>JAEEGH010011669.1_pt1 | contig 19877 bp, 23 predicted proteins | sample 9134181 | NCBI WGS metagenome assembly JAEEGH01 (sample SAMN16246544, study PRJNA631951) | gut metagenome | biome: gut microbiome; feature: rumen; material: DP-attached | host: Bos | place: Iran: Karaj | collected 2018-10 | reverse complement strand
GGATTTTCACAATCAGCGCACCCGACCTTTTTCTGGTAAGCACCGTAACGGGTGTACCTTCGTTGATGCCGAGCGCCTCAAGCCTTCTTGAAATTGGATTTTCAAGAAAGATATTCTCAACCGTATATTCTTTTTTCAGTTCGGCGTCCCAAAGTTTAATATTTTCCATACTATTTTCTTCTTCTTAAAATAAGAATCACAAATCCCGTTATGATAAGTGCAAGAGGTGCTACGACACAGTATATCGCAACATAGAAAAGAACCATGCTCCTGCTGACAACTATCTGATCGTATGTAAGATCTTTGACCGGAATTGTTGTTACTAGTGAATTGTCCACAAGCTTCTTGGCCGCATCGATAACCAGATCCGAGTTACCGTGCGAAACTATGCTGTCAACCTGATCGTATATGAATACTCCCGATCCGATAATAACTATATCGGCGGTTTCTCCGGTGGCGTTATTGGTTTTGCTGATATGAACGCCCAGAGAGAAAGGTCCTTCTTTGTCTCCGTCTTCCTTACTTATACCGTTCTCGGAGAATATACTCTTTTCATATGCCGAAGAACTGGATGTGAAAATATCTTCGATACTTGTATCTGCGGGAATATTATCATAATCATATTCAAGTCCTCTCGAAAGACAGAGAAGATTCATTTTCCTGTTGCTGATGGTATAAGGAGACATTGCTTCGGGTACCGCAAGAATCCATGAAGGATCATCGGGTGTAAGCAGATATCTGTAATCGCCTTCAAGAATTGTGCCGTCTGTTACTTCAACGCCGAGCCATCCGATAAATTCGTCATAATTCTTACAATCCGAATCTTCGGTTGCGGCAGTCATAATAATCTCACCGCCCTTGTTGACGTACGCTTTAATAGCATCAATATCAAGGCTGTCAAGATCCGATGCGGGACAGTTTATTACAAGGATGTCGCAGTCATCGGGAACCGCCTTGCCATAGAGATAAAGTTCGGTAAATGAATAACCTACTTTTCTTAAAGCTTCGGTAATATATTCAGGCATGGGAAGTTCGTCATGTCCTAAAAGACAGTAAACTTTTATCTGATTGTCGCCGTTTATCATGGAGCTGATTGCTGCGGTAATCTGGCCTTCAACATCTATACCGGTAATGTTCTGCGAATATGAATAGTAATCAATTGTGTATTCAAACATATCATAGTAATCGATAACCCTGGACTGATCTCCCATGGTAACGATAACGGAATTGTAATTAAGTGCGGAATCCGTGAAATTAGCAGCAAATTCGGGATATTCCGTGATAGGTTTGTAAACTACTCTGACATGTTTCGAATAAGAATCATATGAATTGATATAATGCTTAACCGTATTATCAACTTCTTCTTCCGAAGAAATTACATAAATGGTTACATCTTCATTCAAACTGTCGAGAACCGCCTTACTTTCATCGGTAATCTTATACATGCCGTTCTTTGTGATATCAAATTCGGTATACTTTGTCGGTATGTATGTACATCCGATGTTAACTCCGGCAATAGCTGCAATGATTACAAACGGAAGCAGGTTCGAAAAGAAAAATCTGTTCTTGCCCATTGCCGACAGCTGTACGGAATTCTTTGCAAATACCTTATACGAAAGAATAAGGAATATTGCGATAACCGAAATCATATAGAGAATGTCTTTTAAATCAAGTACGCCGGATACAAGCCCGTCAAAGGGTGCAAATATATCAGCGACTGCAAAGATTTTCGTGATAACCTTGTCAGCACCGAAAATAGCACTGCAAAAACCGGGAACAATCATTGTAAAAATGTAGACGGTATATGTAAATATGGCAGCCAGGAACTGATGCTCGGTAATACTGGATAAGAACATGCCTATTGCAATACACTGACATCCGAAAAGGAAAAATCCGCCAAGTGAAGCGATTGTTTCAAGCACGGGAATGCTTCCGTAAATTGCCATTATTCCGGCGCCTACAGAACAGATGGCTGTAGCCATGAGCATAATCAGGCAAAGAGAAAGAAATTTGCCGATGATAACAGATGCCAGAGGAATCGGTGCAGTTATTAAAAACTGATCGGTTTTCTGTCTCTTCTCTTCTGCAAGAATTCTCATGGTAAGAAGGGGCAGAATAAAAATCAGGACGATAATCAAAGAGTTTAACGAATCGCTGATATAGGGCGAACCATACTGTATATTGTAACCGACAAAAAATGCGCCTTCAAAGAATGTGAATACCGCAAGGAAAATCCATCCAAAGAGCGATTTGAAATATGATCTTAATTCTTTTAATAAAATTGCTGTCATTTTTCTATTCCTCCTTGGAATCGCTGTCCGATTCTTCCGCTTTCTCTTCTATTGTCTCTTCGGCTTCTTTTACCGCAGTTTCTTCATCCTCTTCGTCAGAGTCTGCTTCTTCGGCCTTTTCTTCGGCCTTTTCTTCATCCTTATCGGCAAAAACCTCGTCCAGATCGGCGCCCTCGCTGATGGCCTTAAGCTCAGCCTCGTAAGCTTCGTCCGCCTCTTTTACGAGAGTTAAATAAATATCCTCAAGCGTGGATGTCTCTTCACTCATTTCAAGGATTAAAAGCCTTGCATCCGAAAGTGCAAAGGAAACCTCTTCCCTGACATCCTTTGCGGGATCGCAGGTAACTTCAAAGAGACAGCTCTCACCCTTATCTTCGATAAATTTAACATCTTCAAGAGAATCAATGCTTTTAAGGACTTCTTCGATTTTTTCTTTATCGCCCTTAACATTGATTTTGATGGTCTTGGCGTTTTTATGATTTTTCAAAAGATTTTCCGTGGTATCGCATGCAATCATTCGGCCGTTGGCAATCATCAATACTTCATCGCATGTGGCTGAAATCTCGGATAAAATATGCGAAGAAAGAATAACCGTATGGTCACCCTTAAGTGATTTGATTAAGTTTCTGACTTCGATAATCTGCTCCGGATCGAGACCGACCGTCGGTTCATCGAGAATAATAACCTTGGGACTGCCAAGAATAGCCTGAGCAATGCCCACTCTCTGCTTGTAACCTTTGGATAAATGCTTTATTAATCTGCCGGACATATCCAGAATGTCCGTAGCTTTCATAACGCGTTCTATCTCTTCGGCTCTTTTATCTTTTTCAACGCCTTTGATTTTTGCTACAAAAGTAAGATATTCCTTTACGTTCATATCAGGGTATAAAGGCGGAATTTCGGGAAGATATCCGATACTCTTCTTAGCTTTAAGCGTATCTTTGCCCATTACATATCCGTTAACTTCCACAGTGCCTGCGGAAGGGGAAATATAACCTGTAATGATATTCATCGTCGTGGATTTGCCGGCACCGTTGGGTCCCAAAAATCCGTAGATATGACCTTCTTTTACTTCAAAAGAAATATCATCGACAGCGATATGTTCGCCGTAGATTTTAGAAAGTCCTTCAACTTTAATCATAAAACAACATCTCCTTTATGTTCGCATTGTTATGCATCATTTACATATAAAATAGTGGGAGAAATAAATTTTCCCCCACTTTTTTAAATTCAGATTTTATACATCCTATTTCTCATTTTCAGGAATGTCTGTAAGTGTAGCTTTATCGCTTGTAATAGGATTTTCTTCAGCAGCTTCTTCTGCCTTTTCTTCTTTAGCTGCTTTTTCTTTCTTTTCTTTTACGGGAGCAAGACCCATAACCTTAAGTGCAAGGCTGTTGGCAATAGGTACCTTTACGCCCTTACCTGTAAGCGAAAGGATAACAAAGATAATCATAAGAACAAATTCTACAAAACCTAAGATGTTTACAATGAAACCTGCAATATCAAGTTTTGTAAAGATTGTGTATAAATCAGTCTTGCCTATATTAGTGTTAATTGCAGTTCTAATCCAGTCAACACTTGAAGTTGAAAGGTTGAACAGCATTCCGAGATACTTTCTGGAAATCCATCCAAGAACCATATTGGCAATAAGAAGAATGAATGATAAGAAGAAAGCATTAAGAACATTCTTTTTAAGTACTTCTTCATCACCTGCTAAAAGCAATACTAAAATGGTTCCGATAAGAATCCATGAAAAGCTGTACCATCCGCAGAAAAATGCGAAAGCACTGATAAATGCAACTGAAACCCCAAATCTCTTTGACATAAGAAATCCTCCTTCTTAATTCAAGTAAAATTTATCACTCAATTTCTCATAAAAGAAATATTATGATTCTTCTCTGTGAACCCTCTTCAATTTATCTGTAACTTTTCTTAAAAGAATGCCTATAATCACAGCTAAAACGATAACTCCCACAAATACTGCGAAAACAAGCAGATAACTTAATAAACTTGAAATAAATGCGCTAAACATCAAGACCTCCGAAGTCTCTTTTGAAAATGTTTAAAATATACCAAAATAAAAAGGTATCTCCAACTAACTATGATACATCGAAAGGCCGTCATCGTCAAGAAGTTCACTGCCTTTAGCCGAACTTGAAGCAAGAAAATCACAGCGCTCGTTTTCTCTGTGCCCCGCATGACCTTTTATCCATGTAAAAGTCACATTATGCCCATCCATCGCCTTAAGAAGTCTTTCCCAGAGTTCCTTGTTTTTAACAGGCTCTTTGTTGGACTTTTTCCAGCCGTTTTTCATCCATGCATATATCCAGTGCTGGTTAAATGCATCGCAGACATATTTTGAGTCAGAAACAACCTCCACATCACATTTCTGCTTTAAAGCCTCAAACCCCGTAATGACACCCATGAGTTCCATTCTGTTGTTGGTCGTAGCCTTGTAACCTGCGCAGAATTCCTTTTCGTGAAGTTTGTTTTCCTTATCGACGTATTGTAAAAGTGTTCCGTAACCGCCCGGACCGTCGGGATTGCCCTTGCAGGCACCGTCGGAATAAATTTTAACCTTCATCATATTGCCATTTCCCCGTATCCACAAAACCCTTGGACAGCATCTGTGCATTCTCGACTATCTTTGAAGGGTATTCCTTAATCTTAAGCAAAAGAAGTGCATTTCTCGTATCGGACCTGCCGTCGTTTATTTTATACGAGAAATAAATATCCTCTTTGCCGTCATCGTCTTTTCTAATCTCCTCTCTGAAGAAATGATTGTCATAATCATTTTCGAGAAGATAAGTAAGTTCTATATCGTGCGTAGCCGCCAGAGTGATGATATTCTCACCTGTCAGATATTTTAGGATTTCTGTTGCCGCAGCCACACGTTCTACCGTATTCGTTCCTCTTAAAACTTCATCGAGGAAGCAGATAACATTTGCGCCCGATTCCTTTGCCTTGATAATTCTGTTTATGGAATTTATCTCAGCCATGTAATAACTCTCTCCGGTTCCAAGCGAATCGCTTAATGACATCGAGGAGAAAAGCTTGGAGCTCCTAAAAGAAAACTCCTTTGCGCACGCAACATATACGCTCTCGGAAAGAATTGTATTAACAAGAACGCTTCTTAAAAATGTGGATTTACCCGAAGCATTCGAGCCTGTAATAAGCATTCCCTTTGAATTGTCAAACGAATTGGGAACACAGTTATTTACCAGAGGGTGAATCATATCCACACCTTTTATGATCTTTTCATCCGTAAATGTCGGTACACATGTATCCTCAAATGACGCTTTTAAATTCGCAACGCTTATCTGGCTTTCCATCTTTCCCAAGATTGCAAATATTTCGCCGTAAGCATCTTCATTGTCAATTACATATTTAAGCATCTTATAAAAGAAAAAGATGTCGATTAAGAAAAAGCAGTTAAGAAGCGCCGTCATACCGCTTGCCATATCAGCTATACCGGTTCTGTTGCTCTGCTTTATAAAAGAAAGATAAGAGGTTTTTACGCCCTTAAGTTTTTTACGAAGTTCTGTGAGTCTTTCGTACTCTTCCTCGTAAAAAGGTATCTTCATGGCAACTGCTTTTTCGCTGATGATAAGAGTTCTTACTATGTACTCAAAAGACGTGATATAGTTCTGAACCAGCTTGTTGTGCGAAATATAGATAAATACACACACTATCATCCATGCAATAAGAAGGCATATGCCAAGCGTGACATTGATGAAAAACGAGCCGATTATAAGAATATAAACGAGCCAGACAATATAAAAAAGTATAAGGGGAACTCTTTTGACATCTGATAAAAGAGAAATATATTCAAATACCGAATGCTTGCCCGTTTTACCAAGCTTCGCAAATAAAAGCTGAAGTTTGACTCTTAATTCGGTATCTTCGATAATTGCATCGGTCTGTGAAGCATATTTGTCAATCTTCTCTTTTGAAGGATTGGTATCGATACATCTTAAAGTGTAATAAAGATACTCGTCGCCGCAGGATGAATAGCTCTTGTTAATCGAATTATAAAGCGTCTCACCTTCTGCATCGTTCCATGTAATATCATCAATATAAAAACCGTCATCATCCAGATGGTTTAAATAATACCCTCTGTATGAAGCAGCTTTTTCGGGATCGTATTCTTTTCTTTCGATTTGACCGAAATTTCTTCTTAATCTTTCGGCAAATCTTTTGATTTTGTTATGTTGGGTAATAATGTTTACCACAAGGGCGATAATTATACCGCCTGTGATAAAAGAAATTAAAATAAAAGCATCCATTAGATCAAAGCCATTTTCTTAACCGCAAGAGTAACCAGTTTTTCAAACTTAGGTGCCGCATCTTTTCCTGCCTGCTGTACTTCCTCGTGAGTTAAAGGTGTGGGAGAAATGCCTGCAGCGAGATTGCATACGCATGAAATACCGCAAATCTTAAGTCCCATATGGTTAGCTACGATAGCTTCGCAAACGGTACTCATACCCACGGCATCCGCTCCGAGAATACCAAGCATTCTTATATCTGCAGGAGATTCAAAAGAAGGACCGGTCAGCTGAACATATACGCCTTCTTTCAAATCTATATCAAGTTCTTTTGCACTCTCTCTGATAATATCCTGTAATTCCGGATTGTAAACATGGCTCATATCGGGAAATCTGGTTCCGAGCTCGTCTACATTCGGTCCGATTAAAGGATTGGGAAAAAGTGTGGCGATATGATCGGTAATCATCATAAAATCGCCGGCCTTGAAAGCCTTGTTGATTCCGCCCGATGCGTTAGTAAGGAATAAAATCTTTGCTCCTAAAAGACCCATGAGTCTGATGGGAAGTACTACATCCGATAAATCGTAGCCTTCATAGTAATGTACTCTTCCCTTCATGCAGACAACGGGAACATCATCCACGTAACCAAAAATAAATTTACCCGCATGTCCGGGTACAGTCGATACTGGGAAGCCTTCGATTGAAGAATATTCAATCTCGCATTCAACTTTTATATTATCTGCGTAATTTCCAAGACCGGAGCCGAGCACAATTGCAACCTTCGGAACAAAATCGGTCTGCTTTCTTACGCATTCAAGACAATTGTTTAATTTATCGTATACCTTTCCCATTTTATAACCCTCCGAAAAAATTATTTCCACTCTGCGGCTTTAATTTCAATTCTTGCGTCACGAAGCATAAGTTCGTTGCAGACATCTTTTGCAGATTTGTTCTCAAAAAGAATTTTGTTAACTTCTTCTACGATGGGCATTGATACGCCGTATTTTTCAGCGAGTACCTTTGCGGCCTTTGCACAGTTCGCACCTTCGATTACCATCTTAATTTCTGCCTGAGCTTCGGCCAAAGTCTTACCCTGAGCAAGAAGCATACCTGCACGACGGTTTCTTGAATGCATACTTGCACAAGTAACGATTAAATCGCCGATACCTGATAAACCGTAAAAGGTCTCGGGTCTTCCGCCCATTGCCTTGCCGAGTCTTGAAATCTCAGCCATACCTCTGGTAATCAATGCGGCCTTAGTATTGTCTCCGTATCCGAGGCCGTCAGCAATACCTGCAGCAAGTGCAATGACGTTTTTAAGAGCAGCACCGATTTCAACGCCCTTTACATCGGGTGATGTATATACTCTGAATACTTCGCTCATAAAAAGATTCTGTAAAAACATTGCTGTTTCTTTTTTCTTGGTGGCAACAACAATTGTTGTGGGAATTCCTCTTCCCACTTCCTCTGCATGTGAAGGCCCTGAAAGAACAGCCACGGTCGAACCGGGAATCTCTCTTTCGATAACTTCCGAGAGTGTCATTAAAGTATCGCTTTCAATACCTTTGGCAACATTAACTATTACCTGGTCTTCTTTATAAAACTCCTTTAAAGAAGCAGATGTAGACTTAATAAAGGGTGAAGGCACAGCCATAATGATGACTTCTCTTCCTTCTACCGCATCTTTTAGGGACGATGTAAAAATCATTTCGTCCGGAAGCTTAACTCCGGGAAGTTTGTCGACATGCTCTCTCTTTTCGGAAAGCATCTTTATTTCATCTTCAAGAGCAGACCATACGGTCACTTCATTTCCGTTGTTATATAAAAGTTTTGCAAGTGCGATTCCCCAACTGCCCGCACCAAGCACTGCGATTCTACTCATTCCTTAATATCCTTTCGAACATATATTATTTATCTTCCTGACGTTCTCTTATGATGAATTTAAGAGGCGTACCCCTAAATCCGAACGTGTCTCTGATTTTATTTTCTATATATCTTGTATACGAGAAATGCATCAGTTCCTTGTCGTTTACAAAGATAACGAATGTCGGAGGCTTAACCGCAACCTGTGTGATATAGAAAAGCTTAAGTCTCTTTCCCTTATCTGTGGGCGGCTGCTGCATTGCAACGGCTTCAACCATGATTTCATTAAGAACGCCGGTCTGAACTCTCATTGCATGATTTTCCATAACCGCATCGATAGTTTCAAAGAGCTTCGGAAGTCTCTGACCTGTTTCTGCTGATACGAAAAGAATCTCTGCATAAGGCATATATGAAAGCACGGTTCTTATTTCTTTGGTAAACTCATTTGTGGTCTTGTTGTCTTTTTCGATAGCGTCCCATTTGTTTACTGCTATAATCATTGCTTTGCCGCGTTCGTGAGCTATACCTGCAATCTTTGCGTCCTGCGAAGTAATTCCTTCGGTAGCATCGATTACGAGTACGCAGACATCACAACGTTCCACAGCGGCAACGGTACGAACAATCATAAAATGTTCGAGCTCATCGTTTATTTTGCTTTTTTTACGAAGGCCTGCGGTATCGATTAAAACATATTCTTTACCGTTATACTTAACCTGAGTGTCAACCGCATCACGTGTCGTACCCGCGATATCGGACACAATAACTCTCTTCTCGCCGATAAGCTTATTAATAATCGAGGACTTGCCTACATTGGGTTTGCCAACAATTGCAACCTTGGGTCTGTCGTCCTCTTCTTCCGTATAAAGGCTGTCGTCAAAATGGGAAATAACCTCATCAAGCATTTCCCCGAGTCCCAGTTTATTTACACTGCTGATAGGAAAAGGCTCTCCGATTCCGAGATTGTAAAATTCGTATACGTCATTACCGAATTTTTCAAAAGAATCTACTTTATTGACTACAAGAACAACAGGCTTTTTGCTCTTACGAAGCATATTGGCCACATTAAGATCCGCATCCTGAAGTCCCTGCTTTACATCCACTAAAAAAATTATAACATCTGCGGTATCAATCGCTATCTGCGCCTGTTCCCTCATCTGCGAAAGGATAACATCCTTCGAATCGGGTTCGATTCCGCCTGTGTCGATTAAAGTAAAGCTTGTATCAAGCCATGTTACATCCGCATATATTCTGTCTCGGGTAACGCCGGGCGTATCTTTTACGATGGAAATACGCTCGCCTGCGAGGCAGTTAAACAAAGTCGATTTGCCGACATTCGGTCGTCCTACAACCGCAACTATCGGTCTTCTTTTATTTTTACTCATTTTTCACCTAAATCAGTTAAAATCTATTGTAAATATTTAAGACTGTATCAAAAAAGCCTACGTTTGATTTTACAATATCGATATTTACTTGTAAAGTCGACGAGACATCCTTGAGGGTATAATCGTCCAGAAAGACTTCTTCTCCCGAACGCATCATACATTCGTGTATAAGCAGAGAATCTCCGAGGTCTTTATCCTTTAGCTGCGCCATTAAATCAGTAGCCGTAATAAGCCCCGTAACCGTAATCATTTCTCCGAAAAAGTCATTTCTTATTGCAACCACATCTATTTCAAGATTGTCTAAAACCTCTTCCATTCTTCTGGCAAGTTCCTGTACAAGTCCGTAGGCAAACTTTCCCGTGGCGCAGGTTATTTTGACTCTTTTATGATTTGGATTGCTCTTATAGTTTTCTCGGAATTCATTGTATACAGGATAAAAGTCTTCGCGTTCGCTCGTTATCATTCCGACGCCGTTTTCAAGCTGAAGATATCCGTCGTATGTCTCAGGCTCGGGTAATTCCTCTCCTGCTAAAAGATACCACTCATCCGATGCGTGTACAAAATGAATACCGAACTCTTCATATGCCCTATCCTGCCATTTCTTGACGGTTTTAATAAGGTTTTTCGCATCTTCCTTCGTAAAAGGCTCAAGTTTTGTCAGCCCTTCCCTGTGTTTCGACAAACCTACGGGAACAACCGATACACTTTCAAGAACGGGTAAATATTTGTAAAGTTCCGACAAAGAATATTCAAGTTCCTCGCCGTCATTATAGCCCTTGCAAAGCACTATCTGACCGTTCATTATAATTCCTGCTTCATAAAGCTTCTTTGCTTTCTTTAATGCCTCTCCGGCAAAACGGTTATTAAGCATCTTGCAGCGAAGTTCGGGATTCATCGTCTGAAAAGATATGTTTATGGGTTCGAGACGGTATCTTATGATTCGGTCTAACTCGTCTTCATCCATATTGGTCAGCGTGACATAGTTTCCCTGCAGGAAGGAAAGGCGGTCGTCGTCATCCTTAAAATAAAGCGTCTCTCTCATTCCGGGCGGAAGCTGGTCTATAAAACAGAAAATACATTTATTCCTGCAGGATCTGTATTCGTCCATGAAATCGTTTTCAAATATGATTCCCAGATCCTCATACGCATCCTTTTCTATTTCGACGTCGCAAATCTCGCCCTGTCTGGTACGTATGTTTAAAACAAGCTCGTCATCCTGTACGAGAAACATATAGTCCAGGATATCTTTAATCTCAACATTATTTATTTTTAAAAGTTCGTCTCCTTTTTCAAGTCCGATTTCCTCGGCAATGGAGCCCGGTTCAACCGCTGAGACGATATGTTTCTGATTCTTTTTCACTGTTAACTCTTAAAAGATATGTTTTTTGTATTGTCTACTCAAAGATTATAAGTCAAAAACGCCTTATTTACAAATTGAAATTGACTATGTCACTTTGCCTATGTATAATTTTTCTTGGTGTAATTAAAAAGGAGCTTATATGCATTGGGTGAACCCTGTAACGGGGTTAAATTTAACTTCTATTTTTATAACCAATTTCTTCGGTGTTATCTTGATGATAGCACTGCTTTTCAGTCGCGGATGGATTGTCAGAGTTAAAAAACACGAAGGAAATCTGGTTCTATTAATGATTATTTCTGTACTCGCGGGTTGCTTTATCGAACCGCTTTCTTTTGTTTGCGAAGGCCTTCCCGGTAACGGAATTCATTATTGTCTTTTCTTCTTAAACACCATTCTTTTTTCGCTCGACGTTATCATCGGTCCCTGCTACGCAGCAATATTAACGAGCCATATCAACAAGAAACTTTCCCGAATTCAGATATATGTTATATTAACTTTAATCGTAATCGAAATGATTATGCTGGTTATTAATTTCTTCAACCCTATCATATTCGAAATTTCTTCCGACAACATTTACGAAAGAAAATCTCTTTTCTGGATGTATATCGTTATCGAAGCGGGACTTATGGCCTATGGTCTGTTTGTTTTCCTTTTGGCCAAATTAAGAGGAAGAATATTAAGATTTTTCCCTGCATGGCAGTTTTTGGTTCCTATTCTTTTAGGAACTTTAATACAGGGCTTTACCTACGGCGTATCGGTTATCTGGCCGAGCATCGGCATAGCGGTGTGCAGCATCGTTTTATGTCTGCAGAACGAAAACATTTTCATCGACAAACTGACCGGCGTTTATAACAGATATTTTCTCGATGAAATCAAAAAAGACTTTAAATCCAAGAGCAAAGGTACCATCGGTTCGATGATGCTTGATATGAACGGATTTAAGAGCATCAACGATCTTTATTCTCACGAAGAAGGCGATATCGCATTAAAAAGCGTTGCAAACATCCTAAAAGAAGTCATCTCCTCCAACGGTTCCATTATTCGTTTTGCGGGCGATGAATTCGTAATCATTATAAAAACATCATCCGAAGACGAATTATTATCTTATAAAAATATAATATTGGAATCTTTTGAGAGATATAATAATACCGCCGGAAAACCCTATGCTCTTTCGGCAGCTATCGGTACTGCTTTATATGATTTTTCAAAGGGTGATGTATCTGATTTCCTTAATAACATTGACTCTCTTATGTATATAGACAAGGAAAACTATTACAAAAATCACGACAGAAGAAGCGCTTCAAGGAATTCTTAATACCGGTAGAAACAGGGGTAAAATAAGAAAAATAAAAAACACTTGCTTTTTTTACCCCGTTATAATAGAATAGTTTTTGCTAGTTTTAAATGGCTCGTTGGTCAAGCGGTTAAGACGCTGCCCTCTCACGGCAGAATCAGCGGTTCGATTCCGCTACGAGCTGCTAAAGATATGCCCCCATAGCAATTTGCTACGAGGGCGTTTTTCTTTACTAAAATATCTTTCAATGATTATCGTTATAATCGTAGAACATTTCATCCAACATCTTATCAATTCCTGATTTATCTCCAAGCGCCGCTCTCAAAAATGTTCCCGCATTTTTAATCATCAGTTTAAAATACAGCCAGTCTCCCAAATCATCATACTTTCTCGTTGAGTTAATAAGATAATTTCTTCTGAGAGTCGTATACTTTTTTCCATGACGTTTTCCGTACTGTTTCAATAATTTAGCGGTAGCCACATCCTCCATCGCTTTTTTGTCTGCAAATCCGCCGATTGCATCAAAGGTTTCTTTTTTAGCCCAAAAGATACCACTGTACAGGCCTGTCACTTTAGCAATAACCCTTACCATGATATCGTTGCACCACAAAGGAAATGAATATCTTTCAAAACGAATCGGTGAACCTCCACCGATAAACTTTCCGCTTCTAAGCATTGCATAGATTTCTCTAAGCGTGCCTCTCGTCATCCTGTTATCTGCATCGATTGTAACTATAATTTTGCCATTAGCCGCATTTATTCCTGTATTTCGAACTTTTGCTATGCATCTGTCCTCGTTCATAAGAACAATCGCTCCATTTTCCCTTGCAATATCTGCAGTTTTATCCGTACATCTGTTGCAGACAACAATTATTTCAGTATTACCCGGGAAAACTCTGTCAGCCGCCCATATAGAATCGATACATCTCTTAATATATTTCTCTTCATTGTGTGCCGGTATCACTACCGAAAAATGTGTTTTCATTCATGTCCCTCATATTTGATAAAACTGAATTAGTCTTTTATTTGACCCTATGACATATATTCTTTCTTTGATAGTTCCAACTCAATAATTTTCCATGATTCTCCATGGATATTCTCGGTCACATTCGGCTGATCTTTTGATCTATGAAAACCCGCAGATAGATAACACTTATACGCAGAAATATTGTTTTCGAATACGCCAATCGTCACCACGTCAGCCTGCATGATTTCAAATGCGTACTTCAATCCCAAACGGAGCATATTCTGCCCATACTTATGTCCACGTTTAGTATCATCAACAATAACCCATCCAAATCGAAGAATCTTATTGTCCCCATGTAGATAGCGCATGATAAAATGCCCAGCAATCCCCTCATCATCAAACGCAGTAAACGGATAGAAGTTATCTTCTTCTATGCAATCCCCATTCTCATGTAAATACTTATGGTTCATTGTATCTTCCGAAATAGGGAAAGTCCCAAAGTGGTCACCACCCCATTGCAGGAATGTTTTCTCATCCTTACACCACGATACGATACTTTTTGCATCAGAAGGCTTATATGGTCTTAGTCTAATCATCATACTCTCTCCAACAAATCCCGATTCTTAGTCGATAATACTGTAAGTTAATCTGTTTATTGATTACTTATTTAGAAATACTGAAATTTATTTTTCTTATCTTATATAAAAGTTAATGTTTCTTAATAATGTGTCTTGCTTGGAATCATCATAGCGCCCCCGGCAAGTACTGCAATCCCACCGATGCCAATTATAAACCAACCGAGCCATCTCGCATCTCCGCCCATCTCAGCAGGATTATTGGGATTGTAAAAGATTGTAACTGTCTGACCGGTACTCATGCCGGACTCCCATACATCGCTCGGGCCGACATATGTCTTACCATCGACTTCATATTGTACATATGCAACATAGTTCGCACTTGTTCTGTGCTTGCCACCATTATGCGTAGGATTTGATAATTTCTCAATTTTAGTTATTTCAGCCTCAACAGGAACGTATCCTAAATTTCTGACAAACTGAACCCATATACCGAGGCCTGCAAATGTCAAGCCTACTACGATAAAAAGTATTCCCATGACCGTATTTTTTGAATTCATTTATATATCCCTCTGTTTATTCGTTCCATCCATTTTCAAAGCCTTCTTTGAGATATGCCTCCAACATTTCCATCAAAGTGTCATACTCTCCAAAATCCTTGCTTCCTGCAAATCCAATCGCATATTTATGATCAATATCATCATAAATGAAGCAATCGTCATCAACACAACCCAGCCATATAGAGCGTTGGATATCATCCTGCCACCATTCAAAAAGTAATCTGTCATCGCATGTAGTGTAGCCGAAAAAACTATTGTTCTGGCTATAATAATCGACCAGTTCATCGACAATGCGTTGTTCAACATTGTATTCCGCAAATAATTTCTTAAAGCTTTCCAGTTCCTCTTCCGTGGCCGGTTCAAGAGTAACACATTGTCCGTGGACTATATATTCACCATCTTCGAATTTACAATACTTGTCAAATAATTCCCTGACTGTCATTTTCAGTTTACCTCCCTAAAAGCATTTCATAATTTGTTCTTATGCTCATTAATTCACCTTGTATATATCCAAACTGTAATTTTCTAACTATAAACTTGAATCATTTATTTACCTCAGCAAATCTCAATTAATCTTTTCAGAAATATTGCGATTTTCCTAAATAACCATAAATTATTATTTTAAATAATCCAATATCTCACACTGTCGTTTTGCGTGAGGAAAATCTTCCAGAATTGGACACGGAATATGCGGGTCAAATGCCTTTTCATAAAACCATGTACATTGCACAGGGTGCATTCCCATTTCTCTTGCTTCATACAGTTCATTCGATCCGCCGTCTCCGACATAAAGAATTTCGTCGGATTCTACTCCTAAAAGATTTATCATTTTCTGATACATCTCAGACTCAGGTTTACACATTCCAACCTCGTAAGAAATTAATGCCACATCAAAATATGGATAAAGCGGACTTTCGACTATTTTATCCCTTTCATCCGAAAAGGTGTTGGTCATAAGACCTATTTTGATTCCTTGAGATTTTAAATCTTTTAGCAATTGAAGAGATTCTTCAGGAATCGCATTAAAAGTATCTTCCAAAGATTCAAGTCTTTTATTTGCTGCAAGATTTACCTTATCTTCGGAATATGCATCGATTTTTTTAAGAGCAATTTCCAAGCCTTCTTTTATGGTGTATTTCCCACGGCTTCTGTCGACTTCAATCGCATGCCATGCTTTTTGAAATTGTAATACATCTACGCCTAAATCCTCCGCAATATTTTCACTGAAATAGGTTCGTCCTTCAAACAGTGATACAAGTGTTTCAAACATATCAAAGACTACTGCTTTAATCATTGGGCCTCCATGAATTATCAGTGAACGAATTCTCCTTTGATAATTCCCTTTACATTGATGTCTGACAAAATAGCGTATTTCTCAGGGTGCCTGAATTTATCACCCATAATATCTCCACTTCTTTCCGATAGAAAGATTTTCTTCATTACTCTTTCCCGGTATTAATTGTATAAATGCTATTTTTATTTTCATTGATTACTCCTGTAATTATCCAAGCTGTCAAAAAGTCATATACCAGTATACTGCAGTCGCATCACAATAAGGCTTTTCAAGATTCTTGTAAAGCATTGTATTAACAGCTCCCAGTTTAAAACCGCATTTGGAATAAAATCTGCATGCCAACAGATTATTGTCTTGCGTCTCCAATGCGAGTCCGTCCATACCTTCTTTTTTAGCCCATTCAATCGTTTTTTGAATAAGCGCAGTTCCGACACCTTTTCCTCTGTAATCTTTTACGACACTTATATCTTCGATAAAGACATATTTGTTCCAATCTTTTCTGACGATTATTCTTCCTGCAAATGCGCCATCCACGTATGCCAGAAAGGCATTTTTGTAAGGACAGTCAACATATTCTGCATAGTCATTATCATCTTCCGGATATGATTGTAAATGTGATCCTTCAAACAATTCTTCTGTATATGACCACTCACCATTTACAAATACTGGTTTAAGCTTACCGATTATTTCAAAAGGCTCGTCAAGCCCTTTTATATCTTTTATATTGTTTTTACTTATTTCTACAATTTCCATTTCTAGTCTCCGATTTCTGATGTTCTTTTCAATACATCTTTACACCAATCCAGCAACAAATCCAAGTTCCGGTCGAGGTTCTCGTAAGTGATTTCTTCTGAAAAACTCTCCCAAACTTGAAGATCAATTCCTTTAACTTTAGATGCCACATCAATTTTCCTTTCTATAAAATCATTATCCTCAAGAAAATAAAGATTCTGGAGAATAAAGAAAATGTCTCTTTTAGCCAGAGGTAATTTATAAACATTCTTTTCCATTTCAGAATGAATGCGTCTGTGGCAAAGCATATGATAAAGATTTCCTACACTCATCTTGATATAGTCTGCTATATCTTTTTTACTGTAACTCGGTACAATTTCACTTAATTTACCGTAGATATCCGAAGTGGTATGAAGTACATGGCAGATTTCTTCGGGAAACCAATTTATCAATTCTTCTTTTCCGCAAACAAATCCGCATGCTCGTTCATATTCTCCGAGTTCTTCCAATATCTGACGATATATTGCCAAATCCTTAGCATGTATCTCATCCAGTACAAGCATAATATCTATATCGCTCTCGGACGTAGCTTCTCCTCTTAAGTAACTGCCCTGAAGACCAACATATATCAGTCTATCGTCAAACTTTGATTTAAGCGTATCTGTTAGTTTATTTGTATAATCATTTATATCTACAATGTTATTCATAAATGTCTCTCATTTTTTATTAATTTCTTCTTGAATTTCGTTTAGGAAGCCCTGCATATACTCATGGCGAATTTCCGCAATTTTTTTAGCTTCTTGAGTGTTCAATTCGTCTTTAAGCAATAATAATTTATCATAAAAGTGTTGTAATGAAGAATCTAAAGACCTGCCACATTTGCCGCCATAAGCGAAAGTTCTTGCAATTCCGATAGCACCCATGGCATCTAGTCTGTCAGCATCCTGTACAATCTTCCCTTCCAAAGTCTCAGGTCTTTTACCTCTGTTTTTACTGAACGATACTCCATTGATCACTTCACAAATGCGTTCAATCATATCGCTTTCAATATTCTGACTTTTAAGGAAATTTCTTGCGTTCAAATTGTTTTCTGTATTAAATAATTTATGGTCATCAACATCATGAAGAAGTGAAGCCAATGAGATGCTGGTTATGTCGGAATCAGGATAACTCTCAGCAATTTTGAGAGCATTTTGGTACACTCTGATTGAGTGTTCTGCGTCATGTCCGTCTGCATTATCATTGAATAAATTATTTATATATGCCTTTGCTTCTTCAATTATATTTTTTTCCATAATCGTACAACAAAAATTCTCATACTTAATCACTCGAAATATACATATTCAAATTGAGTGGTTATATCATAAGTTCCTGCATCTCTTAAAGAATCCATACAAACTTCGTGTTTAAAGACCGGATAACCGTATTCATTATATTCTGCTGTTGTTTCGTATCCTCTCACGCCCCAATAATGAATCATATTGCCATAAGCATCGTATTCCCATGTGGCCGAAACTTTTTCTTTTCCTTTTTCATTAACATAGACTGTTTTTGACAACTGTCCTTTTTCGTCATAATAGGTTTTCGTATGTCTTGTTACGGTTCCATCACCGTCAAGCATATATTCATCAGTTATTCCGTAATCTCCGTATTCGTTTTCAAATACCAGAGTTATTTCTTTTTCTTCGTTAAATAATTCTTCCCGGATTATTCTTCCCTGAATATCGTAATAATATACCGATCCGTGACCGTACAGGGTATCGGTCATTTTTATCTTTCTACCGTCAGCATCATACTCATATTCATGCGTTCTGTATACATAGCCCGAGTTACTTAATTTCGTCTCCTTGACTAAAAGACCGTTTTGGTACTCGTTTTCCCATATATAATCAATACTGCCGTCTTCTTCGTAATAAACTATCCTTTCAAGTACTCCTTTTTTGTACTTGTATTCTCCGCAAAGATACAGGCTGTTTTCGTCATCTCCCTCATATTCTTTTATGAGATTGCCGTCTTTATCATAAACATTCTTTTTATAACTTTTTATGCCGTTGTTATTCGTCCTTGCTTCAGTCAGCAGATTCTGATTATCATCATAAGTACTTATGGACGAATATTGTAAGTTATCGTATTTATCATACATTTCAAATTTTATTTCGTTTCCGTTCCTGTCGTACTCGGTGATTTCGTAACTTCCTGATAAATCTATTGCTTTTTCAATCTTAATCTGCGGTTTGTCTGGTGTTAAATAAACCCAGTCAACGTTTTGCCGATTGGTTTCGCCACAGCCGAAAGTGCAAAAAATACATATAAAAGAAATAAACAGGACCTTGATTTTTTTCATATTAATTCCTTTGTCCAAATATGAATAAAGCCACAAATCAATGTGGCCTTATTGGTTTACTGAATGAGTGAGCGACAGAAAGCTTCAAATTCCTTTTGTTGGCTGTATGCCTCAAACTCAAATACCTGATAATCTCCTTTATCACCGTTCCAGTATATAAAAAGATATGGTCCGCTGCTGTCCAAAGGTGCATCGCTTCTTTTGGTTATCTTTCCGTTATTGATGTACGAAAAAAATTCATCCGTCTCTGCATCGCTTAGATTAATATCACAGGCTTCGGTTATATCCGCTTCCGTTAAAGGCCAGTGGTCCGCTTCTCTTTTCTCGAAATGGAAAATCCATTTCTCATTTTCTTTATGAAAATAGTATCTGAAAAACTCAGGCGGATTGGTAGACTTGTCTACTGTATAATAAAACTCGTTTATATCCATTTGTTTAACCGTCTGTCCTACTATCATTTCTTTTTTAAAACATGCTGAAAACAGTAATCCGATCATAATACAAATAAGAATTCCTTTACATTTTTTCATCCTAAAACCATCCCTTTTGTAAAGTTTAATTTTTCTCTGTCATCTGTTCATATGTGATGCCGTACTTTTCGGCTATCGTATGTGCATATGAACATGAATCGGGCTCGGCTCTTTTAAGAAGGAATGTGTTCTGATCATCCTTTCTTTCCATAACGATGCTAATGATATCGCCCTCACCGTCCCATTTGTTCATTTCGGGAATATCTGAAGCCAGTTCATGAAGATGCGTGTTAAAAATCGCATATGTGCCTTTTTCTTTAAGTACACGTATCAAATCCTTTGACAGATAAACTCCGTCATATGCCGATGTCGTTGAAAAAGTCTCGTTAAAAAGTATCAGTGTGTTATCATCGGAATTGCTGACGATTTCTTTTATGCGGACAGCTTCTTCTCCAAGACGCCCATAGTTAATCGTAA
>JAEEGH010011668.1_pt1 | contig 19878 bp, 16 predicted proteins | sample 9134181 | NCBI WGS metagenome assembly JAEEGH01 (sample SAMN16246544, study PRJNA631951) | gut metagenome | biome: gut microbiome; feature: rumen; material: DP-attached | host: Bos | place: Iran: Karaj | collected 2018-10 | reverse complement strand
CTTCATCCAGCTCCGGCATACCGTCAACATGAACACCGCACTCGCGAGGAGAAACAACTGTTGCCAGGTATTTACCCTGACCATCTTTCTCCTCAGACAGTTTTATACATGCTTTTTTCTGATTCAGACCGTTGACATCGACTGTCTGGTTTCCTCCGCCAAAGTCGTTGATGAGTCCAGACCATCCGTCATCCAGTGTTGGATTTTCTTCATTATTCGGCTCTACATCTGGGATGTTTATGTAGCGTGTTTTGATTGCACAGGCTTCAACAATATTGTCTGTGATTTCCTTACCAGGCCATTCCGGATACAGGTTGCCATGTCCCCAGAGCCATGCACCATATTTATCGAAGGCCTGGATTTCTCCGCTGACGATTGCCTGTCCGGCAGCAACCTTGCACTCGTCTGACATTTCAGGCAGATCGCCAATCAGTTCAATGAGCTCCTGTGCCTGCTGTCCTTCTTCAAGCTCCGACCAGTCATTGGTGTCGTTGCCGCCGCCACCGCCGCCGTGGTGATGATGATGACCGCCGCAGGCTGCCAGAGCAGCGCCAAACAGAGCTACAGCTACTGCAGTACAAAGTTTATTTTTTTGAAAAGCCATATTTAGTCCATTGATTTGTTGTTAATACTTAATATTGTAAATGCTAGATTGTAACTGCTCCAAAACGGCTGGCAGTTTCAGAACTTTGCATACGGTGATCATTCTAGATCAAAATGATTTTTTATTAAAAAAATGGTGCTACTTATTATTTTCAAGTGTGAAATTTATCACGTTGAAATATTGTTACAGTGATAGTGATTTTTTAATGGTGCTGTTTAAGTTGTAGGTATCCTGCAGGAATTATTAAGTAATCAAAAAAAGATCCGGTGATGCGGATCTTTTTCATATTCAAGTTCTATGTTTCAGAAAATTACCTAAATATCCATATGTTTGTCGGATCATCAGATACGTCAGGATCATATATCCGCATATTTTTATCATAAAAGAAGGGCCTCCGCATAAAGTGGAGGCTCCAGGTTAAAAATGTGAGTCAATCCTTTATTCAGAGATTGTCATCGTTAAATGACTTGAGCGGTTCAGCTCTTGACGGATGACGGAGCTTTCTGAGAGCTTTGGCTTCAATCTGTCTGATTCTCTCTCTGGTTACCTCGAACTGTTTGCCTACTTCCTCCAGAGTATGATCCGTATTCATGCCGATACCGAATCTCATGCAGATAACCTTGGCTTCTCTTTCTGTCAGAGCGTTAAGCACCTGCTTAATGGCGGCCTTGAGGCATTCGGAAGTTGCCGATTCATCAGGAGATGACAGGGTGTTATCCTCTATAAAATCTCCGATATGTGAATCATCATCGTCGCCTATAGGTGTTTCCATGGATATCGGCTCCCTTGCAATGCGCAGAACCTTCAGGATTTTATCCTCGCTCATACCCATTTCTTTTGACAGTTCCTCAGGAGTAGGATCACGACCCTTGTTCTGAAGCATGCCTCTTGAGATACGGTTCAACTTGTTTATTGTCTCAATCATGTGAACAGGTATGCGGATGGTTCTGGCCTGATCAGCGATAGATCTGGTTATGGCCTGCCTTATCCACCATGTTGCATAGGTGGAGAATTTATATCCGCGGCGGTATTCAAATTTGTCAACGGCCTTCATAAGACCGATGTTGCCTTCCTGGATCAGATCAAGGAACTGAAGTCCCCGGTTCGTGTACTTCTTTGCAATGGAGATTACCAGTCTGAGATTGGCTTCAATCATTTCTTTTTTGGCTCTCTTTGCTTTTGTTTCACCGACTGACAGATTTTTGTACAGATCTTTGATCTCTGTAATGGTAAGACCGGAATCTTCTTCAATCTTCCTGATGGCGTTGATATCATCCTTGATCTGGAATTCGAAGTTCTTCAGTCTGTCAGTCCACGGTGCATCTGATTTGATTGCATCATAGAACCACTGATCAGATGTTTCTGAGTGCTGATGACGGTATTTGTTGTAGTTCTCCTTGGTCATATGGCACTTTTTGATGCAGTAGCCCATCATCTTGCGCTCGATCTCCACATAGGCGGCACGCATGTTACTGATGACACTGACCAGACGTTCAAACTGCTTGGCTGTAAGTCTGAAATATTTGAAGATTTCAGCCAGTCTTTCTATTTCGATTGCCGCCTCCGGAGATTTTCTTCCGAATTTTTCTATTGCAGCTTCGGTTTTTTCAACCTGGAACTTGAGTTCTCTGAATCTGCTCTTTGCTACTTCCGGATCCGGTCCCTGATCGTCGTCACCGTCTGAATCCATATCGCTGTCGGTGTTTTTATCCTCCCGCTTTGAGGAAGTTTCCTCCTCCTCAATTTCATCATCCTCTGACAGACTGCCGGAACCGGATTCATCTTCATCCTCCAGAGAATTTACCTCATTTTCGACTTCCTCCATTTCCCTGGCAAACTTGTCCTTTTCCGGATATCCGTTTTCTTCGTCCTCGACGAAACTGAACCCGGTGATCATTTCCTGCAGCTTTACATTGCCTTTCAGATATTCGTTAAAATCGTCCAGCAGCGGGTGAAGAGCCTTTGGATAGCAGGCAATGGTTGTCTGGACAGTATTGAGACCGTCTTCGATGCGCTTTGATATATCGATTTCCTTTTCTCGCGTAAGCAGGGAAACCGTTCCCATTTCACGCATATACATGCGTACCGGATCGGTGGTCCTTCCGATTTCAGATTCCACATTTGCAATAACTTCGGAAGTATCAGGGATTTCTTCAATAGCCTCAGGATCGCCAAGAATCTCCTCACCCTCTGAGGGCTCGTTTTCCACTACCTTGATCTTCATGTCCTGGAACATCTGGAGAAGATCATTGAAGGTATCCTGATTGTAGTCAGGGATGGTATCGGCAATCTCGTTGTATGTCAGATAACCCTTTTCTCTGGCCTTGTTGCAGAGCAGACTCCAAGGGTTCTGGTTGCTGTTTTCTTCTTCCTGCTGAGTTGCTGGTATGTTTTCCATGAGATATGGTTTCCTTTATGTATGTCTGATAACACCTTGTTTTAATTATTTTCGGATCGAACCTGTACTGTCGTCCGGCGGTATTTCATGACGCATCCGATCCGTTTCCGTTTTAAACTTTAGGCTTTTCCGCATCGGCATCCAGTATCGGTTTGCCGTAGTATTTCTTTACAAAGCGAATATGTTCAGTAAGCTCCAGGAGTTCCTCATCTGTGAGTTTTCTTTCCATACTCAGCTGTCTGAGACTGATGGCCCGTGTCTGATGATCATCAACCAGTATTCTGGTCAGTGTAGAGATCATATCCTTTGAGACATTGTTCAGATCAATGTTCATTGCTCTTGAGTAAAGTTCAATTCCCGCCAGCTTTCCTATCCATTTTTCCAGAGGTGTGCCGGCATACGCCTCAACAATACTTGCCGCGGATATGCGTCCGCTGTCCCGTTTGAGAATAAAGTTGATAAGCTTTGCAAGAACGTCAAGTCCTTTGATGTCTTTATTAAGATCAATGATCTGGTTTATCAGATCAACTATTGCCTTTCCGTTCGCCTGCACGCATGAAGGGTACTGGATGGCGAGGATCAGCATTCTTCTCACAGGAGTTATCTCGAGCGGAGGATCCTCCTCCTGCCGGATTTCTACAGGACGCTGGCTGTATGTTCGTCTTCTTTTCAGCTGAACCAGAAGTTTCTCCCGATCCATCAGCACCTTTGTGGACAGCTTTGTCAGAAGAGACTCCAGCCTGACAGTGTCCGGCATGGATGCAAGCAGGGAAAGAGCGTTGTCGGCCAGCTCGGCTGTATTGTTCCTGTTTGCCTGGTGTGTCGACAGGTAACTGAAAAGATACTGCTCCAGAGTCATGGCCTTATCCAGATATTCCTCGAATTTTTCCCTGCCGTTTTCTCTGACAAATGAATCCGGATCATGCTCGGGCGGCAGGAAGGCAAAACCGACATCAACGCTGTCGCTGAGGATTGGAAGCATGATAGTAAGCGCGTGCCACGCGGCCTTGTGTCCGGCTGCGTCGCCGTCATAGCAGCAGATCAGACGTTTTGTATTGCGGAATATAAGCTGCAGCTGATCCACTGTTGTTGACGTGCCAAGGGATGCAACGGCATAATTGACGCCATACTGGGTCAGCGCAACCACATCCATGTATCCTTCCACTATAATCAGCTTGCTGATTTCAAGACGGTTGTTTTTATGCCACTCAATTGCCTGATAGAGACCGAACAGTTCATTTCCCTTGTGAAAAATAGCCATTTCAGGGGAATTCAGATATTTTGGCTGATCGTTGTTGAGCACTCTTCCGCCGAAGGCGATGACTCTACCTCTGCGATCAATGATCGGTATCATAACCCTGTGGCGGAACATATCATATATGTGGTTGTCCATGGATTTCTTGAGCATGCCGAGTTCAAGCAGCTGCTCTGTTTTTGTTCTGTCTGAATTCTCGTTGCGAGGCTGGAGAAAATTCCACTGATCCGGTGCGTAACCGATGTTGAATCTTTCTATGGTTTCCGGTGTAATTCCTCTGTTTGTCAGATATTCCATGGCCGCTGTACCTGAAGATCCCGTAAGAACCTGATGGTACCTGTCGGCACATTCTTTCATTACTTCGTAATAGGTACGGTATGATGCTGTCTCTCTGTTTTTATCCTTTGAAAAATTATTTTTTGGAACCTCCATGTTGAGGCGTTCCGCCAGAGTCTCAACTGCATCTGTAAAACTGAGTTTGTCGTACTCCTGGAGAAATTTGACTACATTCCCCTTTGCCTTGCATCCGAAACAGTTGTATACCTGCTTGTCACGGCTGACGTAAAATGACGGGGTTTTCTCACTGTGAAAAGGACAGCATGCCTTGAATTCAGCACGGCCTGCCTGCTTGAGCTGGATGTTGTGCTCCGTAAGCACATCAACGATGTCAGTGCGGGCAATAACTTCACTTACGAATTCATGAGGTATCATCTCAGTACTGTCCTTTGGATGCCGAACCGCCGCTACCTGGAGAGAAGTTCCTTGATTCTGGCACTGAGCTGACCCATATCGGTTCTGCCCTGAACCTTAGGCTTGATTAAAGTCATAACCTTGCCTAGCTCTTTCACAGACTGAGCTCCGCTTTCAGATACGGTATCTCTGATAATCTGAACGAGTTCATCCTCGGTAAGCTGCTTTGGAAGAAATTCTGAAATGACACTGATTTCACTTTCCTCCTTGTCCACCAGATCCTGCCTGTTGGCAGCACTGTACTGGGATACGGAATCTTTGCGTTCCTTGATCATTTTTGACGCAATGGCAATCATGATTTCATCTGTTACGATGACCTTTTCATCGATTTCCTTTTTCTTGACTTCGGAGAGCACCAGTCTCAGAGTGCCGAGGCGCTCCTTATCTTTGGATCTCATTGCTTCCTTCATCATATCGTTCAAGGTTTCACGTAAAGACATATTTCCTCCCTGGTCTTAAAACGATAAAACCACACTCCGGACCACATATAGAAGGGATCACAAAGTGTGGATTAATACAAGAATGCGTCACATTCAACGCACGTGAAACATTATACCGTTAGTACTGATGTGTACGACGTGCTGAATCACGAGCCAGCTTCTTGGCATGACGCTTAGCTGCAGAAGCCTTGGCACGCTTGCGAATTGTAGTAGGCTTTTCGTAGAACTCGCGGTTACGAACATCTGCTAAAATACCTGCTTTTTCACAAGAACGCTTAAAACGGCGTAATGCTACGTCGAAAGTTTCGTTTTCACGTACTTTTATAATTGGCATGAGCCACTCACCCCTAGAAATATCAAAGTTAAATTTCAAATTACCTGTGCGGAAGATCCGCAAATATAATGACAATAGTCACAATTAGGCGAATTGTATTCAAAACCCTGTTGCTTGTCAAGTGAACAACAGTGACTTGATTTATTTTAATGTTTTTTTATTCCCGTGGAGCGGCGTTTGCTGTTTTTAATCACCACACAGGGATACGTTATGGATCGGAAAATCGAATTTGCAAGTTTTTTTGCAGCTTTAAATTCCAAATGTACAAAAAACGGGCTGTCTTTGGGCAAGATGTCAGACGCTTCTGGCAGCACGGAACAGGAGCACGAAGATCATGAACAGTATAAATCGTCATTCTGAGGAATGAAGTTAAAACTGTGGGTTCTGCGGTGTGGTGTGAAGGCACAATAGGCTGTCTATGCATGGTTGAGGATTATTGCGTTCTTTATATCAGTGCATAAGCCCCGGTTTTCTGTGACTTGTGTTAAAATGCACTGAGGGTAAACAGGTGGATCCCTGAACTGATTAAAATTAACTATTTATAATACACGGCGGTTCTGATTTTCATGAAGGTTCTGGCTATAGAGAGTTCCTGCGACGAGACAGGTGTTGCGGTTTATGATCAAGACAGGGGGCTGATTGCCAATCAGCTGTATTCGCAGATTTCAATGCATGCCATGTATGGCGGTGTTGTTCCGGAGCTGGCGTCAAGAGATCACATCAGAAAGGCGATCCCGCTGGTTAAGGCCGCACTTGGCGAAGCTGGATGCGAACCTTCCGATATAGATGCGGTCTGCTATACGGCAGGTCCCGGACTGATTGGTGCTCTGATGGTCGGTGCAACGGTGGCGAGAAGCATTGCCTATGCGTGGAACTGTCCTGCCGTGCCTGTAAATCACATGGAGGGGCATCTTCTTGCTCCGATGCTTGAGGCTAATCCTCCGTCTTATCCTTTTCTTGCTCTTCTGGTATCCGGAGGACATACTCTGCTTATCAGAGTGGATGGTTTTGCAAGATATTCAATACTGGGCGAATCCATAGATGATGCCGCCGGTGAGGCTTTTGACAAAACTGCAAAACTTCTTGGACTTCCGTACCCTGGCGGACCTCTTGTTTCAGCACTGGCAAGGGAGGGTAATCCGTCTGCTTTCAGGTTTCCTCGTCCCATGACAGATCGTCCCGGTCTTGATTTCAGTTTTTCCGGTCTTAAAACCGCAGCCTCAAATGCACTTGCCCATGCAGGTGAAGATCACGGTGCAAAGGCTGATATTGCAGCGTCATTTGAGGCTGCTGTAACTGATACTCTGGTGATAAAATGCACCAGAGCCCTGGAGCAGACCGGGTTCAGCCGTCTTGTGGTGGCCGGCGGAGTAAGTGCAAATCTCAGAATCAGACAGTCGCTGACAGAGCTTATGAAGGGCAGGGGAGGTGAGATATTCTTTCCGCGGCTTTCATTCTGTACTGATAACGGTGCCATGATAGCGTACGCCGGAATGCAGAGATTTTTAGCCGGTGAAAGATCATCAAACCAAATCAAGGTTTATCCGCGCTGGTCCCTTGAATCTGTCTGCAGGGAGTGAACAGGTACACGGAGAATGCCTTGCTTTCCTGGATCTGCAGCATCTGTCTGAATCAGATCCTTTTCTGCAGGATGTTCCCTGTCTCTTTGTGAAGGGTATTTGATCTGAACCGTGCGGTCAGAAGTTTTGCTGACTTCCGTTCTTCTGTTTCCTGTATTTTTTGTATGTAGTAGTCTTCCTTTCCGTTTTTTTACTGTGCACCGGGTTTCCTTTGCTTTCTGCCGGCAGGTGCGATGATTAAGCCTTCAAAGTCCGAACCTGCCGGATTTTGTTAAATCCCTTCATCCGTGTCTGTCTGTGATCTTAAACTGCCTTCGGCGGTGGCGGATTTTAAATGATTGGATAAAAAACACTGTTTTTGATAAAATCCATGCGGTTTTGTGTAATTAAACGAAACTGGGGAATCGCTTCTTCCGGTTTCATTTCTGAAATTTTCTATCAATGTCGGAAAAAATATGATCAAAATAAAGAAAGGTTTGGATCTTCCGATCAGCGGTGGAGCAGGATCTGAGATAGTCAGAGCAGAGAGTGTAACCAAGGTTGCACTGATAGGCTCAGATTATCCGGGACTCAGGCCGACCATGCTGGTAGATGTGGGAGATTCCGTCAAAAAGGGTCAACCTCTTTTTGAAGACAAGAAGAACCCGGGGGTTGTTTATACGGCTCCGCAGGGCGGCAAGATCCTGGAAATCAACCGTGGTGAGCGCAGAAGCTTTGTTTCTATGGTGATCCAGGTTGACGAGTCAGCCGGAGCTGTAGGCTTCGACAAGTATGATGCCAAGAATCTGCCAACTGTTGATCGTCAGGCTGTTGTTGACGAGTTGAAAAAATCCGGTCTCTGGACAGCTTTCAGAACCAGACCTTTCGCTAAGGTTCCGGCGTTGGATTCCAAACCTAAGCACATTTTCGTGACAGCAATGGATACAAATCCTCTTGCTCCTGATGTGAAGGCGATAATCAATTCTAGATCAGATGATTTTGCCCGCGGTCTTGATGTCATATCACGTCTGACGGAAGGTACGGTGTATGTGTGCAAGGGTGACTACCAGCTTCCTCAGGGAACTGCTTCGAATATAAAGGAGGAGACTTTTGTCGGTCCTCATCCTGCAGGACTTGCCGGAACCCACATGCACAAACTGGTTGGAGCTTCTCTTGAGAGAGTTCTGTGGAATATCGGCTATCAGGATGTAATTGCCATAGGTCGCCTGTTTACTACCGGAGAACTGGACAGTTCCCGCTATGTTGCAATCGGAGGCCCCGGCGTTGTCAGTCCACGGCTTGTTCAGACAGTCATGGGTGCCTGTGTAAGTGAGCTTACAGTCGGCAACATCAAGACCGAATCAAAGCAGCGTGTCGTTTCAGGTTCTGTAATCTACGGTCGCAAGGCAGACGGTGTTCTGGATTACATGGGACGCTACTTTACACAGATTTCTGTAATACCGGAAGGCGATGAAAAGGAATTCCTCGGCTGGATGATGCCAGGCTTCAGGAAGTTCTCGGTAAGCAACACCTTCGTCGGACCGTTCATCAACAAGTGCAAGGAGAATTTTGTATTCAATACCGGTGTGAACGGCGGAGCAAGAGCGATTATTCCGTTCAGCTGCTTTGATCGTATTCTTCCTATGGACATTATTCCAAGTCTTCTCCTTCGTGCCATAGCGATTACCGATACCGATGAGGCTCAGGCTCTTGGATGTCTGGAACTGGATGAAGAGGATCTTGCACTTTGCACATATGTTGATCCGTGTAAGTCGGATTTCGGACCGATGCTGCGCAGGTGTCTCAACAAGATTGAGCTGGAGGGTTAATCAGTGTTTTTAAAAACAATTCTGGAAAAGATGGCTCCTCTGTTTGAAAAGGGCGGAAAATTTCATAAGTTATTCCCGCTCTACGAGGGTACGGCATCATTTTTCTATACTCAGGGCGAGGTGACACGCTCCAAGGTTCAGGTTCGTGACTATGCGGATTTGAAGCGTATGATGATTATCGTGTGGTTTGCTGTTTTCCCGGCTATGTTTTGGGGTATGTACAATGTGGGTGCCAATGCACTTGCGTATCTCAACGCCCACGGCGGTGTCGGAACACCTGAACTTTTCAGCGAGGACTGGCGCTTTGCTATTCTTCAGATGCTGGGCTTCACTCTGGATCAGTCGTCAGGACTGATAACGGAACTGGCAATAGGTGCAGCCTTCTTCCTTCCTATCTACGCCGTTGTTTTTGCAGTCGGCGGTTTCTGGGAGGTACTGTTCTGCATAGTCAAGGGTCATCCGATTAATGAGGGATTTTTTGTTACATCAATTCTTTTTTCTCTCATTGTTCCTCCGACTCTTCCTTTGTGGCAGGCCGCACTCGGCATTTCTTTCGGTGTTGTTATCGGAAAGGAAATTTTCGGCGGCACGGGCATGAACTTCATGAACCCGGCTCTCGTTGGTCGCGCCTTCCTGTTCTTTGCCTACCCTGCCCAGATTTCCGGTGACGGCGTATGGGTTGCAACAAAGGCTGCAGTGGACGGAGCTACCGGTGCCACACCTCTTGCCAGTCTGGCTTCAGGTGTCAACATCGAGGCACTGACCAACACGGTTACAGGTGAGAAACTCACATGGATGGATGCGTTTCTTGGCAATATGCCGGGATCCATCGGTGAGGTCTCCACACTGATGATTCTTGTCGGTCTTGCTGTTCTTCTTGTTACCAGGATAGCTTCCTGGAGGATTGTATTTTCCCTGTTCCTCGGCATGCTGCTGACATCTCTGCTTCTGAACATTATCGGTTCTGATACCAATTCGATGTTTGCTCTGCCTTTCTGGTGGCATTTTGTACTCGGCGGCTTCGCCTTCGGTATGGTGTTTATGGCGACTGATCCTGTTTCATCCGCTTACACCAACAAGGGCAAATACATATACGGCTTCTTAATTGGCTTCATGGTTGTACTCATCCGTGTTGTCAATCCTGCCTTCCCGGAGGGTATGATGCTTGCCATTCTGTTCGGCAACATGTGTGCGCCGCTGATTGACTACGTCATCAAGTCTCGCAATATTAAGAGGAGATTAGCTCGTGGCTAGTAATAAAGAATCAGTAGGGAAGACATTCCTGGTTGTTTTCGTTCTGTGTCTTGTATGCTCCATTTTTGTGGCAGGAACCACCGTAGCTCTGAGAGATATTCAGGAGCAGGAGAAGGTTCGTGACAAGCAGAACAATATTATTCTGGTTTCAGGTCTTGCCTTCAATCAGGATACTGATGACAGTGTTCAGTTCTACAAAGATCATATCACTGCTCAGATGCTTGATCTTGATACAGGCAGAATTGTTCCGAACGGCAAGGAGAATCCGGATGATTTTGACTATGTATCAAAGTCAAAGACCAAGGAATACAAGCATAAGATTGAAAAGGATAATGATGTCGCCGGCATCAGATTCAGATCAAAACTTATGCCTGTATATGTGGCAAAGGATTCCTCAGGCAATATCAAATCATACATTCTTCCTTTCTACGGTCAGGGTCTGTGGTCAACTCTTTACGGACTTCTTGCGGTAACTCCTGACGGAAAGACTGTTGAAGGTATTAACTTCTACGAGCACGGAGAAACTCCGGGTCTCGGCGGTGAAATATCAAATCCTGTATGGACCGCAAAATGGAAGGGTAAACTGGTAATGGACGGCGGTAAGGTAGTCAGCGTCTACAAGGGTCCGGCTCCGCAGGGCTCAAAGACTGAGGTTGATGGTCTTTCCGGTGCTACTCTTACCGGTAAGGGTGTTACAAACTGCATGAAATACTGGCTTAGCGATGATGCCTACGGCAAATTCCTTAAGCAGTTGGGGAGTAAGTAATGGCTCAGGAAAAATTGAATTTAAAGGAAGTGCTGCTTAATCCACTTGTCAGCATCAATCCTATTATCGTTCAGGTGCTCGGCATCTGTTCCGCTCTTGCTGTAACAAGCAACATGAAGACTGCCATGGTCATGTCGATCTCCGTAACAGCGGTTATCGCCTTTGCCAATCTGACAGTTTCCTCAATCCGTAATGTGATCCCCGGCAGCGTTCGTTTTATAGCCGAGCTTACCGTTATCGCATCGCTGGTTATTGTTGTGGATCAGCTTCTCAAGGCCTTTAATTATCAGTTGGATAAGCAGCTTTCCGTGTACGTCGGTCTGATTATCACCAACTGTATCGTTATGGGTCGTTCCGAGGCGTTTGCACTGAAGTATCCTCCGCTGCCATCACTTATTGACGGTATCGGCAACGGTCTTGGCTACTCCATTATTCTTCTGTCCGTTGGCACTATCCGTGAAATCTTCGGTTCCGGCACCTGGTTCGGTCTTACCGTTCTTCCGCTGGCCAAGGATGGCGGCTGGTATGTTCCTAACGGCCTTCTGGTTCTTCCTCCAAGTGGCTTCTTCCTGATTGGTCTCTTCATCTGGTGGGTTAGAAGCACAAAGCGTTATGCCAAGCAGGTTGAACCGGCTCAGTTTGTAGTAACCAGGGAGTAAAAATGGAACATTATATAAACTTGCTGGTAAAGTCTATCTTTATCGAGAACCTTGCCCTGAGCTTCTTTATCGGTATGTGTACATTTCTGGCTCTGTCCAAGAATGTTAAGACAGCTGTGGGTCTCGGCATAACGGTTATAGCCGTGCAGATGCTTGTTGTTCCTGTTAACAACATCATTTACGACAACGTGCTTCGTCCTAATTCGCTTATCGACGGTGTAGATATATCATTTCTCGGCTTTATCACATATATCGGTGTGATAGCAGCCTGTGTTCAGGTGCTGGAAATGGTGTTGGATCGTTATTTTCCGGTGCTCTATCAGACTCTCGGTATTTTTCTTCCGCTGATTACTGTAAACTGCGCCATTTTTGCCGGCGTATCGTTCATGGTTCAGCGTGAATATGATTTTGCCGAATCTGTTGTCTACGGCTTCGGATCAGGTACCAGCTGGGCTATCGCTCTTATTCTGATAGCTGCGGTTCGTGAAAAGCTTAAGTATTCTGATGTTCCTGCAGGACTGCGCGGCCTCGGTATAACCTTTATTACCGCAGGCCTTATGGCTATTGCCTTCATGTCCTTCTCAGGTATTTCATTATAAGGAGTACAGATGAATACAGTATTACTTGGTGTTTGCGCTTTTGTCGCCATCATCATGATGCTTGTTGCGGTTATTACCGTAGCCAAGGCTACTCTGGTGAGACACAAGAACGTCAAGATTGCCATCAATGATGATCCGGAGAAGACTATTGAAGTTTCCACCGGTGATAAACTTCTGGGAACTCTTGCCGATAAGGGAATTTTTGTATCGTCCGCATGTGGCGGCGGCGGTACCTGCGGTCAGTGCCGTCTTCGTGTTACAAGCGGTGCGGGAGCTGCACTTCCAACAGAACTTAACCATCTGACAAAGAAGGAGGTTAAGGAGGGAATGCACCTTGCCTGTCAGGTTACTGTTCGCGGAGATATGAGCATTGAACTTCCGGCTTCAGTTTTTGGTGTGAAGAAGTGGGAATGCACGGTTATTTCCAATAACAACGTTTCTACCTTCATCAAGGAACTCAAGCTTCAGATACCGGACGGAGAAGAGGTTCCTTTCCGTGCCGGCGGTTACATTCAGATTGAAGCTGACCCTCACGAGGTTCACTACAGAGACTATGATGTTCCTGAAAAATACCGCGGTGACTGGGACAAGTACGGCATGTTCGATCTTGTTTCAAAGGTTGATGAGCATATTACCAGAGCCTACTCTATGGCCAACTATCCAGGAGAAAAGGGTCTGATTATGCTTAATGTCCGAATCGCAACACCTCCGTTCGACAAATCCACAGGAAAGATTTCCAAGGTTCTTCCTTGCGGTAAGATGTCTTCTTACATCTGGAGTCTCAAGCCTGGTGACAAGGTTACAATTTCCGGTCCGTTCGGTGAGTTCTTTGCCAAGGAAACAGAGGCAGAAATGGTGTTTGTCGGCGGCGGCGCCGGTATGGCTCCTATGAGATCTCATATCTTTGATCAGCTCAAACGTCTCGACAGCAAGAGAAAGATCAGTTTCTGGTATGGTGCACGCTCTCTGCGTGAGGTGTTCTATGCCGATGAGTTTGATCAGCTTGCGGCAGAGCACCCTAATTTTGAGTGGCATCTTGCTCTGTCTGACGCACTTCCTGAAGATAACTGGACAGGCTACACCGGATTTATTCATAATGTTCTTTATGAGAACTATCTGAAGAGCCACAAGAATCCGGAAGACTGTGAGTTCTACATGTGCGGACCTCCGATGATGACCAAGTCCACAATCAATATGCTTCATGATCTTGGCGTTGAGGATGAGAATATTCTGCTGGATAACTTCGGCGGCTAGTTTAAAGAACTGGTTTTAAGATCAATATAATCCGATCTGTTTTTTTCAGGTCGGATTTTTTTGTCCTGAAAATATGTTTGATACCGGGAGTTTTTAAACTGAGCATGAAGTAGGCAGTTTTTAGAAATAATTCTGTGCGTTGGGAATTGTCTAAATTTTGAAATTCAGTTTAAAACTCGAATAGAAAATTTGCATACTCCTGAGCCGGATCAGATAATACAATAACGCAATTGATTATCTTAGCAGGCTGCGGAGAGTAACAGTATGACAGTTAGTTCAAATGATTTCCCTGTAGGTATTGAAAATTTTGATAAGTTAATCAGTCGCAGAAAAATTTATATCGATAAAACCTCATTTTTAGAGTCTCTGCTTACATCAGGTGACGACGTTGCTTTGCTGTTAAGACCGCGCCGTTTTGGAAAAACTCTGTCCATGAGCATGATAGAGAGTTTTCTCGAGATAAACTATCAGAATCCGGAAGACAGAAGCAGACAGGAGAAACTGTTTAAAAATCTTGCAGTTTACAAAAATAAGGAACTCTGTGATGAATACATGGGACGTTATCCGGTAGTCAGTATTTCTCTTAAATCTGTAAAGGGTACCGATTTCTGTGATGCAATGAAATCCATGTTGAGACTGCTCAGAAATCTGTTTGAAAAGTATCGTTTTCTTCTGGACAGTGATAAGCAGTATGAAGAAGTTAAGAATTCATTAAGAAATAAGATAATAATCTGCAGTGACGATAATTTAGATTTGCGTTGTATACCGAGCAATATGGATAAAGCAGTTGCAACCGCCAAGGATTCACTTAAGTTTCTCGGGGACATGCTGTTCAGAGAGTATGGGCAGAGAGTATTTTTCATTGTTGATGAATATGATGTTCCTCTGCAGAAGGCAAAGGTAAACGGCTATTATGACGAAATGCTGGATGTTGTTCGTGATATGCTTGGAAATGCACTGAAGACCAACAACAGCATGGAAAAGGGATTTGTAACCGGATGTCTCAGAATAGCTCATCAGAGTATTTTTACAGACATTAACAATTTTGTAACATGCGATCTTAATAACAAACGGCATTCAGAATTCATAGGTCTAACCAAAAACGAGACAGAGAATTTGCTGAAGGATTGCGGCATGGAAAACCGGATTAACGATGTTCAGACCTGGTATGACGGCTACAATATTGCCGGGAGTGATATGCTCTGTCCGTGGAGCGTGCTCAATTTCCTGTCAAATGCTCATCTTCCGGGTAACAATCCCGCCACCTTTATGCCGGAGAACTACTGGGTCAACTCCAGCGGCAACGACATAATCGAACTTTGCATGAGGCATCCGAATTCATCAGATTCTCAAAGACTGCAGAATCTCATAGACGGCAAAACAGAAGAAATAGAGCCGACTGAATTTACAACCTATCCCGAAATAAGTACCAAAACTGATTTTGATACCTTTGCCACACTGATGCTCCATACCGGTTATTTCACCAGGGCAAGAAATGTAAAGACTACAAACGAAACCTCAACAGTAATAAAAATACCTAATAAGGAAATACTAAACTGTTTTGAAAACAAGGCTAAATACCTGTTCGGTTGCAAAAATTCTGAATGGATGGAAAAGGCGTACAGTCTGAGAGATGCTCTTTTTGCAGGAAAAGCGGAGGATGCCCAGAAGATTATCGACAATATGCTTATGACTTTTATCAGTTTCCGTGACACTGCTTACGAAAGCTACTATCACGGCTTCATGACCGGAGTGCTTTCGATGATGATAACGGAAGGTATCGCACTGAAATCAAATCAGGAAAGCGGTAACGGTTATTCTGATATTATTCTGATGGACGGCTGTAATTCCGCAGTAATTCTTGAATTCAAAAAATGTGAAACAAATACTCCAAGGTGTTTAAAACAGACATGCGAGGATGCACTGGAACAAATCATACGGAATCAGTACGACTTCTCGTTAAAACAGGATGGTTATGCTGACATACTGATGTATGGCATAGCTTTTCATGGCAAGAAATGCCTGGTTAAAATGACCGAAAGTGATTAAGCTTAATCTCACTGATAATCGGTATATGTCTATTCTTATACTAAACAGATCTGGCATTAAATACGGATATACCTCTAACCGGCCAGGGTTAATATCTTGTTTAGACTGAATACAGAAATTTTGCTGTCTAATGACAGGTATCGGTCTGAGAACTGCCACGAGTCAAATTTTGCTCCCGGCAGGTTGCAAAATTAGGATTTCCGTAATTTCGTTTTCGTTTAATACGGGCGTCGATCTGCTATGCGTGATGGAAAGTCTTTTTAGCAGTCAACCAGCTGAAGAAACACTTCGTTGCTTTTCACAAACCGCCTGAAGTAATAAGCCTTTCCGAATCTTGGAGAATTAAGGTATTCAAGATCTGCATTTCGTCTCCATCTGTGATCTTTTGAGGAGTAAAGATCATACATGCAGTTCATCATGACAGCCTTTCTTTTCATTGCTTCAGGATCAAGCATATTTGAGACATAGGAGAAAGTTACAGAGTTATCAATACCGGGTATTGCGGCAAATGCCGGTACAGTGATCCTTGATCCGGCAGGACCGAAGTACAGATCCTTTTCCCGCTGAGCGTGAATAGTGTAGAACAGAAGATCCGCATTACCTGTAAGATCCTCCCTTTTCATTTCTAGAAGAAGTTTTCCCGCTGCGAGATGATCCCTGTGAAATTCAAGAAACGGATTTGTTACGAGAATGCGGGCCGGTCTGATCCTGCGGATGATTTCTGTAAGCTCTGTTTTAAGATCCTTTATGGAGTTTTTAGGATTTTCCATCAGTCCAAGATCTGCTGCGGCTTTACGCGAATTGTAATTTCTGAAATCTCCAGGTTTGAAATCGCTCTGTATAGCTGTACCCTTCAGCATGTTTTCGAGAGCTCCGTCCATATATCCAAGACATACCATCTGATCATACGGTATATCTCCCAGCATTGCGGTTGTTGACGCATTAAAGGCTCTGAGATTTCCTTTTCGTCTGCCTGCGGCCTCGACAGAATCATCCATTGATTTGAAATACTGTTTCTTCAGATCCTGAAGCTTTTCGCCTGCGGATATGGTCACAAGGTATGTATCAGTTCCGTAGAAGGTTGTACATGCCAGTTCGCCGTCATCCGGATGCGGTGCCAGGATGAGCGTTTTTCCTTCCTTCTTCTGCTGCCTGAAATACAGAAGCCTCGCATTTTTCTGAAGTGTAATTCCTCCCGTTGCCAGTCTTAATTCACCGGGTGCTGCGATATTTGACAGATCTATATAGCATTTATCCTTCACCGGCTTTCCGATGTATTGCCTGCCGTAACTAACTGATCCGGAACTGATTTCAATCCATGCTTCTCCGGGGTGCCAGATTGATCGTTTAAATTCAGCTTCAAGCAGTACGGGAGAACCGCCGGAGTTGAGCAAAACTGAACCGCCTTCAATGGAAATTTCTTCTGTTTTTTCCGGTTTCAGATGATACGGATTATTCATTTTTTCAGTACCTCGTGGATCAGTTCATAAAGAGCTTCCTTCGCATTATAGTGCTGATACATATCAGCAGTGCTGTGATAAGGATTTTGCATGGTTTCAAGAATTTTCTCTGCCAGCTGCTTTATATCTCTCGGTACTATCTGCTTCGAGAGAATATTGCCGCGCAGAATATCTCTCATGCCGCCGATGCTTTCCATGGCGACAATCGGGGTGTCTAGAATGAGAGCTTCCAGAAAAATCAGTCCGAACCCCTCCTTTTCACTGGTATGTACAAGTGCTCTGGCATTTTTTATGTAAGGATACGGATTTGGGGCATTTCCGGTGAATATCACCCGATTTTCCAGATTGAGCTCCGCTGCAAGCTGTTTTAACTGCTTTTTCGTGGAACCGTCACCGACAATAACAAGCTTCAGCTCTTTCGGAAGATACTGCATTGCTCTGATGACAAGCTGCTGCTGTTTTGCCTTTACAAGTCTTCCTACTGAAACTATGTAGTCTCCATGAATCTGAACATCAGGAACGGATTCTGATTTTTCTCTGATCTCACTGATATCAACAAAATTTCTGAAAACAGTGGCGTTGCACGGTTTCCCTGCCAGAGTGGATATCTCGGAAATTCTTGCGGCAAGATCTGAGGAAACACAGATAAAATCCGCGTTGCCGTAGGTTTTTCGGTTGAAGTAATTGCCCACAGGATTGATAAACGGCAGTCTGTCCCTGTATTCGTGTGGATTTCCATCTACATAACGGTAGCAGACCCCCGGATTTCGGTATGTGCTGAGCAGATCAAAGGCTCCCTGAGCCCGCAGAAAAATCAGATCCGGTTTGCCGTAAACTTTTTCAAAACCTGAAAGAAAAACATTGTTAAACCATCTGCTGAGGTATCTTCCTGTTCCGTAGTCCTTGCTTTTAGGGCAGAGGAGCGGAAGCAGAAGATGACTGCTGAAGTAGTTCAGGATTCCGCCGGGCGATGAAAACAGAATCTCTCTGATGCTGATCCTGTGAACAATTGCCCCTTCCGGAAGTTTCAGTTCATCCGGTGAACTTTTCAGTATAAGAACATGGGTCTGAATACCCTGGGCTATTGAAGCCTTTGCAAATGCAACGGTCTGCTGCTGTACTCCGCCCTGGGTTAATTTGCGGACAATTATCAGAATTCTCATGGAAATCCAGATCAAAAAGGCGGCAGCATTCTGTTGTTAAGACAGAAGCTCCGCCAGAGGTAAATAGGAGGTTTATCAGAATTCATTCTTTTTCTGCGCCGCATTGATGGCGGCACCGATAATTCCGGCCTGGTTCAGGGTTTCTGCAACCTTGATTTCGGTTCTGAGTGTAAAATTATCAGAAAAACGATCAAATTTTTTGGAAACACCGCCGCCGATGATGAACAGATCCGGATTGAACAGGAACTCAAGTCTGTTCAGGAAACGTCCGAAGCGACGACCGAATTTGTTCCAGCCCAGATCCTTTTCAACTCTGACTCTTTCTGAACAGTAGTGCTCGGCCTTCTGGGAACCGTGCTTTGTTTCAAGAATAAGATGTCCGAGTTCTGTGTTCGGATGAAGTTTGCCGTCAATGAATACCGCAGAACCGATGCCGGTTCCGATGGTAAGCATCATAACAACGCCATTGCGATCTCTGCCTGCTCCGAATTTCATTTCGCATATGCCGGCAGCATCGGCATCATTGATAACAAAGCATTCGCATCCAGTGGTTTCCGAGAACAGATTATCCACAGCAGTATTGACCCATGTGGCATCAATATTGGCTGCAGTGAAAGCCACACCGTGATGGATGGTCGCAGGAAAACCGCAGCCGATTGGTCCCTTCCACTCAAACTGATCTACGAGCTGCTTCAGTGTCGAGGCTACTGCTTCCGGAGTTGCCGGTCTCGGAGTTTCTATTCTTTGTCTTTCTGTAAGCAACTCGCCTGTATCTGTTTCAACTATGGCACCCTTAATTCCGGTGCCGCCTATATCCACGCCGAGAATCTGCATCTGTCACTCCTTCATGTTCAAGATCTGATGCCTGATTTTTTTGCATCAGAACGTCCAAATTCATGTTATTACCGATACAGAATAAGATATTACAGGTTCATAAAAATCTGAAGAAAGTTTAACTGATTGTGTGAGATCATACCGAAATGTTTTGGCTATGTTCAAGAAAAGTGTTGATCTTATCTTAAACTGCTAAGGAGTAATCATAACCCGCAGGCTTTGACTTGAAAGTCAAAACGCCACTTTGCATGCACTTTCTTAATGGATTAGCCAACCCAACTATTCCTGGTTTAATGCAGTTTGCATTAAACATCGGTTTTGCTTTTTTAAGTATATTCAACGCACCATTAACATCTGAGTTTAACCTGAAACCCCATGATGTTGTGAATATTCCCCGTGGTGCTCTTTTTCCTTTATAACTCTCATGTTTCTCAATGCTTTCATCATCAGGGAATGAGCATTTTGAAGTATATGACTCTTCATGACAGATTACGTTAATACCTTTCTCCTCTGCTTTGTACTTTATCATTGCAATAAGCCTGTAGTGAGGAATCAGACAGAAATTCTGATTGTTTTTACCTCCCAGCTCTGGTTTCTGTTTCCACTTACTGTTATAGCCCATTACAATGGTATTAACGTTTTTATTAACCGCCGTTTCAACTATGTCTCCT
>JAEEGH010011666.1_pt1 | contig 19881 bp, 13 predicted proteins | sample 9134181 | NCBI WGS metagenome assembly JAEEGH01 (sample SAMN16246544, study PRJNA631951) | gut metagenome | biome: gut microbiome; feature: rumen; material: DP-attached | host: Bos | place: Iran: Karaj | collected 2018-10 | reverse complement strand
CTTCCGAATTTCTTTATAAAGACTAGCCCCAAAATTGACGCAAGATTGACGCGAGAAGAGAAGGACAGGTTTGGCGAAAGTCTTGAAAAAACGCGAAGAATCTTTGGCGGTGTCAGACAAATGCATTACCTTTGCAGGCGATAAGAACGCATTTGGTATTCAACATTATTTAAATAACGCAAAACATTATGACAATCAACGAATTCAACTTTGCCGGCAAGAAGGCAATCGTGCGCGTTGACTTCAACGTGCCCCTGGATGAAAATGGTAAGATTACTGACGACACCCGAATCCGTGGTGCCCTTCCTACGCTGAAGAAGATTCTGGCTGACGGTGGTGCTACGATTATCATGTCGCACATGGGCAAGCCCAAAGGAAAAGTTGACCCCAAGAAGTCGCTGGGTCAGATCCGCGAGGCCGTAGAGAAGGCCCTCGGCGTTCCCGTTGCTTTTGCTCCTGACTGCGCTAAGGCTCAGGCCGAGGCTGCTGCCCTGAAGATGGGCGAGGCCCTGCTGCTGGAGAACCTTCGCTTCTATCCCGAGGAGGAAGGCAAGCCCGTTGGTCTGGAGAAGGGTACTCCCGAGTTTGACGAGGCCAAGAAGGCCCTGAAGGTCAGCCAGAAGGAGTTTGCCAAGACGCTGGCCAGCTATGCTGACTGCTACGTGATGGACGCCTTCGGTACTGCTCACCGTAAGCACGCTTCTACCGCTGTCATCGCTGACTACTTCGATGCCGACAACAAGATGCTCGGTCTGCTGATGGAGAAGGAAGTAAAGGCTGTTGACAACGTGCTCAGCAACATCAACCGTCCGTTCGTTGCCATCATGGGCGGCTCAAAGGTTAGTTCTAAGATTGGTATCATCGAGAACCTGCTGGGCAAGGTTGACAAGCTCATCCTCTGCGGCGGCATGACCTATACCTTCGCCAAAGCTCACAACGGCGAGATTGGTAACTCTATCGTCGAGCTCGACAAGCTGGACGTTGCCCTGGGCGTTGAGGAGCTGGCCAAGAAGAACGGCGTAGAGCTGGTTCTGGGTAGCGACTGCACAGCCACCAACGGCCTGGACTTCGATACAATGACCGTCAAGCCCGGCTCAGAGATTATCACCTGCCCTGCCAACAACGTTCCCGCTGGCTTCGAGGGTGTGGATGCCGGTCCTGCTTCACAGGCTGACTTCCGCAAGGCCATCAAGGGTGCCAAGACCATCCTGTGGAACGGTCCTGCCGGCGTATTCGAGTGCGACGACTTCACAGCCGGTAGCCGCGCCATCGGTGAGGCTATTGCCGAGGCAACTGCTGAGGGTGCCTTCTCACTCATCGGCGGTGGCGATTCCGTTGCCTGCGTCAACAAGTTCGGCCTGGCCGACAAGGTAAGCTACATCTCAACCGGCGGCGGTGCTTTGCTTGAAGCCATAGAAGGAAAGGTTCTCCCCGGCGTAGCAGCCATCAAGGGCGAATAATCACAAACAACGACAAGGGAGTTTCAAGTCAGCTTGAGACTCCTTTTTACATAAAGAAGATAATGAAGAAAAAGATTCTTTCAGTAATTGGTATTTCCTTTCTGGTGATGAGCTGTCTGACACTCACCACTACCCTCTCCTCCTGCGACAGCATCAAGAAGAAAATGGCATCGCTGACGGGCAGCGACGAGCTGAAAACCGACAGCATCGTCTTCCACAAGGAGGCCGACCACGCCAATGTGCATTGCTATGTGGACTATCCTACGGACGGTAACGAATTGCTCGTCAATGCTATACAGGAATATGTTAACGAACAGCTTGGAGGTACTTTCGATGGTGACCCCAACGACGGACAACAGCTGGTTAGCGTCTATGGTGAGGGCGAATGGAACAACCTGAAGGACGAGTACAAAGACCTAGTGGCTGACGGAGAAGGTGACTGGATGGATGACGTCAGCTTCTATACCGACGTGGATATACGCAAGGTCTATGAAACCGAAAAAGTGGTAACCTACATCACCACAACGGATACCTATCTGGGCGGTGCCCACGGCATGCAGTCGCAGACGGGCGTCACCTTCCGCAAGAGCGATGGTCGCCGTTTCGGCTACGACATGATGCGCCAGCTCCTCTCGGAGGAGTTCTACCAAGAGACGAAGGAAGGTCTGCGCACCTACTTCAAAGAAGCCGGAGCCGATGCCCAGACAGATGCAGAGCTGAAGGACTGGCTGCTGACGGACGACGACATCAACTCGCTGTCGCACCCGAAGGCTGACCCCTACATGACGGAGAAAGGCGTGGAGTTCCTGTATCAGCCCTACGAGATTGCCCCCTATGCTGCGGGCATGCCGTCGTTCACGCTGAGCTATCAGGACATCAAGCCCTTCCTGACCATCGGAGCGCAGAAGATGATTCCGTGATAAAAAAAATATTTCAGATTAATACATTTCATTTTATTTTCAAAACTTACAATTATGAAGAAAGTATTATTTATGTTTGCTGCTGTATTAATGGCAGCTTCCGCAAGTGCCCAGACGGCAACTACGGCTAACAAATTTGGTGACAACTGGTACGTGGGTATCAATGGAGGACTCGACTTCACGAATACGGTTGAAGGCGACAATGCTACCGCTTTCAAGGGCATGGCTCCCAACTTCGGCATCCGCATCGGAAAGAACCTCACTACCGTCTTCGGACTGGCTCTCGAAGGAAATGCGCTTTTCAAGGCAAACGACAAATCGACGTATAACACCAAGACATTCATTAATGTAACCGACGTGAACCTGCTTGGTACGTTCAACCTGAGCAACCTCTTCGGAGGATACAAGGGCGAGCCCCGCACCTTCGAGGTCATTGCGCTGGGTGGTCTTGGCTGGGAGCATGCCTTTGGTGCCGATGCACGCATTAATACCATCAGCTCCAAGTTCGGTCTTGACTTAGCCTTCAACCTCGGCGAGAAGAAAGCATGGCAGATCTACATTGAGCCCGCCATCATCTATCCACTGGAAGGCTACTACAACAAGGCGAGCTTCAACAACCGCTTCAAGCTCAACATCGACAACGCGATGTTGCAGGCTAACCTCGGACTTATCTACAAGTTCCAGAACAGCAACGGCACTCACAACTACGCTATTGAGCCGCTCCGCAACATAGGCGAGATTAACGCCCTGAACGCCCGCATCAACGAGCTGCGTGCAGACAACGAGCTGAAGGACGGTCGCATCCAGGAGAACACCCGTACCATTGCCGGTCTTGAGGCTCAGGTAGAAGACCTGCAGGCCAAGCTGAAGGCTTGCGAGGAGCGTCCGATGCCTGCCACTACGGTTGTTGTAAAGAAGAACCTGCTGCAGCCCATCGTCATCTTCGGTCAGGGCAAGAGCACCATCGATGCTGCCCAATACGCCAGCGTAGAGATGGTGGCCAAGTACATGCGCAACCACCCCGAGGCTAAGATTCTCATCAAGGGTTATGCATCACCCGAGGGTGACCCCGAGCGCAACCTGAAGCTCTCGATTGCCCGTGCCGAGTCTGTACGCACCGCTCTCATCAACCGCTACAAGATTGCATCAAGCCGCCTTACCACCGAGGGCATGGGTGCTACCAGCGAGCTGTCTGAGGAGAACGACTTCAACCGCGTAGCCATGTTCTTCGACACTACGGTTGAGTAACCGAAATCTACATTAAATCATAGGAAAAACGCCGTCTTCGTACCCCGAAGGCGGTGTTTTTTTGTGAAAATAGGCCCGAAAGGCAATAATTCCTTCAAAAATATTTTGTATTTCAAAAATAATTTGTAACTTGCGGCAATTTTCAGAGAAACTATAAAATATGAGGCTACGACCTGCTCAACTAATCATCCTGTTGACGTCCCTCCTGCTGTCAGGAAGCCTGACCGTCAGAAGCCAGGAGTTGCGCGCCGTCCTGTCCCACTATTCAGCTGAGGACGGAATGACCAGCAACACCATTTCCGACATCAAGACGGACGCCTACGGATTCATTTGGATTGCCTCATGGAATGGTTTCTCGCGTTTCGACGGCTATGAGTTCTACAATTACCCGACGGGCAACGCCAGCGGCATCCCCCTGATGCACAACCGCATCGCGGAGCTCTGCATTGACAATGGGCAGAACGTCTGGCTGCGCATGTACGACGGAAGGGTTTTCGTGCTTAACAGGAAGACAGACACCATCATCAACCCCCTGCAGGACATTCCCGGCTATGAGAACTTCATGACCGATCGCCGCCTCTTTGCCAACAAGAAAGGCGAGGTGTTTGCCATAATTCAGGACCAAGGCATCTTCCAGATGGTGCTCAAGAACAATAAGGTCACCACCCGGCTCATCAAGACCAACAATCTTCAGGTGCGAGGCATTGCCGAAGGCATCAGGGGAACGCTGTGGCTGGCTACCAACAAGGGCATCCACCGCATGAACGCCACCGACGGCACCATCCAGCCCACCGGTGTCTTTGAGGACGAAGTCATCACCTGCATCTTCTCCGACGGTCCCCACGTCTATGCCGGCACCCTCTCAGGGAAAATCATCAAATACACCCCAGGGCTCAATCCCCAGAAACTGGCTGAGGTACAGGCCCCCATCTCAGCCCTCTTTGTTGACAGCCAGGAGCTGATATGGTTCTCACTTGACGTGCAGGGAGTATCGCGCCTCGACCTGAAAACGGGTAACATCAAGTCGTTCACTCAAAATGTCATCGTGCCGCAGTTGGACGTGAAGGGTGCCGTCATCATGGAGGTCAACAACACCGTCTGGATTAACATGAACCAGGGAGGCTTCGGCTACTACAACCGCGAGGCCGACCGAGTGGAGTACTTCCACAACGACCCCGACGACCCGTGGAACCTCTCCAACACCGTCCACGCCTTCATGGCTCTGCCCGAGGGCATCGTCTGGGAGTCAACCAACCTGCGCGGACTTGAGAAGCTGGAGCTGCAGAAAAATACTGTTGTACGCAGGCAACTGTTTGAGAACGAAGCAGGCGTGGCCAACGAGATACGCGCCATCTACTACGACAAGGAGCGCCGCCAGCTGCTCATCGGCAACAAGGACAACACCCTCGTCATCATCAGCGACGACGGCCGCCGCACCGTGCTCGACAGCGACAACTACGGCAACAGCTTCGGACGCATATACGGCATCAACAAAGACCGTGAGGGCAACTACTGGCTCAGTTCCAAGGGCAACGGCGTCATCAGGGTAACACCCACCGGCAACAGCTTTGCGCTCACCTTCTTCCAGCATCAGGACGGCAATCCTAACAGCCTGAACGACGATAACGCCTACTACACCGTGGAAGACCCCGAGGGCAACATCTGGGTGGGCACCTACGGCGGAGGCATCAACATCATCACCCGACAGCCCAACAACACCTACCGCATCCTAAACAAGCAGAACGGACTCCATTCCTACCCCAAGGACTCCTACCAGAAGATACGCACCATCGCCCTTGACAAGGAAGGTTGCGTATGGGCAGGAACCACCGACGGCATTCTGCGCATGTCGCTCAAGCACAACAAGTTCGTCTGCGAGACACTTGAAAACTGCGACGACCCCGAGCACATGCTGGGCGGCAACGATATTCTCTACTTGACCTGCGACGACAACGGCTCCATGTGGGTAGGCACCAATGGCGGAGGCCTGAGCCACACCATCGGCAAGGACGATAAAGGCAACTGGATGTTCGAGACCTTCGATGCCCAGGACGGTCTTCCCTCCGAAGAAATCAGGAGCATCACCTTCGACAACAGGAACCACGTCTGGTTTGCTTCTGACCATAACATCAGCTTCTTCGACAAGGAGGCGCACGTCGTCAGCACCCTGGGCACGCAGGACGGCATTGACAACACCATGTGCTCGGAAGCCGCTATCCACGCCATGCCCAACGGCGACATCCTCTGCGGCACCATCAACGGCTACTACTACGTCAACCACAACAAGCTCATCAACCCGCAGGCATCGCTGCTCAAGCTGAACATTACTGACTTCTTCATTGACAACCAGATTGCCTCGCCACGCCTCAACAAATATTTCGACTACTACGTGCCCGACAGCGCCCAAGTAGAGCTGCCCAGTCACGACAGTTCCTTCTCCATTCGCTTCGCATCGCTCAACTACCAGCTGCAGCACCGCATACACTACCAGTACATGCTCGAGGGCTATGACGAAGACTGGAAGAACGCCGACCGTACACGCATGGCGACTTACGACAACCTGCCCGCAGGCACCTATACCTTCAAGGTCAAGGCCTTCCTCCTGGCCGCCCCCAACAACTACGACCTGCGCACCATCAAGGTCACCGTGCCGCCCTACTGGCTCCTGTCGCCCGCCGCCCTCTGGATATACCTCATGCTGCTCTGCATCGGCTCCGCAGTCCTCTACTACATGCACAAGGAGTACGTCAAGAGCCAGAAGCGCAAGCAAACCCTCTGGGTGGGCAAGAAGAACATCGCCTTCGAAAAGAAGGAAGAGTTTGACTTCATGAAGAAACAGCTGGAATGGCTCGAGCAGAACTATCAGAATGCCAACATGAAGTATGAGGACATAATAGCCCAGTCAACGCTGGGACGCGCCGCCTACTACAACAAGTTGGAAACCATTACGGGCATGGCACCCAAGGAGTTTGTTACCGACTTCCGTATCAAGAAAGCCCAACAGTTGCTGAAACAGGACAAAGAAACGCCCATCCCAGAAATCGCCGCCCAAGTGGGTATCATCGACCCCGTCTATTTCACCCGCGCCTTCAAGCAGAAGACCGGACTCACTCCTACGCAGTTCCGCGAGGGCAGCGTTGAGCGTTGAGCATTGAGTGTTGAGTGATAAAGAAAGTAAAAAACTCTAAAAACTCCTAACACCTAACTCCAAACTCCTAACTTTTTATTATCTTTGCAGTCAGAAAGGTCGTATCGGTTAGATCGGGATACTCATCAAATTAATTCGAAAACCGAGACGCTACTTTGGTCAATGGCGGGCCACATGCCGCAAGGCAGCAGTAATGCCGGTGGATTACAAAGACGCAGAGAGCTCTCAAATCTTAGCAATAGGAGTTTTCATCACATCATCGGTACGACCTATTTTTTGTTTACAGTTTATAGTTTATTAGTTTACAGATTATGTTTTCCGGAATCATCGAAGAATTTGCCACCGTAGTTGACATCAAGCACGATCGCGAGAATATTGACTTCACACTGACCTGTTCTTTCGTCAACGAACTAAAGATTGACCAGAGCGTCGCCCACAATGGCGTATGCCTCACCGTAGTCGCCATAACACCCAATAGCCAACACCCAACAGCCAACACCCAAGCCACCTACACCGTCACAGCCATGAAGGAAACGCTCGATCGTTCGAACCTCGGACTGCTGAAAGTCGGCGACAAGGTGAACGTGGAGCGTTCCATGCTCATGAACGGACGGCTTGACGGCCATATCGTACAGGGACACGTGGACCAGACAGCACGCTGCACCGCCGTAGAAGATGCTGACGGCAGCCGCTACTTCACCTTTGTCTATGAGGCTGACCGTGAGATGGTACGTCGTGGCTACTTCACCGTCGATAAAGGCTCGGTAACGGTCAACGGTGTTTCGCTCACCGTCTGCAACCCCACAGATAACTCGTTCCAGGTTGCCATCATTCCCTATACTTTCGAGCATACCAACTTCTGCGACATCAAAGTTGGAACGGTGGTGAACATTGAGTTTGACATCTTAGGCAAGTACATTGCAAGACTTCGTCAGATTGATAATTGATAATTGACAATTGATAATCAATGAAGAAAGTAATCACACTTATGGCTATGCTGTTGCTGACGATAACCGCAGTAGCACAGAAGAAATGGACTTTGCAGGAATGCATTGACTACGCCCTGCAAAACAACATCTCACTGAAGAAAACCGTAATAGCCCGTCGTTCCGCCGCTGAAGACGTGCGACAGGCAGAGGCAGCGCTGCTGCCTTCGCTCTCGGCATCGACCAACCAGAGCGTAGGTTACCGTCCGTGGACCAATAGCGGCGTAGCCACTGTGACAAACGGCACGGTATCGACCAGCGTCCACAAGACGTACTACAACGGCTCGTACGGGCTCAACGCACAGTGGACAGTATGGAACGGAAACCGTAACAGGAACCAACTGAAGCTGAACCGTTTGACAGAGGAACAGGCTGAACTGGACAGTGCCTACACCGCTAACTCCATCCAGGAGCAGATAGCACAGCTCTATGTGCAGATACTCTATCTGAATGAGGCCATCACCGTAAGCGAGCAGAGCTTGGAAGCCAGCAAGATGAACGAGCAGCGAGGACAGGACATGGTAGATGTAGGCAAGATGTCGAAAGCCGATTTGGCACAGCTGACTGCCCAGCGTGCCACCGACGAATACAACCTCGTCAATTCGCGTAGTAACCTGGCCAGTAGTATGCTGCAACTGAAGCAGTCGCTGGAGATTACCGATGCCGACTTCGACATCGCCATACCTGTCACCACCGACGAAATGGCTTTGGAAGACATCCCGGCACTGCCCACTGTCTATGAAGCTGCACTCGGCCATCGCCCGGAGATTAGGAACAGCCGCCTCAGCATACAGTCGAGCGACCTGCAGCTCAAGATTGCCAAGGCACAGGGTCTGCCAACCATCAACATGAACGGTTCCGCAGCTACCAGCACCAACTCGCTGAGCTCGTTCGGTTGGGGCAACCAGATAAAGACCAACTTCGACATGGGCATCGGTGCCTCGGTCAGCATTCCCATCTTTGACCAACGCTCCGCACGCACAGCCATCAACAAGGCCAAGCTTCAGCAGGAGCAGGCGCTTCTCGACTTGCAGGACAAACAGAAGCAACTCTATTCTACCATCGAAGGTTTCTGGCTTGACGCACAGACCAACCAACAGAAGTTCCGTGCCGCACAGCTCAACGTCGAGAGCGAGATGCAGAGCTATAACCTGTTGTCAGAACAATTCCGGCTGGGTCTGAAGAACATCGTGGAGCTGTTGAACGGCAAGACGAACCTGCTGAATGCCCAGCAGAACATGCTGCAGTCGAAGTACATGACAATACTGGACATACAGCTGCTGAAGTTCTATGCAAATGAGAATTTGAGAAAATGATAAAAAAGAAATAATAATATGAAGAAGAAGAAACTTTGGATTGGCATCGGCGTCATCGCCATCATCGCCATCGCTTTCTGGATGCTGTCAGGCGAAAAGAAAGAAGAGAAGATTGAGTTCGAGACAGCTGTTGTCGAGGTAGGCAACATCCAGAACAGCATCACCGCCACGGGTACCATTGAGCCTGTGACCAGTGTCACCGTCGGTACGCAGGTGAGCGGTATCGTGTCGAAACTCTTTGTGGATTATAACTCCGTGGTCAAGAAGGGTCAGGTGATTGCCGAGCTCGACAAGACCAACCTCATCAGCGAACTGAACACGGCGAAGGCAAACCTGGCCAGCGCACAGAGCTCACTGAACTACGAGCAGGCCAACTTCAACCGTTATAAGACGCTGTACGACAAGGGACTCGTATCGGCCGACGAGTTTGAGAGTGCACGACTAAACTATGAGAAAGCCCGTCAGACAGTGGCCACCAGTCGCGAGAGCGTGCAGAAGGCCCAGACAAACCTCGGCTACGCCACCATCACGTCGCCCATTGACGGTGTGGTGCTGTCGAAGTCCGTAGAGGAAGGTCAGACAGTGGCTGCCTCGTTCAACACACCTGAGCTGTTCACCATTGCCCAGGACCTGACAGACATGCGCGTCATAGCCGATATTGACGAAGCCGACATTGGCGGCGTGAAAGAAGGTCAGCACGTGACATTCACCGTCGATGCCTTCCCCGATGACTCGTTTGAGGGACAGGTAACGCAGGTACGACAGCAGGCTACGACAGAGAGCAATGTCGTGACGTACGAAGTGGTGATTTCCGCCCGCAACGACAACCTGAAGTTGAAACCCGGTCTGACGGCCAACGTCACTATCTTCACGCTTGAGAAGAATGGCGTGCTCACCGTTCCGTCGAAGGCATTGCGCTTCATGCCCACAGAGGCATTCCTCAAGAAGGGACAGACCATTGAGGATGTCGAAGCCAAAAACAAGGTTTGGACGTTCGACGGCCAAGTGTTTAAGGCCCACGCCGTGGAGATTGGTACGACAAACGGCACTATGACGGAAATCGTCAGCGGCATCTCGAAGGGCACTAAGATTGTCACCGACTTCAGTATCAGCGGTGGTATGGAAGGTCCGGCACCTGACCAGGCTACCAACCCCTTCATGCCAAGACCGAGGAACAACAATAACAACAGACAGAACGGTAATCAACAGAGGAAGTAATGGATAATAGGAAAGTTGTCATCGAACTGCAGAACGTGAAGCGTTACTTCCAGGTAGGCAGTGAGACGGTGAAGGCGCTGCGTGGCGTGTCGTTCAAGATATACGAGGGCGAGTTCGTTACCATACAGGGAACGTCAGGCTCCGGCAAATCTACGCTGCTGAACCAGTTAGGCTGTCTGGACACACCAACGTCAGGCGAATACTTCCTCGACGGCATTAACGTTCGCAGCATGTCGAAGACGCAACGCGCACACCTGAGGAACCGCAAGATTGGCTTCGTGTTCCAGAACTACAACCTGCTGCCGAAGACCACTGCCTTGGAGAATGTCGAACTACCGCTGATGTACAACTCGGAAGTTTCGGCAACGGAACGACGCGAAAAGGCAAAGAAGGCCCTTACATCCGTGGGACTCGCCGACCGTATGGAACACAAGTCAAACGAGATGTCAGGTGGACAGATGCAGCGTGTGGCCATTGCCCGTGCACTGGTCAACGACCCTGCCGTGCTTCTGGCTGACGAGGCAACGGGTAACCTTGATACACGTACGTCGTTCGAGATGCTCGTACTCTTCCAAGAACTGTATAAGCAGGGACACACTATCATCTTCGTGACGCACAACCCCGAGATTGCCGAATATGCCAGCCGTAACATCAACCTGCGCGACGGCAAGATACGCGAGGATACCATCAACACCAACATCAAGTCGGCAGCAGAGGCACTGGCCGCCCTGCCGGTGATAAAGGACGATTAAAACTTATGAACATATTCAATCTTTTTAAAGTCAGTCTGCGAGCCATTGCCAACAACAAGATGCGCTCGTTTCTCTCCATGCTCGGCATCATCATCGGCGTAGCAGCCGTCATCATCATGATGAGCATCGGACAGGGTTCGAAGGAAAGCATCCGCGCCGAGCTGTCAACCATGGGAACGAACCTGCTCACCATTCGTCCGGGTGCCGATATGCGTGGCGGTGTGCGTCAAGACCCCAGCAGCATGCAGACGCTGAAGATGGCTGACTACGAACGCATCCTCCGTGAAAAGAAGTTCGTGACGAAGGTTTCTCCTGAAGTCACTGCCTCCGGACAGGCTATCTACGGCAACAACAATACCAACGCCTCCATGTATGGCGAGTCAATTGACTATCTTGATATCCGCCTGTGGACTATTGAAGATGGCGAGTGCTTTACTGAGGAAGACATCAAGAAGGCCGCCAAGGTCTGTGTGGTGGGTGCCACGATAGTAAAGGAGCTGTTTGGTGAGGGTGCCGAGTGCATCGGCAAGACCATCCGCTTCAAAAGCATTCCCATGCGCATCGTCGGTGTGCTGAAGGCCAAGGGTTACAACTCATGGGGCATGGATCAGGATAATGTCATCATTGCCCCCTACACCACGGTGATGAAGCGTATAGCTGCCCAGACCTACTTCTCGAGCATCGTCTGCTCAGCCGTCACCGAGGAGTTCAGTGACGCTGCTATCGAGGAACTGACACAGATCCTCCGCGACAATCATAAGCTGAAGGAAGATGCAGATGATGACTTTACCATCCGTTCCCAGGCAGAGATGATGGAAACCATGTCATCGACCATGGACACCGTGACCATAATTCTTGTTGTGGCTGCAGCCTTCTCGCTGCTCGTGGCTGGTATCGGCATCATGAACATCATGCTGGTCTCGGTGACGGAACGTACCAAGGAGATCGGTCTGCGCATGGCTGTTGGCGCTACAGGTCCAGTTATATCACTACAGTTCCTCATCGAATCGGTATTGATATCGCTAACGGGTGGACTGATAGGTGTGCTCGTGGGTGTTGGCGCCAGCACGTTTGTGGCCTCCTTCGGCATGCCCAGCTCAGTGCCGGCATGGAGCATCTACGTGTCGTTTCTGGTCTGCGTCTGCATCGGTGTGCTCTTCGGCTACATCCCAGCACAGAAAGCAGCCAACATGGATCCTATCGAGGCCATCCGTCACGAGTAATATTCACGAACTAAACGAATCCAAGCAGTTCATCGGGGCGGGAAACAAACGTCGTCGCTCCGTGAGCTTCAAGGAAGGCACGGTCACGAAAACCCCAAAGCACAGAGATGCACGGCAGTCCGGCATTGCGGGCTGTCTGAATATCTACATCGCTGTCGCCAATGTAATAGGTGGTGGGTGATGGGTGATAGGTGATGGTGGGTGGGTGATGGGTGATGGGCAGCCCCAATTGCCTTAATGCCTCAAAAACCGTGTCAGGAGCGGGCTTCTTGCGTATGCCTTCAGCCTCATGTTCGCCGATGGCAACGGGAATCATGGGAAAGAAATGACGGATAAGCTCCTGTGTCGCCGTCATGAACTTATTACTGACCACAGCCATCTTGCAGCCTCTTCGGTCCAGTTCAGTCAATGTTTCCAGAACCCCTTCGTAGGGACGGGTAGTATCGAGGGAGTGTTCCAGATAATAATCGCGGAAAGTCTGAAAGGCAGCGTCGAACTGCGGATTAGCGGTTCCATCAGGTACGGCACGTTCCATTAACTTCTGCACACCGTTTCCCACAAAACCGCGCACCTCATCGATTGAGCGCTTAGGCATGCCATGAGTGTGCAGGGCATAATTCACAGAAGCAGCCAAGTCGCCTAAGGTATCGAGCAGCGTACCGTCGAGGTCAAAGATAAAAGCATTTATCATTTTCGATTTACGGATTTTCGATTTACGCATTTATCGTCGCGAACGAGTTATCATCGTCTTCACCTTATTATTATACTTAGTAGCTTCGAGCAAGTCCTCAATGGTGAGGTGCATACGCCACTGCCAGCGGTTATAGGGGTCGCTGGGCGTATTTATACGTTCGGAACGTACGTCCTTGCCACGCAGTTCACCGTCCATCGATAGCCAGTCCTGCAATTGCAGCACACAGAGCATGGACGGACAATAGAGGTGGCGGGCGATAATCTCCTCGGCCAAGTGGGCAGGCAACTGTTGGGGTGCACGACCCTCCTTCTGCAGCATAGTGATGTAGTAGCGCTGAGCACGCTCAGGGTTCTCTTCCCACCAGAGACGCAAGGGAGCCATATCGTGCGTCGAGATGGTGCAGACGGAACGTTTAGGATAAGCATCGACATGCCCGAACTCCTCACCCTGCTGCTTCGGCAGGGCCTGAATCTCGAGCGAGAAGATGCGTAACTGGTCGAGCACGGGCTGTACGCAGTCAGGCAGCATTCCAAGGTCTTCTGCACAGATAAGCATCTTCGTGTCGTGCAATATGGCAGGCAACCGCTTCAGGGCAGTAGCTCCCCAGTAGAAGTTATGGCGCTGGAAGAAGTAATTGTTGTAAAGCCGCATGTAGGCATCTTTCTGCTCATCGCTGAGCGACTGGAAGATGGGTTCGTAGAGTGCGCCAATGCGCGGATGGAACATCTCGGCCTGACGCGGGTCTTCAACAAACAGCACATTGGCTATTAGGCGATACAGTCCATCCCGAATCCACACGCTGTGTTCATCGGTTTTCCCGATGAAATACTGTTCCACCTGTCGTTGGGTATGGAACTCCGCCTTCAGGTCGTAGAGTCCGTATGCCTTCGGCAACAGAAAATGCTCACGAACATACTGGGCATGAATGCCAAACGTACGTTCGATGATGCGGTCGTTGATGTACGGCTGGGTATAGAGTTCACGACGGAACGGCAGTCCAAAGTATTCTATTTCTCCAACAGTCAGGGGCAATGCTGGAGAGAAATGTCCCAGCACGCCATGCACAGCATCGTTAGGAATCTCCCAAATACGGAAGAAGCCGAGCACATGGTCAATGCGCAAGGCATCGAAGTATTGCTCCATGTGGTGCAGACGCTGACGAAACCATTCCGTCAACCCTCCACCCTCCACCTTCAACCAGTTATACGTTGGGAATCCCCAGTTCTGTCCGTTGACAGAGAAGGAATCGGGCGGTGCTCCGGTTTGGGAGTCAAGGTGGAAGAGTTCAGGGTGTGCCTTGGTTTCCACACTCTCACGGTTAACGCCAATTGGCAGGTCACCCTTCAGGATAAGACCCTTCTCTCGAGCATAGTCTGCCGCAGCCTTCAGCTGGAGATGCAGATGGTATTGGATAAAGGTTAAGAGCAAGCCCCCTAACTTAGGGGACAAGTAGGCTACATAGTCCTTCAGCCAATAGTCGTTTTCAGCTTGCCACTGCTTGAAGTCGGCAGACTGTAGCGTCTGCTGTCCCTGTTCATCAAAGAACTCACGGACGTAGGCAAGCTTCACCCTATCAACAGCCTCGTAGTCGCTATAAGGCAGGGCGTTGAGTTCCCGGCGCTGACGGTGATAGGCCGTCATACGCGTCTTCGACTTGAGCGTGCCGAGACCTTCCAGATCGAGGTAATGCGGGTGGAGCGCAAAGGCACTCACGATGTTGTACGGATAGGAGTCGCCCCAACGGTGTGTCAGCGTAGTATCGTTGACAGGCAGCGTCTGGATGACTTTCATGCCCGTAGTAGCAGCCCAATCGACGAAGCGTCGCAGGTCGCCGAAGTCCCCTACTCCATAGCTATGCTCGCTGCGTAGGGAGAAAACAGGAACGGCTATTCCTGCCACACGCCACTCGTCTTCACGGATACGAAGCCGTTCACCATAAAGCACGAGGACGGCACCTTCATTGAGCTGGTTGGTTGAGGATGGAGTGTTAAAGGTGGAAGGAGTCAACCCCTCAACCACACGGTTCTCCCCTTCCTCCCATGCAACGAAAGAATGGGAAGCATCATCGATGACGACATATTTATATTCCAGGGGGAAGAGCATGCCAAAAGCATCAACGGAAAGCATCCACTCGTACTGACCAGCATACTCCATGCGTAGATAACGGCTGGTGTTCCACGAACCAATGGCTGGATGACTACCACAGATAGCCAACGCCTGACCTGGCTTCAACTGAGGTGCCGAGACACGGAAAATCAGCGTCTGGCGGAACAACGGCAGGTTAATGGGAGTCCCCTCCAAACCTCCCCGAGGGGAGGCTTTTTTGCCCACCCCGGAACACGATGGGGCAACTGGGTAGAGGGCTGTGACCGCGTAAGCTTTCGTATAGAGATGGGCACAGAGCGGACAGTCACGCCACTGGTCAGGAAAAGTATAGTCCTTCGTGGAATCGAAAGCATAGCGACGCGGCACCAAGTCCCACTCCCGACGGAGTGTATTGCCGTCAGCATCCTGTACCTCATAGAGATAGCAGATTTCACTAATGGGATGGTGCCGGCTCTCTAAGGCTGCCGTCTCCAGCGTCCATAGACTGCCGTCTTCGGTAAGCATCGTGTAGTCATGCTGTTTCACCGTACCGTCCAGACTGCGGTACTCCATGCGGATATGAAGGCTCTCGCCCCATGCTGTGCTATACTGTATAGAGAATCTTAGTTTCATAACTGCAAAGGTAGTGCAAACCGAGCGAAATGCAAAATAATTTACGAATAATTTTCATTTCCAAGGTGCAACCTATCTAAGAGCCGTAGGTTCAAAGATGCGAAAAACTATGAGCTTTGAGCTTTTTGCTACCGCTTATAACTTTTTAACCTTTTAACCCTTTCACTTTTTTACTTTTTCTTTACCTTTGCATGCATGAAGAAGATGATGACCTTTATTCTTACGCTTATCTGTTTCACGACGACAGCACAAAACCCATCGACAACACCTGCTGGCGCAGTAACGGCAAACGGCAAACCAACAGGCACCGTATGCCCTGAAAAGAAAATAACGGTGCAGCGGTTACCAGACCTGACGACACCACGTGCCGGACATGTGACGTTTGTAGCTGGTGGAGAGGTCATGGTAGTGGGCGGACACACCACGGGATTCGTGTCTACTGCCACAGCCGAGCGGCTGACTGACGATAAGTGGGAGCAGATGCCGACAGTATATACCCACGATGAGGGTTTCGCCGTCGAGTTACGGTCGGGACATGTCATGCTATGCGGCGGTCACCTGCAGCCATTAGGCATTGGCAATCAGTTTGTAACCGAGGAGTATAACCCCGACAGCCATACCTTCAAAGGCTACGGCTGCCTGGACAGGAAACGGTGCTGGGCACAAGGGCTGGAAATGGATAGCGGACACGTTGTCATCAGTGGCAACTGGTACGAGGAGGACGGTGTGGAACTGTATAACGGCGCGGTGAACAACCAGCCAGTGAAGGCCGTTCGTCAACAGCGCTCCATGCCTTATATCTTCCGTACGGCAAAGGATGATGCCATCATCTTCTCGTCCTACGACGAGCGGGCACGTGCTCACGACACCATCTGGATAGACCACCTGAAGGGGGATGCGACGACGGAGCCACTGTTTGCCATATGGCGGCCAGAGTCACACTGCTATGGAAATCGCAGCACACAAAGTTTCATCGGCGATGAGGCAAAAGGCGATTATTCTTACCTGATGGCTGTCAGGAACAGACAGACGAGCCACTGGGGCATCATGAAGGTGACGAACGGGCGGTTCTCGCTGCTGCCGACGGATAGCGAGGTGCCAATGGTGGCACAGGGCGACTCCATCAACTGGTTTTCAACGGTGATTGCTGACTGTAGCCGAGGACGCGCGTACATGGTGGGCTACGGCAAGCAGGAGAAGCGCCTCTTTATATTATATATAAGGTATAAGGGAGCCGACGGGGAAACAGGCGGACACACTGACGGCCGGAACGGCAGCGGTGACGGTGGAAACGGCGTCGTGTCGCTGCTGCTGGGCTACACCGAGCCACTGCCCGACATAGGCTATGCCTCACCAGTGCTTACGGCAGACGGTAACCTGATGATGGCAGGCGGCTTACAGGCAACAGTCAATAACTTCGAGCCTTACGCCTCGGCTGTGCTCCTGCTGACAGGTGACGGAAAGGACGGCTGCTGCGAAAGTGCAGACACAAACAGGAGCTGGATATTCTTGCTGGTGCTGGGTCTGATAGCCCTGGGTACCATCTGTCTGCTTGTATATAGAGCCAATCTGGCTAATAGGGATAGTGAAACCAATGAGCCTTATAAGCCTAACAAACCCAATGAGAATAATGTGCCCCAGCCCATAGCTGACAATGAGAAACTGATGAGTCGCATTGACAAACTGATGGAGCATGAACAGCTGTTCCTGAATCCGGAGCTAAAGGTGAGCGACGTTGCAGCGATACTGAATGTGAACGGCCGCTACGTCACAGACTGCATCAACGCTTCGCGTGGCTATTCGTTCACGCAGTACGTGAACAGTCTGCGCTTGGATTATGCCCAACGCATGATGCAGGAGTCGCCCAACAAGAAGCTATCGGAGGTATGGGCAGCATCAGGCTTTGCCAACGAATCGACGTTCTTCCGCGTCTTCAAGGCCACAACAGGCATCACGCCGAAAGAATGGATAAACGGCGGCAACTGAGGAAACAACGCGTCAAGAACGTCGAAACGTCATAAATCGACTTGCAAATGCTGAATTTGCAAGTCGATTTTCATGTTTTGCAAGTCGATTATCCAAACTTTATCTTTAACTTTGTGGCGTATTTCCTTTCAAGCAATCAAATATTAACAAACAAATACCAAACAACTATGAAGAAAAGAATACTTATTTTGATGACGTTTCTCTGCGCATTCGTGACGGGAGCTTGGGCGCAGTTTACAGCAAACTCGTATTTCTTGACCGGCACCATTGCAGAATGGTGGCTAAACTCCAACTATGAATTAACAATGGTCGAAGAAGGTCTTTACAAGATTACTGATGTTGAGCTTACGACAAGTGACTTGTTGAAAGTTGTTAAGTCAAACATTAATGGTACGACTATTGCAAACTGGTATCCGGATGGTATGGATAACAACCAAAAAGTTGATGAAGACGGAACATACACCATTTATTTTCGCCCAGCAGGAGATGGAACAGAAGCTGAGGGTTATACCTACATTCCATATGAGGGAGACGGAAGCGGACTAGATTCTCACGGCTGTACACACGGTGGCTATATGTTAAAATTTGAAAAACAGGTCACCGTCCACGACACTGAATATGAGACGGCCTGCGATTATTTCGTCTGGCACGGAAACACATACACCGCCAGTGGAGAATATACATACGATACCGGTACGGATATTTATAAACTGAACCTGACAATACACTACTCTACCAGCGAGATTTGGGAGCGCGAGGTGTATATCGGCCAGCACTTCGAAGAATATCCTTTCGAGTTCGATGTTACCGCCGACACCCCACTGACGCAGACAGAAACCACTACCAATGTACATGGCTGTGACAATGTCATCACACTGAACCTGACCATCGTACCAGGCCCCGGCATTGACATCAGCGACACGGAGACATTCCCTGACGATATGTTCCGTAGCCTGATTGGCACCCAATACGACACGAACCATGACGGCTACCTCTCTGACGAGGAGATAGCGGCGGTGACAAGAATTACTATTCGCGATGCAGGTGTTACCAGCTTGAAGGGTATTGAACAGTTTACTTCTCTGAAAGAACTTGAATGTCAGGGAAACAGCCTCAGCTCGCTTGACTTGACAAAGAATACGGCGCTCACAGGTTTGTGGGCCACCTATAACCAGCTGCAAGAGCTTGACCTCTCAAAGAACCAGGCATTGGAATTGCTGGACTGCGGAGGAAACCTGCTTACGTCACTTGACCTGTCACAGAACAAGATACTCACCGAATTGTCCTGTAGAGACAATCAGTTAACATCACTGGACGTATTACAAAACACGGCGTTGGAATTGTTGTACTGCGATAGGAACAAACTTACGGCGTTAGTGCTGCCAGAGGGAATGAACAGGCTAGAAGAGCTGTTCTGCTATAGCAATCAGATAGAAGGTGAAGCCATGACCTCGCTTGTCGAGAGTCTACCACAAGCCTTTGGCAACGGTCTGTTCATCGTTATAGATACAGCAGACAATAACGAACAGAACGAGATTTCTACGGATCAAGTAGCCGAAGCAAAAGGCAAAGGGTGGAATGTCCTTAACGAGGATGGTACACAGTATCCAGGCACCACGGACATTCATTCAATTGATAATGGAGAATTAGCAATCGATAATTACTACACACTGGACGGCCGCAAGCTGCAGGCCATGCCTACCGTAAAGGGAGTGTATATCGTCAACGGGAAGAAGGTCGTGATTATGTGAGCGAAGGTAAAGGTACGATAAGGATTTATTTATTAATAATTTAAGAGAAAAAGGATGAAGAAGATTTTAGTATGGATGGTTCTGATGGCTCTGGCACTGACAGCCGGAGCTCAGAACATAAGCCAGCAGCGTCGGGCACAGCTGACGGCCTCGTCAACAAAGTTTACGCTCGTTAAGATAGGTAAGAACAAGAAGAACTGGTATGCCTTGATGTACTTCCCCGTGTCGTACGGAGACTATTACGGCGTGACGGGCGTGAACAAACGCCCGCGCAACGCAAGCATCACCGACGTGATGATGATGTCGGACACGGACAAGAAGAAGTTTCTCAAGACACTCAACGCGTTCGACAAGAAGATGAAGTTCCACATCGCCAGCACATCTGAGCTCTACAAGGCGCTGAACTTGCACTACAACATTCAGAGCGAGAACGGTCCGTACAGCATTGCCACAAAGGGATT
>JAEEGH010011665.1_pt1 | contig 19882 bp, 18 predicted proteins | sample 9134181 | NCBI WGS metagenome assembly JAEEGH01 (sample SAMN16246544, study PRJNA631951) | gut metagenome | biome: gut microbiome; feature: rumen; material: DP-attached | host: Bos | place: Iran: Karaj | collected 2018-10 | reverse complement strand
GATGGTGGACATCGCCCTGGATGCCCGCTGGGGCCGTCAGGCCGAAGGCGCCGGCGAAGACCCCTATCTGGGCGCCCTCGTGGCACGCGCCATGGTGCGCGGCTATCAGCAGGGCCCGCACCCCATCCTGGCCTGCGTGAAGCACTTCGCACTCTACGGCGCCGCCGAGGGCGGACGCGACTACAACACGGTGGATATGAGCCGACTGAGGATGTACAACCGATACTTCCCGCCCTACAAAGCCGCTGTGGAAGAAGGCGCCGGCAGCGTGATGTCGTCGTTCAACATCGTGGACGGCGTGCCCGCGACCGCCAACAGCTGGCTGCTGGACGAGGTGCTGCGCCGGCAGTGGGGCTTCAAAGGCTTTGTGGTGAGCGACTACGCCAGCATCAGTGAGATGAAGCGTCACGGCATCGGGCCTGCAGCACAGAATGCGGAGCGCGCCCTCAAAGCCGGCACGGATATGGATATGTGTTCGGAACTGTTCGTCCGCCTTCCGGACAGCCTGATGCCCTGGATCGACCGGGCCTGCCGGCGCGTGTTGGAGGCCAAATGGCGGCTCGGCCTCTTCGAGAACCCCTATCGCTACGGAGATCCCGCCCGCGTCAAGCGTGAGGTGTACAGCCGCAAGCACCGCGACATCTGCCGCCGCATCACGGCCGAGAGTTTCGTGCTGCTTAAAAATGAAGGCGGTCTGCTGCCGCTCGAGAGAAAAGGGACGCTGGCGCTGATCGGCCCGTTGGCCGATTCGCGCAGCGACGTGGCCGGCTCGTGGGCTTTCTGTCAGGATACGGCGAAATACGAGACCTTGCGCGAGGCCTTCGAACGCCGGCTCAAGGGGAAGGTGCGCGTGCTCTCGTGTCAGGGCAGCAACGTGCTCGACAACCACCGCACACAGCGTGAAGTGGCACGCGGACACGGCCTGATTCCCGTCCCCGTGGTGGACGACGATAAAGCGCTGGAAGAAGCGCTGGCGATGGCGCGCGAGGCCGACGTAGTGGTGATGGCTTTGGGCGAAACGGCCTGGATGAGCGGCGAGGGTGCGGCACGCAGCGACCTCTCTCTGCCGGCACCCCAGAAGCGCCTGCTGCAGGCGGTGTGCGCATTGGGGAAGCCCGTCGTGCTGCTCAATTTTGCCGGACGCGCCACGGAGCTCTCCTGGGAAAGTGAACACGTGCCAGCCATCATGAACGTGTGGTACGGCAGCGAAGCGGGCGACGCCCTCTGCGACGTGCTCTTCGGCGAGGTGTCGCCTTCGGGACGCCTCACGGTGTCGATGCCCAAGCGCACCGGACAGGAGCCGCTCTACTACAGCATCCTGCCCACCGGACGCCCGATGGAGGACAACGAGCCCGACTATCATGTCTTCTCCACAAACTACGTCGATGTGACCAACGGGGCACTCTATCCCTTCGGCTACGGACTGACCTACAGCACGTTCGAATACGGACGCCCCTCGCTGGAAGGCAACACCCTGAGCGTGCGCCTCAGCAACACCGGAGGGCGCGAAGCCACCGAAGTGGTGCAGCTCTACATCCGCGACCGCGAGGCTTCTGTGTCGCGTCCCAAAAAGGAATTGAAAGGATTCCAACGGATTACCCTCAAAGCCGGCGAGAGCCGCGTGGTGAAGTTTGAAATCACCGAAGACCTCCTGGGTTACTACAACAGTGAGCTGCGATGGGTGGTGGACAAGGGTGAGTTTGACCTGATGGTTGGGCCCGACAGCCGCCATCTACAGTCTGCTGTGTATCGTTTTTAAACATTTGCAATAATTTTTTGCAAAAAAAACTTCCGATTTATTCTTTGTTTCGGGAAAATTAAATATATTTGCGATTGAAATAGGAAAAAGGCTATGTTAGACGCAGCTTTACGCATGATGTTTCTGCATCGGTGGTCGGGGCATACGTATCTGGCCTCGCCGCAGGGCGTTGAGGGCGCATTGCGGGTGCATCGCAGCTACACGGACTACGGAAAGTTTTACGATATTGCCTGGAGCATACGCGACGAGCGCCAGACGGGACGGACACTCAAGCCTTTCTTCTACGAAGAGCGTCTCTCTCCGGCCAATCTGGAGCATGAGGTGGAGCGGGTGGAGCGCGACACCATCCGACCCAAGATAGAGGAGATGCTCTCGAAGATGTAAACGGACGCTTACGTTGTCTTTTTGCAACGAATGAGTGACGTTTTGTATCATTTAGTTACAAAAAATCGCATTTGTTGTCCTAAAGACGACAAAAAGTTGTACCTTTGCGGCGCAAATGTAAAGAAAAACATTAAATCGCTGACAAAATGAACAAGATTCGTGTAGCGGTTGTCGGTTACGGCAACATTGGCAAATATGCCATTCAGGCCCTGGAGGCCAGTGAGGATATGGAGATCGCCGGCGTAGTGCGTCGCACGGTGGCCAAAGAGCAGCCCGCAGAGCTGGCTCCCTACAAAGTGGTGACGGACATCACGGCTCTGGGTAAGGTGGATGTGGCCATCCTCGCAACACCCACACGCTCGGTGGAAGAGCACGCCCTGAAGTGTCTCGCCTTGGGCATCAACACCGTAGATTCCTTCGACATTCACGGTCAGATTGTGGACCTGCGCCGCTCGCTCGATAAGGCCGCCAAGGCCGCTGGCGCCGTGTCTATCATCTCCGCCGGATGGGATCCGGGCAGCGACAGCATCGTGCGCACCCTGATGGAGAGTCTTGCACCCAAAGGTTTGTCTTACACCAACTTCGGCCCCGGCCGCTCCATGGGCCACAGCGTGTGCGTACGCTCCAAAGCCGGTGTGAAGGACGCCCTCTCCATGACCATCCCCGTGGGCGAAGGCATTCATCGCCGCATGGTGTATGTGGAGCTGGAAGAAGGCGCTTCGCTGGAAGAAGTGACGAAAGCCGTCAAGGCAGACCCTTATTTCGCCAACGACGAGACGCACGTGTTCCAGGTGGAGAGCGTTGACGCCCTGAACGACGTGGGCCACGGTGTGAACCTCGTGCGCAAGGGTGTGAGCGGCCAGACGCACAACCAGCTCTTCGAGTTCAATATGAAGATCAACAACCCCGCTCTCACCTCACAGGTGCTCGTCAACGTCGCCCGCGCTTCCATGCGTCAGCAGCCCGGCGCATACACGATGATTGAGATTCCCGTGATTGACTATCTTCCCGGCAATCGCGAGGACATCATCCGTCACCTGGTATAAATATTATAAGAAAAGGTAAACAAAAAACCTCGGGTCACAGGACTCGAAAAAAGAAAAGGTAAACAAAAAACCTCGGGTCAATGACTCGAGGTTTTTTGTTGAAAGCGGTAAGGGTCTCCGGGGAGGGAGGGCTGGAGTAGAGACCCCTACCAAAAAAGCGCTTCAGGATGGGCTTGAACCAACGACCCCATGATTAACAGTCATGTGCTCTAACCAACTGAGCTACTGAAGCAGGTCAAAAAGTCAATTTTGAGCGTTTTTCTCTCAAACGCGGTGCAAAGATAGGGCATTTTTCCGAAATAAACAGTATCTTTGCGTAAAAATTTTGCAGGAAATGCATAAAAACGTCATTTTTTCAAGCCAAAAAGCCCATATTTTGCTCGTCAGCCTGCTCCTGTGGCTGTTTTCCGCACCGTCTTCCGCACAAAACAGGAGCACCCACAACGCCTCCGTGTCCAAGAACCTGGAGCTCTTCGACGAAATCTACCGGATGCTCGACCTGTTCTATGTGGACACGCTCTCGGCCGACACCGTGATGCAGTGGGCCATCGAGGGCATGCTCCGCCGCGTGGATCCCTTTACGGAATACTACCCCGAGGAGAACGATGACCTGCGCCAGATGGCCACGGGCAAGTATGCCGGCATCGGCGCCGTGATACGCTACCTCAAGAGCGAAGACCGCACCGTCATCGCCGAACCCTATTACGACACGCCCTCATCGCGAGCAGGTCTGAAGGCCGGCGACATCATCATCTCCATCGACGGCAAAGACACCAAAGGCATGTCCACACAAAAGGTGTCGCAGATGCTGCGCGGCGAGGCCGGCACGACCTTCACGCTCGTCTACCGTACGGCGGGCGATTCCCTGTGTGAAACCGTGGTGACGCGCGAGACCATCCAGCTGCCCTCCATCCCCTACTACGGCATCTTGGAGGACGGCGTCGGCTATATCTTCCTCTCTTCATTTACAGAGGGTTGCGCCACGGCGATGCGTATGGCCCTGCTGGAGATGAAGAACATGGGCATGAAGCGTCTGCTGCTCGATTTGAGAAACAACCCCGGCGGCTCGCTCAGCGAGGCGGTGGATGTGGTGAATCTCTTCGTGAACAAAGGTGAGAAAGTGGTGTACACTAAGGGCAAACTCTCTGCCGCCAACCACGAATACCTCACCACCACCGATCCCGTGGACACGGAGCTGCCCATTGTGGTGATGGTCAACAGCGGCACGGCCTCATCGGCGGAAATCGTGTCGGGCAGTCTGCAGGACCTCGACCGGGCCGTCGTGATGGGGCGCCGCACCTACGGCAAAGGCCTGGTGCAGATGGTGAGAGAACTCAGCAGCGGCGGCGCGGTGAAGATCACCACCTCGCGCTACTACATCCCCTCCGGGCGTTGCATCCAGGCTCATGACTACAAGCACGACGGCACGGAAAGCATCGTGCCGGACTCCCTGAGAAAGACGTTCTACACGCGCGGCGGACGCCCCGTGAAAGACGGCGGCGGCATCACGCCCGACACGCTGGTGGCCCGCGATTCTTTAGGAACGGGTTATTGGATGACACAGGCCTCGGACGCATTCTTCAACTGGTGCACACGCTACGTACGCACCCATCCCGCTCCCGCCGATGCCGACGCTCTGACGCTGACCGACGACGATTGGGGCGACTTCGTGCAGTATGTCACAGAGAATGACACCACCGTCAAGGCCGACACGCTGCAGAAGTATTGCGACCAGCTGCACTTCGACCTCAAGGGAGAGTTGGTCACCCGCTATTTCTGGAATGAGGGTTCGGTGCGCTACGCCGCGCTCTATGATCCCGTGACGGTATCGGCCCGCGCGCTCCTGAAGGACGACGTCCGCATGCAGGCGATTCTGCGCAAAGAGGCTTCCGTGGAACAACCCAAAAAGAATAAAAAGAAATGAGACACAATCTGAGAAAGGCCAACCAGCGCTTCATGTTCGGCATCATGGCGATGGCCATGCTGGTTTTGCTCGTAGCGGGCCTGTTTTTGTATTTATGCCTGCAAAAGTGAAACTTTTTGGGCAAAAAAACGCGATAAGAAAAAAAAATATCGTACATTTGCACCCGTAAACGCGTAAGTGAGAAGCTCCAAGGTGGGTTTCTCGCTTTGTTTTATAGAGATTATGATAGACAAAAGACAAGTGGAGGAGGCCGTCAATGAATGGCTGAACGGGAAGGAGTACTTCCTGGTGGAGTTGAATGTGGAGCCGGACGACCGCATCGTGGTGGTCATCGACCACAAGGACGGGGTGTGGATTGAGGATTGCGCCGAGCTCTCGAGATTCATCGAGTCGAAGCTCAACCGCGACGACGAAGACTACGAGCTCGAAGTGGGCAGCGCCGGACTGGGCCAGCCCTTCAAGGTGGCGCAGCAATGGGAGAACCATTTGGGCAAGACGGTGGAGACCTTCGCCCGCGACGGTCACAAGTTCGAAGGCACGCTCACCGAGGTGACGCCCGAGGGCTTCACCCTGCTCTGCGAGGACAAGGTGAAGGAGGAAGGCAAGAAGCGTCCCGTCAGGAAGCAGGTGGAGCACCGCTTCGCCTACGACGAAGTGACGATGACGCGTTACGTGTTGAAAATAAAATAAAACAAACATACAATGGCAACGAAAGCAGCAAAGAAAGAAGAAGCGGTAAACCTCATTGAGTCGTTTGCCGAGTTCAAGGAAATGAAGAACATCGACCGCACCACGCTGGTGGGCGTGCTCGAGGAGTGCTTCCGCAGCGTCATCGTCAAGATGTACGGCAGCGACGACAACTACGACATCATCGTCAATCCCGACAAGGGCGACTTCGAGATCTATCGCAACCGCACGGTGGTGAAAGACGGAGAGGTGCGTGACGACAACTTTGAGATCTCGCTCTCCGAGGCTCAGAAGATCGACCCCGACTACGAGGAGGGCGAGGAAGTGAGCCAGAAGGTCGAGTTCTCCGACTTCGGCCGTCGCGCCATCCTGACCCTGCGCCAGACGCTGGCTTCGCGCATTCTCGACCTGGAGCACGACACGCTCTACAATGCCTACAAGGACCGTGTGGGCGAGGTCATCAGCGGCGAGGTATATCAGAGCTGGAAGCGCGAGACGCTGGTCATCGACGACAACAACACCGAGCTGATCCTGCCCAAGCAGGAGCAGGTGCCCGGCGACTATTTCCGCAAGGGCGAGACGCTGCGCGCCGTCATCCAGCGCGTGGACAACACCAACGGCAATCCCAAGATCTTCATCTCGCGCACCGACCCCATGTTCCTGCAGAAGATGATGGAGAACGAAGTGCCTGAGATTCAGGACGGTCTGATCACCATCCACAAGGTGGCCCGCATCCCCGGCGAGCGCGCCAAGGTGGCCGTAGAGAGCTACGACGACCGCATCGATCCCGTCGGCGCCTGTGTCGGCGTCAAGGGCAGCCGTGTCCACGGCATCGTGCGCGAGCTGCACGGCGAGAACATCGACGTGTTGCCCTGGAGCGCCAACGACCAGATCATGATTGCCCGCGCCCTTTCTCCGGCCCGCGTCAACACCGTGAACCTGGACGCCGAAAACAAGAAGGCCGAGGTCTATCTTGATCCCGACCAGGTGTCTCTGGCCATCGGCAAGGGCGGCGCCAACATCAAGCTGGCCTCCATGCTCTGCGGCTACACCATCGACGTGTTCCGCGACGTGCAGGAGGGTGAGCAGCCCGAGGAGGACGATGTGGCTCTGGACGAGTTCAAGGACGCCATCGATCCCTGGATCATCGATGAATTGAAGAAGAACGGTTTGACCACAGCACGCCAGGTGCTCGGCACTTCGCGCGACTATCTCATCAAGAATATTGACTTGGAGGAGGAGACCGTGGACGAAATCATCCGTGTGCTGGCATCTGAATTTGACGAGGAGGAGACTGCAGAATGAGTATCAGACTGAATAAAGCCATCAAGGAATGCAACGTCGGATTGCAGACCGCTGTGGAGTTTCTTCAGAAGAAGGGCTTCACGGACGTTGAGGAGGATCTCAACGCCAAGATTTCCGACGAACAATATCAGGAACTGCTCAAGGAGTTCAAGCCCGACAGCGTGCTGAAGAATCAGGCCAACCTGATGCTGCAGCAGCAGAAGGAGGCCCGCGCCGCCAAGGAGCAGGCCCGCGAAGAGGCCCGTGCGGCCAAAGCCGCCGCCGAAGCCGCCGCTCGCGAGGCCGCCACGGTGGAGGCTCAGAAGCCGGCCTTCAAAGTCGTGGGCAAGATCGACCTCGACAAGAAGCCCGCACCCAAGGCGGAGGAGCCCGTTGAGGAAGTGGCTCCCGCCGTGCCCGAAGAAAAGCCGGTGGAAACGCCCGAAGTGAAGGAGCAGCCCGTTGAGGCTCCCGCCAAGAAGTCCGAACCCGCAGCAGAGCCCGCAGCACCCGTGGAAGCACCCGTTGCAGAAGCTCCCGCAGCGGAAGCGGAGGCAGAGCCCGCCGAAGAGGAAATGCCCCATACGGTGAGCAACAAGGAGGTGACACTGACGGAAGAGAACGGCATCTACAAGGTGCAGACCTCCGCAGCGCAGCCTCAGGGACTCACGGTGATGGGCCACATCGACCTGGATGCTCTCAACCAGAGCACCCGTCCCAAGAAGAAGACCAAGGAGGAGAAGAACAAGGAGCGCCAGCAGGCTCAGGCCGCCCAGCGCAACAAGCGCGCCCGCATCGGCGAACGTGTGGACATCACCAAGGTGGCCGGAGAGAATCGCCCCCAGAATGCAGGCAAGAAGAACAACCAGCCCCAGAATCAGTCCCAGGGCAAGGCGAAGAAAGGCAAGAAGAACCAGCCTCAGGTTGCAGAAGTCAGCGAAGAGGAGGTAGCCAAGCAGGTGCGCGAGACGCTCGCCCGTCTCACCGGCAAGAACCAGCAGTTCGGCTCCGGCGCCAAGCACCGTCGCGAGAAGCGCGAAGCCGTGCGTCAGGGCATGGAGGAGGAGCTGGAGCAGCAGCAGGCTGAGAGCAAGGTGCTCAAGCTGACGGAGTTCGTGACGGCCAACGAACTGGCCACCATGATGAACGTGCCCGTCACCAAGATCATCGCCACCTGTATGCAGATCGGTGTGATGGTCAGCATCAACCAGCGCATGGACGCCGAGACCATCAACCTGGTGGCCGAGGAGTTCGGCTTCGAGACCCAATACGTTTCGGCAGAAGTGTCGGAAGCCATTGTGGAGGCGGAGGACGATGAGGCCGATCTCGAGCCCCGCGCCCCCATCGTCACGGTGATGGGTCATGTCGACCACGGTAAGACCTCTCTGCTCGACTACATCCGTCAGACCAACGTCATTGCCGGCGAGGCCGGCGGCATCACGCAGCACATCGGTGCCTACAACGTGAAGCTGGAGGACGGCCGCCACGTCACCTTCCTCGACACCCCCGGTCACGAGGCCTTCACCGCCATGCGTGCCCGCGGCGCCCAGGTGACGGATATCGCCATCATCATCGTGGCTGCCGACGACGACATCATGCCCCAGACGAAGGAGGCTCTGGCCCATGCCACCGCAGCCGGTGTGCCCATCGTCTTCGCCATCAACAAGATAGACAAGCCCGCCGCCAATCCCGACAAGATCAAGGAGGGCCTGGCTGCCATGAACTTCCTCGTGGAGGAATGGGGCGGCAAATACCAGAGCCAGGACATCAGTGCCAAGAAGGGCACGGGTGTGAAGGAGCTGCTCGAGAAGGTGCTCCTGGAAGCCGAGATGCTCGACCTCAAGGCCAACCCCAACCGCAAGGCCACCGGCTCCATCATCGAGTCTTCGCTGGACAAGGGCCGCGGCTATGTGGCCACCGTGCTGGTGTCCAACGGCACCCTGCATGTGGGTGACATGATGCTGGCCGGCACCAGCTACGGCCGCGTCAAGGCCATGCTCGACGAGCGCGGCAAGCGCATCCAGTCCATCGGCCCCTCTCAGGCGGCCACCATCCTGGGTCTGAACGGCGCCCCGACTGCCGGCGACACCTTCCACGTGATGGACAGCGACCAGGAGGCCCGCGAGATTGCTTCGAAGCGCGAGCAGCTGGCCCGCGAACAGGGTCTGCGCACGATGAAGCGCAAGGGTCTGGAGGAGTTGGCTCACAACATCGCCCTGGGCGACTACCACGAGCTCAACCTCATCATCAAGGGCGACGTGGACGGCTCCATCGAGGCCCTGTCCGACTCGTTGCTCAAGCTCTCCACGGAGAAGATTCAGGTCAACGTCATCCACAAGGCCGTCGGACAGATCTCCGAGAGCGACGTCACTCTGGCCGCCGCTTCCGACGCCATCATCGTGGCCTTCCAGGTGCGTCCTTCTTCGCAGGCACGCCGTCTGGCCGAGCAGGAGGGTGTGGACATCCGCACCTATTCGGTCATCTACGACGCCATCGAGGAGGTCCGCGAAGCCATGGAGGGCATGCTCTCTCCCGAGATCAAGGAGGAGGTCACGGCTCAGGTGGAGGTGCGTCAGGTTTACCACATCTCGAAGGTGGGCACCGTGGCCGGCGCCTACGTCATCGAGGGCAAGGTCAGCCGCACCAACAAGGCCCGCGTCATCCGCGACGGCATCGTCGTGTTCACCGGCGAGATCAACGCCCTCAAGCGCTTCAAGGACGACGTCAAGGAGGTGTCCACCAACTTCGAGTGCGGCATCTCTCTGGTGAACTACAACGACCTGCGCGAAGGCGACATGATCGAGACCTTTGCCGAGGTTGAGGTGAAGGCCAAGCTCTAAGCCATAACAGAGAAGACCCGAGCCTATGGACATGCATTCGCTGATGAGTCCCGAAACCCTGAAGATGGCCGCCCTCGTCCTCATCGGACTGGTGGTGCTGAAGATGCTGACGAGCGGACTGCTGAAGTTCCTCTGTCTGGCCGCAGGCTTCATCTTGGGGCTCTACGTAGCGCTGAAATATACGGAGGTGATTGAATGGCTGAAAACGCTTTTCTGAAGGAGGTCGCCGAGAAGAAATACGAGTACGGCTTCGAGACGGAGGTCGATACGGAGATTCTCGAGAAGGGCCTCTCGGAGGATGTCGTGCGCCTGATTTCCCGGAAGAAGGGCGAGCCCGGGTGGCTGCTCGACTTCCGCCTGGAAGCCTTCCGCTACTGGCAGTCGCAGAAGCAGCCCTCCTGGGGCCACCTCACGCTGCCCGAGATCGACTATCAGGCCATCTCCTACTACGCCGACCCCACGAAGAAGAGTGCGACGGACGGCGGCAGCAAGGAGATCGACCCCGAGCTCATGAAGACCTTCGACAAGCTGGGCATTCCCCTGGAGGAGCGCCTGGCGCTGTCGGGCACGGCGGTGGACGCCGTGATGGACTCCGTGAGCGTCAAGACCACCTTCCGCGAGCGTCTGGCCGAGAAGGGCATCATCTTCTGCTCCATCTCCGAGGCGGTCAGGGAGCATCCCGACCTGGTGCGCACGCATCTGGGCTCCGTGGTGCCCTATCGCGACAACTACTTCGCCGCGCTCAATTCGGCCGTTTTCTCCGACGGCAGCTTTGTCTACATCCCCAAGGGGGTGCGCTGCCCGATGGAGCTCTCCACCTATTTCCGCATCAATGCCCGCGGCACGGGCCAGTTCGAGCGCACGCTCATCGTGTGCGACGACGACGCCTACGTCTCCTATCTGGAGGGCTGCACGGCGCCCATGCGCGACGAGAACCAGCTCCACGCCGCCATTGTGGAGATTGTGGTGGGGGCCCGCGCCGAGGTGAAATACTCCACGGTGCAGAACTGGTATCCCGGCGACAGCGAGGGCCGCGGCGGCGTCTTGAATCTCGTCACCAAACGCGGCCTGCTCAAGGGCGACGACAGCCGTCTGTCGTGGACCCAGGTGGAGACCGGCAGCGCCGTCACCTGGAAATATCCCTCCTGCGTCCTGCAGGGCGACCGCAGCCAGGCGGAGTTCTACTCCGTGGCCGTGACCAACAACTTCCAGCAGGCCGACACGGGCACCAAGATGATTCACTTGGGGCGCAATACCAAGAGCACCATCATCTCCAAGGGCATCTCCGCCGGCCGTTCGCAGAACTCGTACCGCGGTCTGGTCAAGGTGGGCCGCAAGGCCGACGGTGCACGCAACTACTCTTCGTGCGACAGCCTGCTTTTGGGCTCCCGCTGCGGCGCCCACACCTTCCCCTATATCGACGTGCAAAACGACACCGCCGTGGTGGAGCACGAGGCCACGACCTCCAAGATTTCCGAGGACCAGCTCTTCTACTGCAACCAGCGCGGCATCGCCACCGAGGATGCCGTCGGCCTGATCGTCAACGGCTATGCCAAGGACGTGCTCAACAAGCTGCCCATGGAATTTGCGGTGGAAGCGCAGAAATTGCTCAATGTCTCGCTGGAGGGTGCGGTAGGATAAGAATAAACACACAAGCTCATGTTAGAAATCAATAATCTGCATGCCGGCATCGCGGGCAAGGAAATCCTCAAGGGCATCAACCTCACGGTGGCCGACGGGGAAATTCACGCCGTGATGGGCACCAACGGCGCCGGCAAGTCCACGCTGTCCAATGTCATCGTCGGCCATCCGGCCTACGAGGTCACCGATGGCAGCATCCTCTTCAACGGGCACGACCTCCTGGCCATGTCCACCGAGGAGCGCGCCCAGGCCGGCATCTTCATGTCGTTTCAGGCGCCCACGGAGATTCCCGGCGTGTCGATGACCAACTTCATGCGCGCCGCCGTCAACGCCCGCCGTAAGGCGCAAGGCAGGGAACCGCTCTCTGCCGGCGACTTCCTCAAGCTGATGCGCGAGAAGCGCAAGATTGTGGAGCTGGACGCCAAGCTGACGTCGCGCTCCGTCAACGAGGGCTTCTCCGGCGGCGAGAAGAAGCGCAACGAGATCTTCCAGATGGCCATGCTCGAACCGTCGTTCTGCATCCTCGACGAGACGGATTCCGGCCTCGACGTGGACGCCCTGCGCATCGTGGCCGAGGGCTTCAACAGCCTGCGCCGGGAAGACACTTCGGCCATCGTCATCACGCACTACCAGCGCCTCCTGGACTACCTCAAGCCCGACGTGGTCCACGTGCTCATCGACGGACGCATCGTCAAGACCGGCGGCCCCGAGCTGGCCGGCGAGATTGAGCGCCGCGGATTCGACTGGATAAAAGAGGAGGTGGGTCTCTGATGTCTGAGCAGCAATATATCGACTTTTACCGCGCGGAGCGCGAGACCATCTTCGCCCGCAGCGACGCACGACTCAACGCCCTGCGCGACGGGGCCTGCGCCCTGCTCGAGCGGAAGGGCTTCCCCACGATGAAGGAGGAGCGCTACCGCTACACCGACGTGGCGCGCGACTTCGCCCCCGACTACGGCATCAGCCTCACGCCGGCGGAGGACGCTGCACCCTGCCCCGAAGAGTACGGCACGCTGGCCGACGCCTCCGACCCCGTTGTGGCGCTCAACACGATGCTCGCCATGTCGTGCCGCGTGGTGCGCATCGGCCGCGGCGAGCGCCCGGAGCACCCTGTGCAGATCACCAACATGCTGCGCGGGGAGCATCCCGAGATGGTGTGCCGCCGCCTGATGATCATCGTCGAGGAGGGTGCCGAGGCCGACGTCATCATCACGGACCGTGCCGTCTCCAAGCAGCAGTTCCTCACCAATCAGGTCATCGAGGTCTTCGTGGCCGACGGCGCGCGCCTCAATCTCTACGAGATAGAGGAGACGCATCTGCTGTGTACGCGCTACAGCAGCCTCTTCATGCAGCTGGGGCGCGGCTGCAGCGTCCACCACACGTCGCTGACGCTCTTCAACGGCCATTCGCGCAACCGCGTCGATGTGGCCCTGTGCGGGGAGTATAGCGAGGTGGTGATGAACGGCTGCGTCATCGCCGACAAGATGCAGCACACCGACTGCAACACGCTCATCGACCACCGCGTGCCCCATTGCGACAGCCGCCAGCTCTACAAATACGTCCTCGACGACAGCGCCGTCGGCGCCTTTGCCGGCCGTATCCTGGTGCGCGAGGGCGCCCAGAAGACCTCTTCGCAGGAGACCAACGCCAATCTCTGCGCCACGAAGACGGCGCGTATGTTCACGCAGCCGATGCTGGAGATCTATGCCGACGATGTCAAGTGCAGCCACGGCAGCACGGTGGGCCAGATGAACGAGGACGCCCTCTTCTACATGCGCCAGCGCGGCATCTCGGAGGCCGAGGCCAGACTGCTCTTGAAGTCGGCCTTCATCACGGAGGTTGTGGAGTGTATCCCCCTGGCCTCGCTGCGCGACAGGCTACTGGTGCTGGTGGACCGCAGACTCAAGGGCGAACTCTCGAAGTGCGAGGGGTGTAAGCTTTGCGAATAGAGCCGGAGAGCGAGACGATGGAGGGACTGCTTCACTACATTTGGGCCAACAGGATTTTTCCGGCAACAGAAATGCGCACCACGGACGGACGTCTGTTGGAAGTCTTGGATGTGGGGCAGCACAACCGCGACCAGGGTTCAGATTTCTTCAATGCGAAAATCCGGTTGGACGGCACGTTGTGGGTTGGCAATGTGGAGATACACGAAAAGTCCGGTGACTGGTTCCGTCACGGACATGACAAGGATTCCCTCTACGACAACACCGTATTGCATGTCATTGCTGTTGACGATGCGCAGGCATTGACCAGTAACGGACTGTCGCCGGCACAGTTTGTTCTGACGATACCGGATGGCATCCTTGAGCGTTACGACGAACTGAGGCGTACGATGGACTATCCTCGCTGTCATCGTCTTGTGGGCGGGATGGAACCGCTGAAGACGCATGCCTGGATGGATGCCCTGTTGGTGGAGCGACTGATGGAGCGCAGCGAAAAGGTGCTCGGGAGGGTGGAGCGTTTCCGGGGCGATTGGGAGAGGGCGACCTTCGTCACTCTGGCACGCACATTCGGCTTCGGTCTCAACGGTGATGCTTTCGAACGTTGGGCGGAACATGTTCCCTTGCAGGCCGTCGGCAAACATCGCGACCACCTGGAGCAGGTGGCGGCCATCTTCCTCGGTATGGCGGGATTGCTGGAGCGTTGTCCTTCTAATACCGCTGCGTCGCAACTGACCCCTGAGGTGTTGCAGAGGGAGTGGCGCTTTCTGAGTGCGAAGTTCCAATTGTCGGAGACGATGTCACCGTCCGTGTGGCGCCACATGCGCATCCGTCCGCAGAATTTCCCGGAGGTGCGCATCCTGCACCTTGCACGTCTGTTTCATGAGGACCGATGTTCGTTGCACCGTTTTTTGGAGGTGGATGATGTCTCCGCCTTTGCCGGGACGCTTCGCCCGTGCGGCATCACGGAGGCCACCTGCCGTCTGCTTGTTATCAACACCGTTGTTCCCGTGCTCTACGCCTATGGCATTCAGCATCGCGATGAGACCCCGAGGGATAAGGCGATAGCCTTTTTGGAGGCGTTACCGGCAGAGGAAAACTATATCATGCGCCAATGGAAAGCCTGCGGTCTGAGTGTGTCCTCCGCAGCCGACTCTCAGGCGTTAATCCAGCTTAAGCGCGAATACTGCGACCGGCGCCGTTGCCTGCATTGCCGCTTCGGTCATGAATTTCTGTCCGTCAAAGCCTGATTTTTCTGCAGGACTATATTTTTAGACAGGATAAGACTAATTACGGCAGTCGAAAATGCCTCTTAAAACCGTTCATTAATGAAATCGATGCAATTCATTAATGAAAACAATCGAATTCATTAATGAGTACGATAACAGTCGTTAATGAAACGGATTCCGTACATTATGCCGCATCAATGAACAGTAGCGCGTATGACTTCCACCTTGGGATAATTCTCAAAAGCGCCATACTCCACCTCGCAGGATTCCGGCGAAGATTTGCTCTTTCATCACATACGTTTCAGTTGGAGAAACTCATCAAAGCGGCTGTCGATTCAATGCGCTGATAGATGTTGTAGTCGGTGCGCCATTCGTTGGCTTTCACCTCTATGGCGATGGTGTTTTTGTTCAGCCAAATGACTTTAATCAGATCGTTGCCGGCCTTGATGGTGTTGCGATTGAGAACAGAATAGTCCTTTTGCAGTCTGCCCTGCACACGAAAGGCTCCTTCGCCATGAATCGTGTAGAAGACGGCACCGGCAGGCAGAATGGTCATCACGTTGCCGTCGTACGGACTCGTGGCGTAGTTTTTCTCCAAAGCAGCCACTGCCTTTTTCGTGTCGCGTAGCTCGTCCATCCAGCCCAGCTGTCGCCAGGTGCCGACGAGAGGCTGTGCGGAATCGCTCTGGAACTTCTGCAGCATGGCGTCGAAGATCATGCGCCCGTTGTCGGAGAACTTGCCGCTCTCATAGTATTCCGTCACCCATCCGCCTTCGGGGAAATACACATGGCCGCGTGTTGTGCTCCACCATTTGAGTTTAAAGCCTTTAGCGTTGCTATCGTACACCAGCATGCTGTGATCGTCTGCCGTCTTGGGTTCGCTGCCCGTGTAGTTGAGCGGTTGTTTGTCGGTGTCCTCGAGCGTGAATATGCCGTTGGGCTGCACGAAGAGCGTCAGCGTGAGGTCTTCGGTGGCGATCTTATATTGGTCGAAAGGAGCGTTGACGAGCGGTGTCTTGCCTTCGAGCGACACCATCTTGTAGATGCCGCGCGGATTTTCTGTCTGCGCTGCGGCTCCTGCTGCAATGAGCATGATAAATAAGGTGAAGAAAAGCTTTTTCATGGTCTGTCCTTTTTTATTTTATTTATTTTTCGCCCATGTGTTGGCCAGGATGGCGAAAACGATTACGATCAGTATGAAAACTGCTCCGGAACCGAGCTGCGCGTCCTTATTGTCGCCAAAAACAGGCAGTATGGCTATAAATCCGGCTGTTATCACGGAAATGACGGCCATAATGATACGCAGACGTTTGATGTCGTACTTCTTCTTATCCTCTGCATCGGCTGTGTTGTAACCGGCAATCAACATGTCGCCCTTGCCCATTATGAAGAGGATGGCAAGGATGAGAAACAGAGCGGCAAACGCAATGCTGGTGATAATCATAGTATGGTAATTTAGGTTTTTCGTTGCAAAGATACGGATTCTTACTGAAACAACAAACAGTTTCCGATACACAAAAGGGTATTTTTTGTTGCAAGGTCATAAATAATAACTTCGCGCCTGCGGAGAATGTTCTTCGGGCGCTTTCTCTATCAGCGAACGGACACGATTAACGCTTGTCCGTTATGTCCGTTATGTCCGTTGTGGCTCGCGAGCGGACATTGAGGGAAATTGCCATCACTACGTTCGGCCCCATTCGCTAGCGCGAAAGGAGAGGGACATCCGTAAAAAGTGTCCGTTAAGAATTTGCTTAGATGCTCCTCAGACTGTTCTCAGACTGTTCCCAAAGGGTTCAAAAACGGGCTTTCTAACTAGCGCGTAAAACTAAACTCTTACGCTTTTGCTGCTTCTGCGACGACCTCGATTTCCACCAGGGCGCCTTTCGGCAAGGTCTTCACGGCGACGGCTGAACGGGCAGGATAAGGCTCCGCAAAGAACTCGGCATAGACGCCGTTCATCTCCGCAAAGTCGTTCATATCCGCCATAAACACCGTCGTCTTCACCACATCGCTCATCGCGAGGCCGGCCTCTGCCAGGATGGCTCTGACATTGGTCAGGGACTGGCGCGTCTGCTCCTTAATGCCCCCTTCAACGAAGGCTCCGGTAGCGGGGTCGATAGGAATCTGACCCGACGTGTAAACGAGATTGCCCACGCGGATGGCCTGGCTGTAAGGCCCGATGGCAGCAGGTGCCTTTTTGGTGCTGATCGCTTTCATATGGCTTACTTCTTATTGAAATTGTACATTTTATGGTGCAAATGTACCAAAAATTGCTGACTTTTCACCAACTTTACACGGTTTTTATCCAAAACGCATTTTCTTTTATCATTATAGGAAGGACATTTGGTGCTTTCGCGATTTTTTCGTTCCTTTGCAGCGAAATTCAAAACAAAGGGCAGAATGAGCGACACCATACTGACCATCACCGGTAGCGACGGCACGGGAGGATCGGGCGTGCAGGCCGACATCCGCCTCATCAGCGAAATGGGCGGACGCGCCGTATCGGCCGTCACCTCCATCACGGTGCAGAACACACTGGGCATCGACGAGTTCTACGACCTGCCCGCCGACGTGGTGCGCCTGCAGCTGGAGAGCATCATCAACGACCTGCAGCCGCAGGTGGTGAAGGTGGGACTGCTGCGCCGCATCGACGTGGTGGAGACCGTGGCCGACGTGCTGCGCCGCTACAAACCCCGCCACATCATCTACGCCCCCGTGCTGAAATCCTCCCGGGGCGACCAGCTCGTCTCGCCCGAGACCTACGCCGCCATAGAAGGCCTGCTACTGCCGCTGTGCACGGTGGTGCTGACCAGGGAAGACCTGCCCGAGGGCGAGCCCTCGCACGGACGCGCCAACCGCTTCGCCTCCGCAGTGGCCGTCGGGCTGAGCCGCGGAGAGAGCGTGGAGGAAGCCGTCGGCGGAGCGCGCAAGATGCTGCGCGAAGCACCGGCCGAATACGCCGACGCCGGCAGCCGCAGCGCCGAGCTCTACAACCTGTTTCTCGACGCCGTCGGGCGCTTCTTCCACCGCTACGCCGACGTGAGCTTCTACGCCGAAGAGCTCAACGTGTCGCCGCGCTATCTCAGCCAGGTGACGCGCCGCATCGCCGGACGCACGCCCAAGAGCATCATCGACGAGAGGCTGACGGCGGAAATCGTGAAATACCTCACCACGACGGGCACGCCGCTCAAGACCGTGGCCCGGCAGCTGGGATTCTCGTCGCAGGCCCAGCTCTCGCGCTACTTCAGGAAGCAGAAGGGCGTCTCGCCGCGACAATACAAACTGACATCACACAACACAACAACATGAACAACGAAAGACAACAGCTCAACCGCCAGCTGGCACAGATGCTCAAAGGCGGCGTCATCATGGACGTGACCACACCCGAACAGGCCCGCATCGCCGAAGAGGCCGGCGCCTGCGCCGTGATGGCCCTGGAACGCATCCCGGCCGACATCCGCGCCGCCGGCGGCGTGTCGCGCATGAGCGACCCCAAAATGATACGCGGCATACAGGAAGCCGTCAGCATCCCCGTGATGGCCAAATGCCGCATCGGCCACATCGCCGAAGCACAGATACTGCAAGCCATCGAGATAGACTACATCGACGAAAGCGAAGTGCTCTCACCTGCCGACAACATCAACCATATCGACAAGAGCATGTTCGACGTGCCCTTCGTCTGCGGTGCGAAGAATCTGGGGGAAGCCCTGAGGCGCATAGCCGAAGGCGCCACCATGATCCGCACCAAAGGCGAACCGGGCACGGGCGATGTGGTGCAGGCCGTGAGCCACATGCGTCTGATGCAGAGCGAGATACGTCGCCTCAGCGCCATGAGCGCGGACGAGCTCTACGAGGCCGCCAAGCAGCTGCAGGCCCCCTACGAGCTGGTGCGCTGGGTGCACGACAACGGACGTCTGCCCGTGGTGAACTTCGCCGCAGGCGGCGTGGCCACGCCGGCCGACGCGGCCCTGATGATGCAGCTCGGAGCCGAGGGCGTCTTCGTGGGCAGCGGCATCTTCAAGAGCGGCAATCCCGCCAAACGCGCCGCCGCCATCGTCAAGGCCGTCACCAACTACCGGGACGCCAAGATGCTGGCCGAGCTTTCGGAAGATCTCGGAGAAGCCATGGTGGGCATCAACGAACAGGAGATCGAACTCCTGATGGCAGAGCGCGGCAAATGAACATCGCAGTCATGGCGCTTCAGGGCGCCTTCATCGAACACGAAGCGATGCTTCGCCGCCTGGGTGCGGACTGCTTCGAAGTGCGACAGGCATCGGATTGGGACCGTCCGAAGGACGGCCTCATCCTGCCCGGCGGCGAGAGCACCGTGCAGCGGCGCCTGCTGGAAGACCTCGGGCTCTTCGAGGCCGTGCGGCGCGACATCCTCGCGGGGCTGCCCGTCCTGGGCACCTGCGCCGGCATGATACTGCTCTCGGAGGCACACCTCTCCACCATGCACATGCGCGTACGCCGCAACGCCTACGGCCGCCAATTGGGCAGCTTCCATGCGGCAGGCCGGGTGGAAGGCATCGGGAAAGACGTCCCCATGACCTTCATCCGCGCGCCCTATATAGAGGAGACGCTGAGCGAGGCCTGTCAGGCCATTGCACGGGTGGACGGCAACATCGTGGCCGCGAGGGAAGGAAAGCAGATCGCCACGGCCTTTCACCCCGAATTGGACGGGGATACACGAATTCACGAGGCATTTTTAGCGCTTGTTTCCGAATAATTTGCTATCTTTGTCCGCGAAATCGTCAACCAAAACACATCAACACTATGAAAACACTCCATCTGAAGGCTGCACTCCTGCTGCTCTTCACCCTCTGCGCCGCCATCGCATCAGCACAACGCCAGGTGCGCACCGTGCCCCTCGAAGACATCCGTCTGAGCGACCCCTGCATCCTGGCCGACAGCGCCACCCAAATGTACTACATGACCGGCACGGGCGGACTGCTGTGGAAGAGCCCCGACCTGAAGATGTGGACCGGACCCTACAACGTGGTCGAGATCGACACCGCCTCGTGGATGGGCCCACGCCCGATGATATGGGCCGCAGAGCTGCATCACTACAAGGGCAAATACTACTACTTCGCCACCTTCACCAACCGCGACGTGTTCATCGGCACGGTGAGGGGCAACCGCATC
>JAEEGH010011664.1_pt1 | contig 19885 bp, 20 predicted proteins | sample 9134181 | NCBI WGS metagenome assembly JAEEGH01 (sample SAMN16246544, study PRJNA631951) | gut metagenome | biome: gut microbiome; feature: rumen; material: DP-attached | host: Bos | place: Iran: Karaj | collected 2018-10 | reverse complement strand
AGGCGCCGCCCGCCCTCCGCTTCAACCGCTGGACGCTCGGCGGCCACGGCGCGGACGTGTTCGAGAAGTCCGCCGAGGCGCTCGAGCTCGAGCGGATGAACCCGCTGCGGGGCGTTGACGAATGGCGCCTCGGGCAGATCTTCGACGACGCGAGGGACGGCGTGTACGCGGACCTCGCCTGGCTCTACAACGAGATCGAGGGCGTCAAACCGGCCCTCATGGCCTGCTGCGAGACGCGCGAGAGCGCGGCGGGCGAGCTGGGCTGGATCGTGCGCACCGCCGACCCGGACCGGACGCGGGGCTTCGACAAGGGCCTCGCCGACGAGCAGCGCGCGGCGCTTCTGGCGGAGTTCGGCGCGGTCGGAGACGACCTCCCGGAACTCGCGGGCCACATGACGACGGCCTTCTTCCGCGGCGCGGCCCACGCGCTGCCGCTCTGGAACGCGGACGGGTCCCTCGCGGGATTCAAGCCGCTCGACCTCTGGAACTTCGCCTTCGACCGGGGCAGCGGGATCTGGTACTGGAACGCGGACGCCTCGCGCGACGAGGGGACCTTCCAGCCGGTGCCGCCGGGGGAGACCGTCTCTCTCGCGGTGTCGTCGTCCCGCCACGTGGACCACGCGGCGCTCCCGATCTTCATCCGGGCCGCGCTGGGGGCGAAGCGCTACGGGGTGTGGCTGGACCGCTTCGGCATCCCGCCCGTCGGCGTGATCATGCCGCCGAACGCGGAGAGGGGCGAGCAGGGCGCGTACATGGACCTGGCGCGGAAGTTCGCGCGGGGCGGGTCGGGCGTCCTGCCGAACGGCTCGCAGGTGACGTACGGCACGGAGGCGCGGTCGGTGTGCCCGTTCCCTGAGTTCATCCGCTTCCAGCAGCAGCAGATCTACGCGATCGGCATGGGCCGCGTCCAGAGCGGCGAGAACCAGGGCGACAACCTGGGCGGCAACGCGGCGGGCGTCGTGGACTCGGCGCTCAGGCGGATCGTGCGGCGCGACGCGCGGCGCATCGCCCGCGCCGTGAACGACTGCGTGACGCGCAAGGTCCTCGCCCGCCTCTTCCCCGGCCGCCCCATGCTGGCGCAGTTCGCCTGGGACACGGAGGCGAAGCGCACGGGCCGCGAGGCGCTGGAGGACGCGGGCCTCGCCCGGAACGCGGGCCTCGCCATCGACCGCGGCCAGCTGGAGGAGATGACGGGCTACACGCTCTCGGACGCCCCCCAGCCGGCGAATCCGGGCGGCTTCGGCGGATTCGGCCCGTCGCTCAACTCGCGGACCCCCGATTACGGCGTTGCAAAGCCGTTGCAAAACGCGCGCAGAGCCGGGGAGGCTACAAGTGTACCCCCGGAGGCCGAAACGCGCTTAGACGCGATTCTGGACGATTTCTCGGCCAAGCTGGCGGTGGAGATGCAAGATGAAATGTTCTCCGCAGCGGCCAAGGCACTCGGAGAGGCAGACGAAAACCTCAACAGCGGACACCCTTACACGAAGTGCCCTGGCTGCGGGAAGTTCATGTCGCCAAGCGGCGCGTGCGGTCACTGCAACTTCGTCGAGGACGACGACCGCCTGATAGCCAGGGGAAAGCGAGCCATTGAGCGGGCTCTGTCCGGACACAAGCGCGACGTGCCCGAGGCAATGTACCGCAAGGGCGTCGGCACGATAGACTTTGATCTTGGATGGCCAGGCAAGGGTCCGGGACAGGAGCACGGCTCCGGAATGCTGAAGATGGAGGGAAAGCACCTCAGGGAACTCGCCGCCGCGCCCGAGACAATAGTGAAGGGCGAAATAGTCAAGCTTGAGGACAGAGCGAACCCCGGCCATGAAGACCCCGACAGCATAGCCGTAATCCGCGGTTCGAACATCGCAATCCTGAACAGGAAGCCGGGAAAGGACAGATGGATGCTGTTCACGCACTTCACGTCCGACACCGGCGCAAGAAAAAGAATTGAGGCCTCGAAGAAACTCGAGGCCCCAACCGGTAAAGGCAGGTGACACATGCATTCTTCACTACATGAGCTACGCGGACGCCCGTATGGCTTAACGGAACGCCTGGTTGCCGCCAGTGATAAGAAGTATACCATCATGCGCCGTGCGGCGTCAACAACAAACTTCTGAAAAAGGAGAAGACATCATGAACATCATCTTCGGACAGGCGGTGGCGCTGAACTGGAACGCCCCGGACGACGGCGGAAGCGCCGTAAGGGTTCAGCTCTCGCCCTTCGGCGAGTACACGCTGAACGACGGCGGCAAGAAAGACGGCACCATGCAGCACTGCACCCGCGAGGCCTTCGCGGCGCTCGTGGCCAATTGGAGGGCCGCCGGCTCGCCGGACGTGCTGGTCGACGTCGACCACGCGAGCGCCAGGGGCGGCACGACTGAGGCGGCCGCCTGGTGCAACGCGCTCGAAGTCGGCGACGACGGCCTCTACGGCGTCTTCAACCTGACGCCCCGCGGCCGCGAGCTCGTCGAGAACCGCGCATACCGCTTCGTAAGCCCGGGGTGGACGCTGTCGGAGGAGGGAACCCCGACAAGACTCTGCTCCGTGGCGCTCACGAACAGACCCAATCTCCCCGTTAGGCCGGTCGTCAACGCCGGCGGAGCGGGCGGCCAGGACCCCGAAGGTCCCAACAACCAACAGGAAGGAACCACATCGATGGACCTCACGAAAATCGCGGCCGCCCTCGGACTGACGGAAACGGCCACGGAAGACAAAATCCTCTCCGCCATCAAGGCGATGAGGGACGCCCGGGAGCAGGCGGCCGAGGAAGCCGCAAACGCCAGGGCGGAGAAGTTCGCGGACGACGCCGTCAAGGCGGGCAAGATCGCGGCGAACGCAAAGGAGGCCGTGAAGGCCGCCTGGCGCAAGAACCCCGAGGTCGCGGCGGAGATGCTCAACTCCCTCGCCCCGGAGCAGCCGAAGGCGCCGCTCCCCGACTTCTCGCGTGCAAGGGCCCCGCAGGCCCTCAACGCATCCGCCCCCGGCAAGGGCGCCACGCCCGCCGAGGTGTACAACCACTACATGGCGATGGCGGAGGGCCCCGAGAAGGACGCCTACCTCGCCGCCAACGCCCAGGCCATCTCCGACGGCTACGAGGCCGGCCACAACGTCAAGTAACCCCAACGAAAGGAACACACCATGCCATCCACATTCGCAGGCCATGAAATCTACTCCAAGAAGGTCCTGAAGGAGCTCCCCGCGCAGCTCAACTTCCTCGCGGCCTTCTCCACCGACATATCCGGCGAGGTCGTCGGCCCCGCCAAGTCCGTCGAAGTCCCGCTCGTCCAGATGGACGCCGCCGGGACCTTCAACCGCGCGAACAACAACTTCGCGCGCCCCGCCGGCACGCCGAAGTCCGCCACCGTCGCGTTCGGCGACCCGATCATCACCGGCTTCGCCGTCACGGCCGACCAGGCCTCCAAGATCGAGAAGCGCTTCTGGGAGGGCAAGGCCGAGCTCAACGTCACGTCCGTCGCCGCCTCGGCGCAGACCGCCGTGACGAACCTGATCACCAAGGCCAACTTCGCGAAGGCCGTCACCTCCGTCGGGACCAGCTCCTCGTTCGCCAAGTCCGGCGTGGCGAAGATCGCCGCCGCCGTCGAGAACGCGACGAACAAGCTGCGCGTGCAGTTCGCCACCCTCGCGCTCTCGGGCGAGTACTTCTACGCGCTCCTCTCCGGCCTGGACGCCGACGTCTACGGCGGCACGGAGGCGATCCGCAACGGCACCATCCCCGGCCTCTTCGGGTTCCGGAAGGTCATCCGCGTGCACGGGCTTGACATCCCAGGCTTCGTGTGCGAGCCGGCCGCCATCGCCTTCGCGGGCCGCGGCTTCCGCCCCGCCGACGACAGGCCCTACACCGCCGTCCGCGAGATCAAGGACCCCGAAAGCGGCCTCTCGCTCACGCTCGTCGAATACCCCGACGGCCCGAGCGGCGACCTCTCCGAGTCCGTCACCACGCGCATCGGCGCGGCTGTCGGCGACTCCGGCGCGCTCGTCCGCCTCGTCTCCGGCGCGACAGACGACTAGGGGGAGCGGCGATGAAGAAGCTCGCTTTCGCAATCGCCCTCGCCGTCTCCTTCGCGGCCCACGCCGCGATCGAGACGGTCGAGCTCGGCCCCGGCGCCGAATGGGAGGCGCCGGGATGCCGCCTTGCCGCGGTGCGCGTCGTCTCGTCCGTCGCGGACGGCACGGCGCAGCTCGTCGGCGTAAGCTCGCTCGCCGTGACCTCGAACGCCACGGAGACCGTGGCGGAGACCGAGGTGCTGTGGCGGCGCGTCTACACCAACGGCGCGGAGGCCGTGACGAACGTCTACTCCGGACAGGTCGTGTACACCCCGCCCCCGCCGTGGCTCGTCGCCTCGCAGGGATGGGTCACCAACACCACGTCGCGGACGGTGACGCGCCGCGTCCCGACCGGCGAGGTGCTGTCCCTCACGAACTCGCTCGCGTCCGTGACATGCTCGGGCGGGCTCGGCCTCGCCGCGCCCACCAACGCATGGATCGCCGCCGGCGAGAAGGTCTCGTGGACCGGCACGGCCAACGGCCGCGCCGTGCTCTTCCTGGAACGGTAGCGGAGGCGGCGCCATGGCGAACTGGAGGACGATAGCCGAATCCGACCTCGCGGCGTCGCTGTCGCAGGAGGAGATCGACAAGTACCGCGCGGGCTCGCCGCCCGCCGACGGCTCCGACGCCGTGGCGCGCCTCCTCGTCTCGACGGTCGACACCGTGCGGGGCTACATAGCCTGCAATGGCGCCATCCGCATGGGCCCCGCGGGCACGATCCCGCGCGGGCTCGTCATACCGGCGATGGACTACGCCATGGGCAAGGTCCTGGTCCGGCAGAACATCGAACTCAACGAGGACCGCCGCGAGGCCCTGCGCAAGGCGCAGGAGCTATTCGAGGCCATAGCGGCCGGGAAGATGACGCCTGAAAGCTACACCGAGGACGGGGAGCTCGACGAGGACGCCAGGCCGGCGACATCGCCGATGGCCGACGACGGCCCGCCCCGCACCCTCGGCGGCCCGATCTGGTAGGAACCGCCATGACGGACATCGAGAAATCCGCATCCACATCCATCCTCTGCGCCCTGCTCGCGGACGTGGCGTCCGCGCTGCGCGGCGCGCAGGATTCGGTGTGGGCGCTCCCCGACGCGCCGGTCCTCACGGCCGACGACGGCGACCTCGACAAGCGGATCGACACGGTATTGCGCCGCCTGGGCCTCTGCGCGACGGTGATGCTCTCATCCGCCAGCGGCGCAAAGGCCGCGCTGCCGGGGCCGATATTCGACGCGGCGGAGCTCGTCGTCGAAGTCTGCGAGGCCTCGCCGCTCAACCGGGGCAACTCGGGAACGGGCGTCACCGCGCTCGAGGCGGCCGAGATGGCCGCGCGGGCGCTCCACCAGCTGCGGCTCGGAAGCGGCCGCCTCCTCTACGTCACGGACATCGTGCCCTTCGCGCAGCCGCCCGCGCCGGCGGACGTCTGCTGGCACGTCCGCCTGAGAACCGGCGAAGTCAACCTCCTCAGCAAGCAAAGGATCAGCTAAATGGCAATCACACCTCCCGCCCTCGCGGGCGACGTAATCTACATGGGCGCGGCGCACATCTGCTACGACCCCGCCAACTCCAAGTACATCTGGTGCGAGGGCGACGTGACCGTCGAGCTCAAGCGCGCCACGCTCGACGTCGGCGTCGCCGGATTCGGCCAGGTGACGGACCCGTCGACCGACGAGACCGTCGAAGTCACCTTCACGCCAGCGAACCGCGTGGATTCGTCAATCCTCTCCTGGATGTTCGGAAGCCTCTTCTCGGCCAAGCCCGGGTCGAGCTACTTCGGGAGCACGGACCACCCGCTCTGGATCCACACGATGGACGGCCGCGTCCTCAAGATATCCAACTGCCTGCCGACGAGCTGGCCGGGCGTCTGCTTCGGCGTCGCCCAGAAGCGCTGGAACGGGCAGGTCACGTGCACCGGCATCCTCAAGCGCGGCACGGCCCGCACCGCGTCCAACGCGCTCTTCACGCCGTGGGCGGACCTCGCCTGGTCGCTCTCGCCCGACGAGGACGAGTTCCCGCAGCAGGTCTGCGAGGCGAAGTGGGCCGGCATCGGATCCGGAAACACCGTCCTCCAGGCGATGGAGGGCTGGACGCTCAACGTGCAGCCGAGCCTTGCGCCGCTGACGGTCTCGAACCTCGGCACCATCGACTACCGCGTCCAGGACGTCGTCATCGAAGTCACGGCCGTCCCGGCGAACGCCTCCGAAGCCGACCTCTGGGGTACCTCCGCCCTCGGCGCCTCCCGCGCCCTCGGCACCCCGCTCGCGGGCGGGCAGATGACGATCATGGAGGACTACCCAGGACTCTGCGCGACGCTGCCGAACATGGTGTGGGTGGAGCGCCCGACGCGCTTCGACCCGCAGAACCCCATCGCCGGCCAGTGCAAGTGGCGCAGCCGCCGCGTCCACGACGGCACGGGCTGGTCCTCGATCGCGACGCTCGCGATGGCCGCCGCGCCCTCCAACGGATAGGGAGTAGTCCGTGACGGTCCAGCTGACAAAGGACGGCCAGACGCCCGTGACAATCTGCCACGGCGTGCAGTACACCGGGACGGCCGGCAAGTGGGTCGGACCGCTCGGCGACAGCGCCTTCTCCTGCAAGTGGCACACGCTGGCGCGGGAGTTCATCGGCGCGGCGGACGCCTCGCCGAAGAACCTCGGCAACCGCCTCTGGGAGGTGCCGCTGGAGTGCGGCATGGAATGCTCCTCGGAGGCGGCCGCCTGGTCGACGTACTACAGCTGGGCGGCCTCTCTGCCCTACGACGGCACGGGCCTCAAGTTCACCCTGGACAGCGGCGCCGTCGTTACCTACGACAAGGCCGAGATCCAGGAGCTGGACATGGACGTCCACGGCTGCTTCATCATCGCCCGCTACAAGTTCCTCTGCGGCCACCCGACCGTGGCCTCATCGTAAGGAGACCCCAGATGCGCAAGACAACCATGCTTCTACTCGTCTGCGCGGCCCTTGCAGGGCGCGCGCAGATACCCTGCAAATGGACCGTCGACCTCTCCCGGGCGGCGCCGGCGAACTGGGACTGCCTCCGCGGCGAGACGCTCGAGCTCACGCCGTCGTTCGTCTCCGGGCGCGGCGTCGCGGACCTCTCCGGCGTCGAGTCGGCGACGCTCTACTGGCAGACGAACGGGATGGGGTCGGCATACTGGTCCCGGCCGGCTGCCGTTGACACGAACTCCCGGCCGCACCGCCTCGTCGCGCGCTGGACGCCCGACTGCGACTGCGGCGCGCCGGCCTACGCCTACTTCGTCGGCGCGTCCTCGCCGTCAGGCATCCAGTACCGCGCCTTCGGCACGGTCAGGATGCGCGGCGCCCCCGGTTTCTCCCCAAACGAACTGCCGCTTCCCGTCCCCCTCATCGACTTTGCCAAGGTGGCCGTCACCAACGCGCCCTGGGGCGCAAGCGGCAGTACCGACGGCGAGACCGTGACTAACATCGTCGAGGGCATTGTCGCTGGCAAGGCGAACAACCCCTTCATCCCGGACTGGGGCGGATTCATAACGAATCAGACGGGCTTTGTCGGGTTCCCGGAAGGGTACACCATGATCGACATCGCGCACACAAACGGCTTGGGCGGCACCACGTCGCGGCTCGTGGCGATGCCGGACAAAGTCTTCCATTCCGACGGCACAAACTCAAACTACTACCACTTCCCGCATGTCGGCGGAACCGGAAACCTGCACCAGACATTTGCCCTCCAATCAGACATACCCGACTCCTCGGGCTTCCTCCGCACGACGGGCGACCAGGGGCTGGCCGGAACGCTGACCATTTCGCGGCACACGCGAGCGGGCGGCGGCACGGCGCTAGGCGCGTCATCCGTCACGATCGACAACGTGGGACTGTCCGTGGAAAAGGCAGACGCCGTCGGAAGCACCACCTACGGACGCACGGCGATAACGCGCGGTTCCGGCACGGTCATCGACCTGCCCGAATCGTCCGGCACCATCGCGCTCACCACCGACATCCCGTCGACCGATGGCCTGGCCACCTCCGCCGAGGTCGCCGAGGCCCGCGCGGAGGTGGCCGCCGCCCGGCTTGAATCCTCGCTTGTCTACCAGCTCCTAGTCGGTTCTAACGTGGTGGCCGAAGTGACCAACTACAACTCGACCGTCCGCTCGCCGCAGCTTCGCCTCCTGCAACTGGAGGAAGGCCAGTACAAGGTCGTATGGGCCGAAACTAACGGATTGTCGCGGACATTGCAGGATGCCAACCGGCATGCCGACGATGCCGTTGCCGAACTGGCAAGCCGAAAGGCGGATCGCGCCTGGGGCAAGTACACGTCCGGCATGGGCGCAGAGGCACCATCGAACACCACATGGGTGTCAACGCCCGTGACCGTGATCGCCGGCGGCTACGAATACGCCAAGGTAATCACGTCCGCGGGCGAAGCATGGGTGCTTTGCTCAAACGGGCTCAACGCCGGCCCGGACACGAACGCCTATTTCCGCGTGGCGACGCTCGACGGCGAATCCCTGTTTTCGGTCGAGCGGTCCGAGTCAGTCCTGATAGGCGTCCGCGCCGGCGGGATAACCAGCAGCGGCAACACTGTGTCGATCCCCCTCGATGTGGTGAGCGCCGAGGCGCCGGTCTGCTATGCGTGCGACGACCTCGTTTCGCAGAACTGGGTCAATCTTGCCGAGTCATTGCCGTCATGGGTCACTTCCGCGTCGGCGAGCGGCAGCGCCGGAAGCTGGGTGTGGACGATTGAGACGACTGCTACCAAGGGCTTCTTCCAGTTTCGCGCCTTGCAGGAAGGTCGGACAGTAATCCGCAACAACGCGCCGGCCGAGCTTTCGCAGGGCATCTGGGTCAACGGCAGCCGGTACGTCCCGGTCGCCAACGGTTCGACACTGACATGGACTCTGGCGCAATGATCGACTTTGCCGACATCGGGCTCTTCGAGTGGACGATGCTGTTCATCGCGGGCGTCGTCTTCGTCCTGTTCCTGCATATCTACAACAAGACGCCGCGCATCCGGGAGACGCCGCGAGGATTCCGGGCCATGCTCGCCCTGCTCACATCATGGGCCGTCGTATTCGGCGGCGGCAAGCCGCATTACGGGCGCGTGACGGTCGACGATCCGTACATCCGCGACGCGGGGTCCTATCTCACGAACGACGTGGTCCACGTCTCGATCCAGAAGAAGACGGACCTGCTGCCTGACACCACTGAGATCCTCGTCTACGCCCGCCAGCTCGACAGCACGAATGTGCTGGACTGGGCGAGATTGACGCCGCATCTGACCTACGCGGACCACCCGCACGACTACAGCCTGCCGAACGCAACCAACTACAACGTCATGGTCGCGGCGCAGTTCAGCCCGGCGCCGACTGTGCACACGAACGGCGTGTGGTCGATAACTGGCTTCATCATCCCTCATAGCGGAGGCAAGATGGGCTTCAAACAGACGCGCACGATACTTCTCGAGGATGCCGAGGAAAAACAATGAACAAGATTCTCATTCTGCTTGCCTGCATTTGCGCAACCCTTTGGTCGGTCGCCTACGCTGTATTTGACATTCTGGCATTTCGGGCGGGCGTCAGTCCGCGACTCGCCGCCGTCGCGGCATTCGTCGCGGCATTTGGTATTTCGTGGGGCATTATGTGGTGCCTCACCGCCATCGCCGAAGAAACGGACGAAGAGAGCGAAGAGGAGGACACCAACGAATGAAAAAGGCACTCGCACTTCTGGCCGCCGTGTCAATCGCGGCCTCGGCGCTCGCCGCGCCGACAAAATACTCGAAACTCGGCATCGTCCTGGGCGCCCGCCGCCTCGGGCGGCTTGAACAGATGAACGCCTGGATTCAGCAGGCCGGCTATTGGCACGAATGGCTGGCGTGCCAGGTTTTCAGCGACGACTACGAAGGCTTCGACCAGATCACAAATGCCGTCGTGGCTTCCGGCCTCGCAACAGGCGCCGAGATAGCTGCCATCCTTGACGCCTCCCGCGTCGAAGACGAGATGGCGCGCCTTCTCGCCGTGGTCGAGTCCGACAGGAACCTGCGCGAGCGGTACCACGGCGGCCGGATCGGAACCTACCTTGTGACCAACGAGGTCGGAAGGTTGATAAGCGTCGACCTCTACGGTGACGCGACGGCGTACACCAACGGCACGACGCAGGCCGTGCGGCCGCCGGTCGACCCGGAGGCGCTCGCGAAGGAAATGGCGCGCCGAGCCGCAGAGCACGAGCGCGTCATCGCCGCGTGGGAGGCGGCCAACCTCCCGCCCGATCTGGCAGCATTGCGGGCCCGCCAGCGAGAGGCGGCCCGGCAGGAGTCACAGGAGGGCTCAACCGCCGCCACCGGCGGCGGGGACTAGCGCAAACGCCACGGCCCCGCGTTATGGCAAAGCAAAGGGCAAAAGGCAACAGACGCGGGGCCGGGCATAGGAGGATAACCATGGGCATCAAATCGAAAATCATAAAATGGATCGACAAGCTAATCGCCAAGGCGACGGCCTGGATCGACGAGCAGGAGCGGGCGGCGGACGCAGCCCGCGAGGCCGAGACGGACGGCGCGAGCGTGGACTGCACCCCCGTGACGGTTCAGGCGGCCCAGGAAGCGCATGACGCGCTCTACGGCAAAGAGGAGGGCTATGGCGCGCTCCCCTGGAACAGATGCCGGCATTCGTCCAATTGGGATGGCAACAATGCGGCGAAACGGTACATGAACATGATTTCGCCTAAGTTCTCCGACAAGAAGTTCGCCGAATACCTCGACTGGATTGTCGCGCGCGGCTGCGACCATTGCCACGTCTTGCTCGTAAACGGCGCCGACGGCGAGGGCAGCGGCTACGACTGCCTCACCAACGCCTCGACGCGGGAGCTCGCCCTGAAGCGGGTCAAGGCGATTCGCGGCAAGGGGCTCGGCGTCGTTGGCTGGATAGTGGCCGACGACTCCGACTCGGACCGAAAGAAAATCTTTGCCAACCCGTCTAAGTACGCCGAAGGCCTCAAGCCGTACTTCCCCTATCTGAGCTACGTGGTGATCGGTTTGGAGATGGACGAAAAGCTCGGCGGCGAACAGATCCCGGCAAGCAAGTGGAAAGCGCTTCGAGACGCAGTTAAGAGTGCCGGGTGGACTGGGAAGTTTGGCACCCATCATACGAGCGGCAAGTACCCGTATGCAAGCCTCGGCGAAATCGTCTGCGACCAGTTGGACCCGAGCTGCACCACCGCGCAAATCAAGTCTTCCGTAAAGGCGCTTCGCGCGAAGGGCCTTGAGGTAGTCGGATTCGAGTATGACCGCAATCCGAATCGTTTGAAGGCCAATGCCTCGCTGGACGCGGGCGCGTTCAGCTGCGGCAACTGGTAGGAGGTTCACAATGGGATTGAAAAAGCAAATCAAGGAATGGTGGAAGAGCATCGCGGCGGCCGCAGTCGTCTCGATCACGGCCATTCTCGTTCAGAATGGCATTCTCACGACCGGCGACGAACCGGTCATCGATCCGGTTTCGACCAACACGGTCGCGACCGTTGAAACTGCTTTCCCGGCGGCGACGCAGGAAAAAGAAGCGGAAGGCCAGACGCCCGAAGGGACGGGCGAGACTGCATCCGCGCACGTCGCCGCCGGTGATTCCTCCGTTGAGTTCTCCGCCCTTCGCTTTCAGTATGGCGGATTCAAGGCTTCGTCGAGTGCAAAGGAGTGTGCCCGGATTGGTTCGCTCCGCGTCTCCGACAGCGGGCTCTCCTACAAGTGGGAGTCAGGGGGGTGCGAGCAGCTTGGCGCGTCCGGCAAGACCGATGCTTCGTGTCTCGCCTGTCTGTTCGTCAAGCGTGGCGGCGATTGGGTCGGAGGCAAGTTCGACTGGATTTCCACGTCTAGGTTGACTCGCGGCTTCGAGAATGTCCGCGACGGATACAATGGTTGGCCTAAAGACGCCGTCAGCTCGGCAAACGAGTTCGTCTTTGTGATTTTGTCCAAAGACGGAAAAAAGCGTACCAATGTCGCCTATTTCAAGAGGTGATTAGATGACTCCAACGATTGACTATTCCGCCCTTGCCAAGGCCATCGCCAAGAAGGCCGTGCCCTACATCAAGGCACAGATCGCCAAGGATGCGGCAAACCGTTATTCCCTCAAGGCCGACTGGACGCTGCCGCTCGTCGACGCCTCGGGCCTTCCGGCCGGAGAGTACCACGGCGACCTCGTGCACATTGTCTCCGACGGGAAACTGGCCCTCACCTACCTCGTCCCGTTCGAATCCTCGAAAGACCGCAACATCTGCGACGGCGCGACCGGCGTCCCCGACGTCATCCTCGGCATAAACCTCGTTCCGGGCTCCATCGCCCACGACACGATCTACATCGAGCTTGAGAAGATCGCCAAGGCGTTTGGCGTCTCCGAGTCCGTCGTCCGCAAGTTCGCCGACAATCTCTTCACATCCGTGAATCTTGCCGAGAACGAGGGCAAGCCCTTCGTCAAGACCGTCTGCACGGTCACGCACTGGGGCGTCAGGGCGCTCGGTGGCTTGTACCACAAGCAGCACATCGCCACGGCGCTCCTTGTCATGCTCATGCTATCCGGTTGCGCCGGCTGCGTCTCCAGCGCCTTCGACGACCCCTCCGACTACCGCTCGCCCAACTACGAAAAGGTCGCGGTCACCAACGACCTTGCAACGGAGGCAGAGGTCAACTGATGACACCGGCCGAGGTCATCCTGTCCAAGCGGCTCGTATCGTCGGGCCTGTCCAGCGCCGAGGCGCAGCGCGTCTGCGCGGCGCTCCGCGAGCGCGCCTTCTTCTCCGCCCGCGTCGAGACGGTGCGGTTTTTGCAGGATGCCCGCGAGGCCATTGCAGACTATCTGCAGCACGCCGAAAAAGAGGACGGCACCCTCGCGACGCGCGCGGACGCGATATCCGCCATCATGCGACGCGCGCGCGAGGAGGGGATTTCGACCGGAACGGGCGGCGTCACGGATCCGGGCAGCGCAGCCCGGGCCAGGCTCGTCGCGGACACCAACGCGGCAATGGCGGCCGGCTACTGCCAGCGGCGCGCCCAGGGGACGCGCGGCGCGCGGCTTGCCTTCCCGGGCCTGCGCCTCGTCCGCGTAGAGGACAGGGTCAAGCCCCGCAACTGGATGGCGCGGTGGAACATCGCCCGCCAAAGCCTCGGCGCCGCCACGTCCGCGACCGCCGCGGCATCGGCCCAGGGGCCGTTCGTCGCGCTCAAGGAGGACCCGATTTGGGCTGCGATCAGTCGGTTCGGGACGCCTTATCCGCCGTTTGACTTTAACTCGGGGATGGGCGTCGAGGAAGTCCCCTTCGACGAATGCAAGGCGCTCGGCCTCGTCACGGACGACTACGACCCGCAGGGCGACATCGACGAGGGGTTCAACCGCGCGATGGAGGCAGAATGCGCCTTCAGAGGCGAGGACGACCCCGAGTGGAAGTGGCTCAAGCAGGCCTACGGCAACCAGATCACGCGCGAGGGCGGAAAGATAAAGTGGAGTCCCGAAGATGCCGGCTGAAATCAAAATCGAACTCGACTCCAGGGCCGCCGACGAGCTGCTCGCCAAGACGGCCTCAGACGAGACGCGCAAGGCGCTCCTCGAAGCCGCCGGCGCCTCGATGCGCGCCGACCTGGTGAAGCACTTCCGCGAACGCGAGAAGGAGCAGGGCGACGACTCCGCCTGGCCCAAGCTCGGCCAGAAGTTCCCCAAGCGCTATTTCTGGTCCGGGACGCGCGGCAACTCCGTCGCCGAGGCAATCCAGGAGCCGCGGGTCGAGGGCGACACCGTGACCGTCAACGTCGATTCGCCGGCGCTCGCGCACAAGATCGCCGAGAACCCGCCCCCGATCCGCCCGGGCGCGGGACGCAAGTTTCTCGCCGTCCCGGCGAACGCCCGCGCGGCGGGATGGGACGGACGCCCGACCGACTTCAGGGGCGCGGGCGAGATGGCCTTCGCCTTTGCCCGTGCCTCCGACGATCCCAACCGCTGGGTGCCGGCCCTCGTGGCGCACACGCATTACCAGCGCCAGATTTCCCGAGGCAAAAACAAGGGCCAGCTCGCCGTGGCGCGCGCCGGCCAGGCGGCGACGCACGGCGCGGGCGACGTCCAGTTCTGGCTCATCCGCCAGGCTAGGACGAAGCACGATCCCAAGGCGCTGCCCGATGAATCCGCGCTTGCGGAAAGCGCCAGGAACGTCGCCCTCGGCGTCTTCGCCAGGCTCAAGGGAGTACGCCAATGACCGCCGTTGAAATCCTTTTGAAAATCAAGTCCCTCTTCGAGCGGAAGTCCGTCGACGAGGCCAAGGAGGCCGTCGAAGGCGTCGGCGAGGCCGGCAAGGGCGCCGGTGCGGCCGCGTCTGAAGGCATGGAGAAGGCGGCGGACGCGGTTGGCGGTGCCGCCGAAGCGGCAGACAAGGCGTCGAAGTCCGTCAAGGACATTGGCGACGCCTCGTCCAGCGCCTCAATGCTCACGGCCGGAAACATCGGCAAGGTATCAGCCGCCTTCGCTGCGGTGGCGGCCGTCGTCAAGATGGTCTCCGAAGCGATTGTCGAGATGAACCACGTGATGGACGGGATCACGACCGACAACCTCGCGGCCGGCGTTGATTCTGCCTCCAACGCCGTCGAGCGACTTGAACGGGCATACGACGCCGCGGCACGGATGCGCGGACTCCTCGCCACGGCGCAGTCTGCCGGAATCGACATGCTCAAGCAGGAGCAGCTCGCCTCCCTGGAACTCGCGAAGGCGCGCGAACTTGCCTCCGCGAAGGACGACGACGAGCGCCGCCGCATCGAACTCCGCTACGCCGCGCAGTCGAAGGACGTCGGCTCCGAGCGCGAGGCAGAGGCCATCCAGGCTCGAATGGCCGCGCTGGCTGCAGAGCGCGCCGAGGTCGAGGCGAGAATCGCCGACCGCTGGCAGATGCAGGGGGAGCAGGAGCAGAGCCTCATAACGGCCAACAGGGCCTTCATGGATAAAAACGCAGAGGCCGGGCGCAAGGAGTCGAGCCGCTGGACGATATCCGATGTCTATGGCATCTTCGGTGCCCGGAAGGACGCCGAAATGACACGCGCCGACGCCGACAAGCTCAAGGAGGCGGCGGAAGGCTACGCCGCCCAGGTCAAGGAGTCCGCGGACGCCATCGCCGCGATGCGCCAGCGCCTGGAAGAGATCGAGATCGAGCAGCGGCGCGAGGAATCCAACCTCAGGGTCAACCGTACCTTGCAGGAGGCGTCGAAGATTTCAAGCGAAACGGCCTCCCGTGACTTCGAGCAGGGCGTCGCCGATCGTAAGGCCGCCGAGGAGGCCGCCGCCCGCAGGAAAGCCGCCGTGGACGCCGCCAACGCCCGCATCGAGGCCAACAACGAGCGCGGCGCGGCCCTCCAGGAGCAGTACGCCGCGACGCGGGAGGAGTGGGCGCCCAGAATCGCCGCGGCCCGTGAGCGGGCGAAGGTTGCCTCGCAGTCGGCGTCACAGGCCTCGCGCGCCTACTCTGCGTTCCGCCGCGAAGGCACAGACTCGACCGTCGGAGGCTACGACAAGGTCGTCGTCTCCGCGAACCAGAAGGCGCAGGCCGCCGCCCGTGAGGTCGAGGCCATGGAACGTCAGCTCAAGGCGACGCTCGACTCCATCGCCGACGAGATGAAGCGTATCCAGGCCGACACCAAGGCGATCCAGCAGCAAATCAGGCACCACCCTAACTAATGGCCTTCTACCTAAAAATCGGATCTGCGGACAGGGAGTCCCTCGCCTCGCTCAAAATCCCGGCGGCACATGTTTCATACCGTGCCAACGGCTTCGACGAGCTTTCCTTTGAGCGCGACGTCGCCGTCGATGCCTCCCCCTACGCCTACGGCACCGCCATCCAGCTCTGGGACGCAGCGACCGGCGGGAACTGCCGGTTTGTCGGCGAAGTCGTTGACGCGCAGATACTGGGCGACACGGAAACGGGGATTGTCCATTCCTACACTTGCAAAAACCTTCTCGCCCGCCTTGAAACGCTCCAGTACACGCAGTCTGTAAGCGCCTACGGCGAGAATGACACCACGACCCCCTCGTCGTTCCAGGAGGCCAAGGTCGTCCTCGGGATGTCTGGGAGCACGCGGCGCACGACAGGACAGCAGATCGCGGACGTACTGAACTACGCCGTCAACCTGTGCGGCCTCGCCCTTTCCATTGATTCTTCCGTCGCGGCGGCCGGATCGCAGTTCCCGCTCGACCAGAGAGAAAACATTTCGTGCTGGGAGGCCGTCGTCTGCTGCCTCCGATGGATGGCCGACTACACGCTTTGGGTCGATTACGCCAGCGGTTCCGCCACCGTCAAGCTCACGCAGTATTCAAGCCTTTCCTCCTCGACCCTCGCCGCAGCCGGCGGCGTCCTCAAGGACATCCGAGCCACGCCCAGAAGCGACCTTGTCAAGCCAGGCGTCAACATCTTCTACCGCAAGACCTTCACCACCGACGGCTCCTCGCGCGAGCAGCGCTTCGTCCGCAGCGCCGGGTCATCGTCCGCCGCGGACGCCCTCAACCTCTACATTGACCTGGAAGGCTCCACCCGCCAGACCGTCAGCCAGGCCGTCACCGTCTCCGCCTACCCGGACTTCACAAGCCTCTCGGCAAGCGCGACAAAGGCGTGGGTTCTTGGCAAGGTGCCGTGGATCGCCGACCTCGCCAACTGGTCCATAGACGCCATCTCACGCAGCGGGACGCACGGCTATTCAAAGGAGCTTGTCGGCGGCCAGATCGCGTCCTGGATGACTGTCGGCCACGAAACCGAGTTTGTAACCGTCGACATCTCTTACGAGATCCACGACGGATCCGGGAACCTTCTTGAAAAGGCCACAACCTCCATCCCCATCGAATGCGTCAGCACTTCGGCCTCGACCAAGACCTACCGCCGTACCGTATCATACGATTCCGGCGAAAGCATCCCCGACGGCCTCGAAACAGCGGTTTACAACGCCTGGAAGATCCTGCACTGGGACGGCTCGCTCACGAGCGACATCGAAAAGGTGGGGTGGATCCGGCCTGGCGGCAAAATCAACATCTCCGGCTCCGCGTCTGCTCTCGCCACGATGGGCGCCGTCGTCCAGTCGGCCGGCGTTGACCTAGCGACCGGTGAGCTCTCCCTGGCCTTTGGCACCTGCCGCGGCCTCGAAGCCGACTCCCTCGTCGCCCTCTACCGCGCCACGCGCGGCCGCCGCTATGCCTGGAGCGTCCATTCCGTCATCTCCTCCGGCGACGACGCCAGCTCCGTGACCGGCGGCCACTTCAACAACGCCGCGCCCTCTCCGGCCATGACCCGCGCCGCCGAGCGCATTTCCGGGAAGGATTCTGGCAACCGCACCCACATTATTGACCTCAAGCCCTCCGCCATCTCTTTCGGCACTTCCGCCAACGCATCGGCTCAGACCATCCAACCCCGCGAGGTGATTCTGCCTGTAAACGTAAATGGAGTCCATAAGCTGAAGAAGTTCCAGGTGCTTTGCGGCGAAGGCTATGACACTGCCGACTCATTTGTTTTAGCCTCTGAGGCAGACTTCCGCACCGTCCGCGTAATCGTCGATGACAATGGCACCCTAAAGGCTCAGCAGGCAACCGTACTTTGCACCGAGCCCTCCGGCGAGATGTCTGCGATTGGCGGCGGTAGTTCTACGCCAGATATTCCGTCCGATCCATCGGCATTCGATACTGTCCCGGTTCAGAACTACGGGGAAGAGGGTGCGGAATCGGCCGATGGCAGCTACTGGCATGCTGGCAGTTCTATTACACCAGGGGTTCTGCGCGGTGTTAAACTCTGTGTCCTTACAAGGGTCGTATACAATCCAAACTCAAATGCCATTCTGTATGGTTTCTTCCGCGATCTCATCTTTGACACATATGGCAGGCTTTGCTCAATCTCGACGGAAACTAGGTACACGATTGAGACCCCGATTGCCGTGAACTAAAGAATCCGCATGCCCTCTTTGCCTAAAATTCTATGCCGCCGGTATTCGAACCGCGGAGGCCTCATAAAAGACTCTTCGTCCGGCCACCTTGTATATAGGGACCTGCCCGCATCGTTTACTCTGACCGACACCAATACAAAGGCGAAAGGCTGTGTTTATGAGACAGCAGCCACTTCTAGCATGCCGACATACACGCGGGAATATGGGATGGATCAGATGGTTTCCGCCTTCAACTCGGCAGCGTGGACAAGCGCCGAGGTGGGTGCTTGCAGAGCATCTTGGGGGATAGTGAGGGGCAGTGGAAGATACTATGGGCAATGGTATTGCGATGTGAACGCGGCCATTTATGATACAACTCGGATAGATACGGGTTGGAATAGAGGTGTCCTCACGCATGTTGCCTCAGGCTCGTTTACTTGTGAAGACTACTATTTTTATAGGGCGGCTGGTGCTGGTGAAGCTCGCGTCGCTGTTCTCGCCGTCGATTCACTGGACAGTCTGCCTGCCACGCTGTCGGAACTCGAAGCACTGGATTATGTCTTAGTTACTGGCACGGGGCGGTATGCATTTCCCAAATCGCATTTTGAACGCCATAGGTATATTTGCACCATCGCATACTTGGCGGGACTCATGCCGCCAACTGCGGATGGATATGATTGGGGCAACGACGGCTATCCTACTGCCCAGTTCTCTTTAGCGATAAGTAGTTGGCCCTACGATTACTCCCAGATCGACATAACGCTTGAAACGGCTGATATGGCTACCGCAGCTTTGGAGGAGGTCGCTCCATGAAAGACATTGAGATTGTAATCCCCGTGCACACCACGCACCACCACATGCTTATGGATTGCGTCCGCAATGTCCGGGAAACAACCGGAACAGAACCCGTTGTCTGGGAATCCGCGGGCAATGTGGCCGTCGCCCGAAACGAGGCGCTTGACCAAGTTGATTCTGAGTGGTTATGCTTTCTGGACACTGACGCATTTCCGCAAGAGCTGAACTGGCATCACACCTTGCTTGAGGCTGCGCGCAGCAGCGGGGCCGTGATAGCAAATCCTTTCGAAATATTTGACTTTGGCACGCATCTTGAGACGCGTGAACGTGGGGAGTCAAAAGTGGTAAGTTCACCTGACAACTGTGGCGGGTTCTGCCTGCTGGTAAATCGCTCCTGCTGTAGTACACGGTTCGACGAGAACATCGGCTATGAATCAGACTTTCTTGGCCCATGCCTTGAAGACACCGAGTTTGCAAAGTCGGTTGCCGAGGAGGAAGGCAAAATGCTCTTGGACACGTCGGTCACGGTTCTTCATCGCGACCGAGGTGTTGCGGACATGCACGAATTCTTTCGTTCTCATGAAGGCTTCTGCTATACGGTCATTGGCGATTTAATCAATTTCAAGCATCGGCTTGGAAACCGGGATTTGTTCAAAGGCATCGGCAAGGTGCCTGGTGTTGGTCGGTATTTGGCCGACGGCTACGGGCGTGATGATCTGCTCGAATGCTTCGCGCCGGTCATAGAGAATCTCCCTGAGAAAATGCGTTCGCCGGTCCAGCGGCATATCGAGCTTATTTCATCTTCCCATTTCCGGCAATAGCCTTCCAAAGACTTTTCAGGCGCCGTGCAAGGGTGTTGCATGGCGCCTGAAAATGTTCCGGCCATTTTCTCAAACCTATGAATTTCTCACAGGTTTCGCCCAGGAGTTTCTCAAGTCTGCCTCGCCGGGCCAAATTAGGCAAAATCCCGTCTATTCGCGGCTCTTCCCGCCTTTTCCCATTTCTCACCCCCCTCGCTCGTGCGCTGCGCCTAAAGCAATATGCCCGTATAGCCATGGGGACGGGCGGCCCGCCCGTTGAGAGAGTATGTCAAATTTCAATAGACATAAGAATGTCGGCCGTGCCGGAACGCGGGCGGCCCGCCCGCCTACC
>JAEEGH010011663.1_pt1 | contig 19886 bp, 19 predicted proteins | sample 9134181 | NCBI WGS metagenome assembly JAEEGH01 (sample SAMN16246544, study PRJNA631951) | gut metagenome | biome: gut microbiome; feature: rumen; material: DP-attached | host: Bos | place: Iran: Karaj | collected 2018-10 | reverse complement strand
CATGAATCAAATCAGAGCCCGTAAACATTACGTGAATAAATTTTGCGCCGGCAAAAGAAGTAAACTGCATGTTGCTTTCCGAAAGGTTACAGTCAGTAAAAACCGCAAAATCAAAGCGGCACATCCTCATGCGCAGTTTGTTTGTTTTTAGTTCCTGAAAAAAGCAGTGACTGAAGTCGCACCCGTAGAATTTTTTGTCGGTTAATTCAATTCCCGTAAAGGTGAGTCCCTGGCAGTTGAGACCGACGATTTTGTCGTGTTCGCGGATGTATTTATAAATGCGCTCTTTTGCGGCGTCCGGGTCCGGCACGTGTTTGTAGCAGAACTGGCAGTTTTCGATAAAGCGGCCGTCATCTGTGATACATGACATTGCCGTTTTTTTACAGCCCTCGGCCGAACATTGTATATTCATGTACATAATTGAATTGTATGGAATTGAATGATTTTAATCAAATGGTTAAACTTACAGTATGTGTAAAAAATGCGGAAAACCGATCCTGGTAACAGAGATTTTCAGAACTACAACCTGTCCTGACTGCGGCTCTGATTTGCATTCGTGCGTAAACTGTAAGTTTTATTCAAAAAATTCTCATTTTGACTGCCGTGAAACGATTGAAGAACCTGTCGTGGACAAAGAACGTGCAAACTTCTGCGATTTTTACTCGGTTAATCCGGCTCCGTTCAAGACGGATGACAGGCAGGCTCGGGCTAAAGCACAGGCTAAAGCTCAGGCACAGGCCCTGTTCGGTGCCCCGGTTGAATCCGGAACTCTGTCCGCCAAAGATGAGGCTAAAAACGCATTCAATTCACTTTTTGGAAATTAAAAATGGCTCATATTGATTACGCTTTTTTAGACAGTGGAACCGGCGGAATTCCTTACATGCTCGCCCTCAAACAAAAGCAGCCTGAGGCAAGGTGCGTTTATCTTGGAGATACAAAAAACTTTCCATACGGACAAAAAACTCCCGAAGAGGTAACAGAAAGTGCATCGTCTGTAATTAAAAATATCGTAAAAAAATGGAACCCGCGCTCAATCGTAGTTGCCTGCAACACAATCAGCGTAACCGCACTCGACCAGCTCCGTTCGCTTTTTCCTGACCTTCCAATTGTCGGAACAGTTCCTGCAATCAAACTTGCAGCCGAAGTGACAAAAAATAAAAAAATCGGACTTCTTGCAACAAACGCGACCGTAAATCATCCGTACTGCGCAAGGCTTATCCGTGACTTTGCAAGTGACTGTCAGGTATTCAGCCGGGGAGATCCGGCCCTCATAGACTTTGTTGAACACAAACTTTTTACCGCCACAGAACAGGAGCGTCTTGATGCTGTAAAACCAGCAGTTGAGTTTTTTAAGGCAGGCGGCTGTGACACAATCATTCTTGGCTGCACTCATTTTACACACATCGCCGGCGACATTGCAAAGGCTGCCGGAAAAGACGTTCAGGTAGTGGACAGCCGTGAAGGAGTTGCAAATCAGGCGATTCGCGTCGGTTCAAATGTTGAATCCAGAAATGCTGAATTAAAGGACCTTCCTGCCGACATGACTTTTTATGTTACAAGCTGTAATGCACAGGAAGAAGAAGAATACAAAACTTTGTGCCGCGGTTTTAATATTCCGTGGGGCGGGGTAGTGTGATATGGATTGCCTGAGCAGGTCAGGTAATGACACGTGGCGTCAGGCAATGATGGGGATGCAAAAAAAAAGGAACTTCGTTATGAAGTTCCTTTTTTAGTTTAATCTCAAATTACAAACGTCCTGCGATTTCGTCGATGAACTCCCATGAGTTCAAAACTTTTTTTGCGGCCGGACTTGCGATGCGTGCAAGGTCGCCTGTCATGATGCCTTCTTCGATTGTGTCGAGAGTGGCCTTTTCAAGTTTCTTTGCAAAAGCTGCAAGGTCAGGTGTGCCGTCGAGTTCTGCGCGTTTTGCCAGGGCTCCTGTCCAGGCAAAAATCAATGCTACAGGGTTTGTAGAAGTTTTTTCGCCTTTCTGGTAGCGGTAGTAGTGCTTCTGAACTGTTCCGTGGCTTGCTTCGTATTCGTACTTTCCGTCCGGACTTACGAGTACACTTGTCATCATTGCAAGACTTCCGCAGGCAGAAGCAATCATGTCGCTCATTACGTCGCCGTCGTAGTTTTTGCAGGCCCAGAGCATTCCGCCTTCGCTTTTCATGATTCGGGCAACTGCGTCGTCAATCAAAGTGTAGAAGTATTCGATGCCTGCTGCGTCGAACTTAGCTTTGTATTCGCTATCAAAAATTCTCTGGAAGATTTCTTTAAAGTTTCCGTCGTATGTTTTGCTGATTGTATCTTTTGTTCCGAGCCATACGCTGATTTTCTGGTCGAGCGCATAGTTAAAGCAGCAGCGTGCAAAACTTTCGATTGATTTGTCCAGGTTGTGGATTCCCTGAATGATTCCAGGTCCCTTCATTTCCATGATTGTTTTGCGGATTTCTTTTCCGTCAACGCCTGTAAATACAAGTTCTGCCTTACCTGCGGTCGGAGTTTTGATTTCGCAGTTTTTGTAAACGTCGCCGTATGCGTGGCGTCCGAGTACGATAGGCTTTTTCCAGCCTGGAACTGCACATGGAACGTTTTTAACAAAAATCGGTGCGCGGAAAACAGTTCCGTCAAGTTCACCGCGGATGATTCCGTTTGGTGACGGTGTAAGCTGTTTGAGGTTGTATTCTTTTACGCGTGCTGCATTTGAAGTAATAGTTGCGCATTTTACACCAACGCCAAGTCTTTTGATTGCTTCGGCAGACTCGTATGTAACTTTGTCGTCTGTGTCGTCGCGGTGTTTGAGTCCCAGGTCGTAATATTCGGTTTTGAGCTCAACAAATGGTTCAAGCAGTTTTTCTTTGATAACTGCCCACAATACTCTTGTCATTTCGTCGCCGTCGAGTTCGGCGATAGCGTTTTTCATTTGAATCTTTGCCATAATGGTTGAATTATATAAAAAACCGCCTCAAAAGTATAGTATGTCAATTGTCGCAGCAGGAATGTTTTTTACGGGCGCTGCAGTTGTCACAGTTTTTGTGGCAGCTTCCTCCGCGTTTTGTTGCAAGGTAAAAAGCAAGTCCTAAAACCAGAATAACTGCAATAATCAGAACCACATCAATCAGTTTCACCGCTCAGCCTCACATAATGCAGATTAAGATAAGGCGGATTACAAATGAAGCAATCCATGCAACCGCACACTGCAGCAGGATGAGGCTTGCGGCCCACCTTTTGCCGAGTTCACGCTGAACCGATGCAATCGCAGCAACGCACGGAGTATACAGCAGACTGAATATAAGGAGAACTGCCGCGCTCAACGGACTCATTACGGCAGTAACTCCGCCTGCAGTTCCAAATAGAACTTCAAGAACCGAAACTACACTTTCCTTTGCCATAAAGCCGCTGATAAGGGCAGTGCAGATCCGCCAGTCTCCGAGTCCGATAGGCTTAAACAGCGGAACAAAAATGCTTGAAATCGCTGCCATAATACTCTGGGATGAGTCTTCGGTGAGGGCAAGGTGAAGGTCAAAACTCTGCAAAAACCAAACGATTACCGTCGCAATTAAAATTACAGAGAATGCGCGCTGTAAAAAGTCTTTTGCCTTGTCCCACATAAGGAGCAGGGTGTTACGGATTCCTGGGAGACGGTAATTTGGAAGTTCCATAACAAAAGGAACGGCTTCTCCCTTGAATAAAACTTTTTTGTAAAAGAATGCAACAAAGATTCCTGTAATGATTCCCAGAAGATAAAGGCCTGTCATTATAAGTCCGCCGTTTCCAGGGAAAAATGCGCTTACAAAAAATGCGTAAATCGGAAGTTTTGCTGTACAGCTCATAAAAGGTGTAAGAAGAACTGTCATCTTTCTGTCGCGGTCACTTGGAATTGTCCTTGTTGCCATAACCGCCGGAACAGAACAGCCGAATCCGATTAAAAGAGGTACGATGCTGCGTCCTGAAAGACCGATTTTCCGGAGGAGTTTATCCATAAAGAATGCAACGCGTGCGATGTAACCGCTGTCTTCAAGAAATGAGAGGAAAAAGAACATGGTTACGACAATCGGGAGAAAGCTCAAAACGCTTCCGACGCCCTGTAAAATTCCATCGGAAATAAGGCTGTGCAAAACTTTGTTTACGCCAGCCTCTGTCATCGCTGTATCCGCAAAGCCGATAAAAGAATCGATTCCAAGTTCAAGAAGCTCCTGAAGTTTTGCACCAATCACGTTGAATGTGAGGTAAAAAACAAGTGCCATAATTGCCACAAAAACAGGAATTGCAGTGTATTTTCCCGTCAAAATCCTGTCGATTTTCTGGCTTCTCTGATGTTCAATACTTTCGGAAGGTTTGTTTACGCAGGTTCTGCACACACGCTCGATAAAGGCAAAACGCATGTCTGCAATTGCGGCGCTTCTGTCCAGGCCGCGCTCTTTTTCCATCTGCAGGGTGATGTGCTCAAGAGTTTCTTTTTCGTTCTGGTCAAGTTCAAGCTGTTTAATGATGAGTTTATCGCCTTCAATTGCCTTTGTTGCCGCAAATCTGAGGGGAATTCCTGAACGGTTTGCATGATCTTCGATAAGGCTTTCTACCGCATGAATACATCTGTGAACGGCACCGCCGTTATCGTCTGCCATACAAAAATCCTGAACCTGAGGTTTTTCCTGGTTTTGTGCAACGTGAAGGGCGTGCGATACAAGTTCATCAATACCCTGATTTTTTACGGCAGAAATCGGAATTACAGGAACGCCTAAAAGCTCTTCCATTTTGTTTACATCGATGAATCCGCCGTTTTTGCTTACTTCGTCCATCATGTTGAGGGCAACAACCATCGGCTTTCTCATTTCAAGAAGCTGCATGGTAAGGCAGAGGTTTCGTTCGATGTTGTTTGCATCTACGATGTTGATGATTCCGCGGGGATTGTTTTTAAGGACAAAATCACGCGAAACGATTTCTTCATTTGAATACGGCGACATCGAATAAATGCCTGGAAGGTCAGTGATTGAAGTATTCTTTTTTCCGAGAATCAGGCCGTCTTTTCTGTCAACTGTAACGCCCGGAAAGTTTCCGACATGCTGGTTTGAACCTGTCAGTTTGTTGAACAGGGTAGTTTTGCCCGCATTCTGATTTCCGACAAGTGCAAAGGTGAGTTTTTCATTTTTAGGAAGAGGGTCCCCGTCGGTTTTCTGATGATGGATACCTGGTTCGCCGATAGAGGGGTGGGGAACAGCCTTTTTGAGTTCATTTTTACGATTATCACTTTTTGAATCCGGCGATGAATTGAATTCAACAGGAGTGACAACAATTTCTTTTGCATCTGAAAGGCGCAGTGTAAGTTCATATCCGTGGATTCTAAGCTCCATCGGGTCGCCCATAGGTGCGTAGCGTACAAGAGTTACTTCTGCCCCGGGAATTACTCCCATATCCAGAAAATGCTGACGTAGAGCGCCTTTACCGCCTACTGATTCAATTATGGCGCTCTGACCGATTTTTAATTCATGCAAAGTCATGTCTGTAAGAATAACACATTCAGCATAACGTGCAAAGAAGCGTTTTTAATCTTTGCGTTTGGGATTTTTGGGGAACCAGCCTTTTTCAACACGCTTTTTCTGATGAAAAAGTTCGATAATGCTCCAGAGGCAGCAAAACCCGGTCAGTGACAGAATCAATGAAAGAGTGCCTTCCGTAAAAAGCGCCCCTGCCAGTAAACCCAGTCCTGCCGCCAGAAAAAGCGGCCAGATATTACAGGAAAAATAATACTCTGCCTTTATGACAACCGGATGAAAAATCCCGATTATCAGAAAAGAACTTGCCCCGACTAAAATACTTTCGATATTCATGGAATTATTATACACCGGAAGTTGAATATATACCGCTATTTATTCGAATTGATTAACAGAATTAATTTTAAATTAAAAAGATAGTCATTGTTTGTTGTGCTTGCTTCGAAGATGAAGGCTTGTAACTTTTCGAAATTTTCGAACAGTTCATGAACTCTTTTTAAAAAGATGTCAAATTCACAAATTATTTACATATGAATTAAAATTCAATTGCAAAAGAATTTGACTTTAAATTCAATTCCATTTATATTATATTCATAAATACATAAGAGGTGAATTTTATGTCAAGTTTTGATAAAACTTTACTTGGAAAAAACATCAAGTTTTTAGCGACTCAAAAAGGAATAAAAGTTGGTGATATTGAAACAGAAGCCGGCGTGAGCACTGGATATTTATCACGCCTTTCAAATGAAGATAATAAAAACAATTTTCCGATTATGGATTTAATCTTCCTGATCTCAAATAAACTTGATGTTTCTGTAAATACACTTCTTTCCGTTGATTTATCAAATTTGACACCGAACGAAATACTTTTATCCAAGTTTTTCGATAAACTGAGCAAAGATACTCAGGACAATAAACTTGTCTGGGAATTGGAATCTAAAACAAAATTAGATGAATGTAAACAGAAGGGGAAGCATCCATTATTCCTTTCTAATGATCCTGGTTTTACAAATGCAGAGTATTATTATCATTCGGCATATGATTCTACTGCCGTAATTGGAGGGGATTGTTATAAAGTAATAGTTGGTAACAAATGGCTTTATTTGATGTGTGTAAATAGACCGGATAAAGATTCTAAAGGGTATGAATTATACTTTGTCTCATCAAATTATAATGGCATAGTTATTGAAAAGATTTGTAAAGCTTATTCAGGATCTGATTTGTATAATCAAATAGTCGATTTACGAAATCAGGCAGCTGAATCAAGCCGTCATGTTAAATTATCTGATTCTGTCCGTGATACAATCAACTTCTATATGTCTCAACCAGATGCAGATGTTGGTGATGTGTGATTCTAACTAAAGGAGGCGGGAGGAAAGATGAAGACAGAAAAAAATTGCCACTGAAAATACGGCAATATTCTCAGTGGCGCTGCTCAATTTAGGTTGTACTAAACGGAGCATTTGATTTGTTCGTTGCAAATCCTCCATATAGTACAGCCTTTTAGCAGAAATTTCAATTATCGCAAAAGGAGATAAAGTACTATGCGGAAAATACCAATTAATGTTTATGAAATAGCCTCATGGCTTTATCATGAATTATCACAAAATGACATTCAGTTTAATGACGAAGGCTATCCTGTCTTTAAACCTGAATTTATACTTTGGCAAAAACCAAAATACATTCTTCCCTTTAATCATAGAAACGCAGCGCCTGTAAAATCAGAAACAGCTTTGTGTTTTTATATGAATGACAAGCTTCTCTATAAAAGACTGGCAAATTTGAAAAATGATTTGAATTTGTTTTCCGGGTATCTTGGAATCTGTGGATTTGATTTAAGTCCCAGAATGGGCTGGGATGAGGATTTACAGAAATTTAATATTCTGTTAAGCCAAATGGCAACAATCTGGATTGCCCTTCATGGAATCAGAATTATTCCAAATTTCAGGACAGGAAGCTTTACAACTTTTTCATCATTAAATGCCTACTATAAGAACATGCCTGTTGCGATAGGAGCCTTGGGATGCTGGAAAAAGAAATTATCACTAAACGATTTGCTTTATTTCAAATTGAAGATTTTTCAGTGTAATCCTAAATTCATCCTAATATATGGAATGATAGAAGATGAACTTATTGAAATGATTGAAGAATCAGGAATTGAATATCAAGCCTATCCTGATTTCCGTTCAACTTGCAGACACAAGGAGGTGCAAAATGTCAGATGCTAAAACGGAATATAGAACTAATGTCTGGGCGCAAAAACAGAATGCTTTTTTTAATTCTGAACTTGCCAGAAAGATAACAAAAGGGATGGAGCGTTCTGCAAAGTACAAGAATCACTGGCAATCTGTAAATCTAAATGAATTTGTAGAAAAATTTACGCCAGATCCTATAATAAGTGTAGATAAGGGGAAACTTACTTTTACAAGTAAAAATGGTAAAATGGCAATAATTACTGATTTAGGTGGTACTTATTGTAGGTTAGCGGATATGACTGGAAGTAAACCTTTATATCTAGATATAAATGGTAAGGACCCCAGAAATTATACCGATTCAAAAGGTAAACAGCATGGTCGTAGCAAATCAGACCGACAGGAAATCACTCATTTCAGAATTCAAAAATGGCATGAGATGACAAAATATCTTCCTGCTGTAATTAAATAAGAGAGGTGTAAAAATGGAAAACAAAGAAATTTTTGATAATCACAAATGTAACTGCATCGCCTTCTTAAATCAAAAAGGTATTCAGGAAATGGAAGAATATCAGTTTGATGAATACACAGAAAACATGTTTGTAGAGTCTCTCACATATAAGGAAGCAGAAGCAATTTATATGGACATCTTTAATAATTTCAATGAAAAGTTTGAATTGTTAATCGACTTTTTTGAAGAAGAAGATTTGCCTGCCGAGAAATTATCTGAAGCTGAGAAGATAACTTCCGATTTCTTAAAAACTGAAATTACAAATGAACAAAAATGTGCTGCCGAAAAAGTATTACGAGTTATTCAAAAAGCTATCGAATGTGGTACATATGTTTGTTTTGAGTTCTAACCAATATGCAGAAAGAATATTATTGTCGTCAAAAATTTTTATTTGAAGTCTCTTGTGATGAAATCAATCTTGAAGAGCATTATGCTTCGACGCCTGATTTTTTACAGAACTACACTGAACAAATAAATCTTTTTGACGATGACATTATTCTACGCTCAATTGATATTTCAGAATTAGATATAAATATAGATACGCTTTCTGATTTTGACGATTTAATATCTCGAATGAAGCATGTTCAGACTATTTATATTATTAATTCACGCTTAAAAATCCAAAATTCAATAATTAATACATTCCAGAAAAAAACATTAAAAGCATATATTTTCATGTTTGAAAAATACGGTAAAACCTGCAGAATTATTTAATTATGATTTTGTCAGGAATACAATTTTTATAATACGAAATTGCGAAGTAGATTTTATGAATAATTTATTCTTTTATTTGAACAACTCGAATTTTTATACTAATAACATAAAATTCATGCGGTTTAAGGTTAATTCAACCCTAATTTAAGAATTCCTAAAAGTCACTGTGTATAATCATAGCTATGAGAATATTACTTGTTGAAGATGAGCAGAGGCTTTCAGCCGCTCTCGTAGAAATTTTTAAGAATCATCAGATTGGAGTTGATGCTGTCTACAACGGTATAGACGGCCTGTCTTATTCAGAAAATGGCAGTTATGATGCAATTATTCTTGACCTCATGCTTCCGGGAATGGATGGTCTTACTGTTCTGCGCAATATCCGCGCCAACAGAAACAACGTTCCTGTAATGCTTTTGACTGCCAAGGACGATGTTTCGGACAAAGTTGCAGGTCTGGACTGCGGAGCCGATGACTACATGACAAAGCCGTTCTCTACAGAAGAACTGCTTGCCCGTGTCCGTGCCCTTACCCGCCGCAGGGGAGAACTCCGCGACGATAGCCGCCAGTTTGGAGACCTCATCCTTTCTTCCAAAAACTGCGAACTTCAGAGCGAAGACGGAAAAGCCATCAAACTGTCACTCAAGGAATATCAGATTCTTGACCTCCTTTTTGACAATCCTCATCAGATTATCACAAAAGAGCAGCTGATTGACAAAATCTGGGGCGGCGACAGCAATATTGAATACAATAACGTTGAGGTGTATATTTCGTTTATACGCAAAAAGATCGAAAATCTTGGCGTAACGACACGTATCCGTACTGCACGCGGTATCGGATACTCATTGGAAGATTCAACCAGATAGTTAAATGAACGAAATAAAAAGACTCCGCGTTTTTATTATTTTTCTTGTAACAGGCATTATGGCAGGCATTCTTGCCTTCATTCTGCTTGTTCTCAATATGTCCATGACTCTGCGCCTCTATAACCAGGCCTACGAGCATCTTGAACTTATGGCAAAAAACGGCGGTGTAAACAGACCGTTTAGAGTTCCTGCCGGACCCCGCCCCCAAGACAATAATCGCTTTGCTCCCATGGACGGTGAGTCAAAATCAAGACGCAGACCCAAAGATATGCCTCCCGACCGTGAAAAGGGTGACAGAATGGAAATTCATCAGTTTCTCATGATTCGCCCGGAAATGAACCTCGGATTCAGAAGTGCATTTTCTGTCAGACTCAACAAAGATTATGAACTGCTGAATATTATCAGCGAAGATAAAAAATCAATTGAAGACGAAATAATAGAACAGATTCAGGAAGTGGCCAGAAAGGGGATACGCCGTCAGCACGAAGACGGATTTTTCTACTGCGTCTATCCGGAAAATGACGGTAATATCCTTGTCTGTGTAATGAACCGCTTTTCCGAAATGCAGTCCCTCAAACAGCTGTATCTGATTACTTTCCTGGTTTACTGTGGAAGCGTCGTAGTTGCGCTCCTGCTTGCCTTGTTCTTTTCAAAACTCATTACAAAGCCGATTGAACAGGCCTTTGAACGCCAGAAGCGCTTTATTTCTGATTCAAGTCATGAACTTAGAACGCCGATTTCGGTTATCGATGCAAATCTTGCAGTTGTACTCAGCGAGCAGCCGGACAACAAGTGGCTCAGATATATTCAGGAAGAAAACCAGCGTATGGGAAAACTCGTTACCGACCTGCTTTATCTTACCCGTAACGACCAGAACCGACAGCGTTACCATTTTTCTGACATTAATCTTTCGGAAACAGTTTCTCATGCGGTTCTCCCTTTTGAATCCGTAATTTTTGAAGCTGGCAAAAAGCTTGAACTGAATATCCAGAAGAATGTGAGGGCGTATGCGGACGAGAGCGCGGTTAAACAGGCTGTGACAATTCTCGTGGACAACGCGATTAAATATTCAAATAAGGGCGGCCATATAAAAGTAAACGTATTTACAGACGGTTCAAAGAAAATCGTAAAAGTTTACAACACGGGTTCTGCAATTCAAAAAGAAAACCTGGAGCGTGTATTTGACCGCTTCTTCCGCGAAGATTCTTCTCGCACAGGCCCGAATAACGGTTACGGACTTGGACTTTCAATTGCCGCCTCTATTGCCAAACTGAACGGAGGTTCCCTCTCCTGTGACAGTGACGGCCTTAACTGGGTTGAATTTACACTGAAGTTCCGCTAAAATCACCCCATTATGATTAAACGAAATTCTGGCTTGGCCAATCTCACCGCGGGCTATCTTTTTCCTGAAATTGCCCGCCGTCGACGTGAATATGCTGCATCTCATCCTGATGCAAAAATTATCAGCCTTGGTATCGGTAACACAACTGAACCGCTTTCAAACCATATTGCAAAAGCTATGAGCGATTACGCCCTCGGACTTGCAACTCCTGAAGGATATTCAGGATATGGAGACGAGCAGGGGAACTCTGAACTTCGCGCAAAAATCGCCGAAACTTTTTACAGGAATATGGCAACTGCTGACGAAATTTTTATTTCGGACGGTGCAAAATGTGATATCGCACGTATCCAGACTTTGTTCGGTTCAAAAGTAAAAATTGCAGTTCAGGATCCGGCTTATCCTGTATACGTTGACGGTTCTGTAGTAGTTGGAGCTGCAGGAAAGAACAGCGGTAAGGGCTACAAGGGAGTTACATATCTTCCATGTACACCGGAAAACAACTTCTTCCCTGATCTTTCAAAAGTAAAGAAAAATACACTTATTTATTTCTGTTCACCAAACAACCCGACAGGTGCAACAGCAAGCCGCGAAGAACTCAAAACTCTCGTTGATTTTGCAAATAAAAACGGCTGTATCATCGTTTACGATGCCGCTTACTTTGCATTTATCCGCGACGAAAATCTTCCAAAAACAATTTTTGAAATTCCTGGTGCACGCACCTGCGCAATCGAAGTAAACTCTTTCTCAAAACCTGCAGGATTTACAGGCGTTCGTGTCGGCTGGACAGTTGTTCCCAACGAACTCAAATTTGCAGACGGTTCTCTCGTAAACAAAGACTGGAACCGTATCATGACTACTTTGTTCAACGGTGCTTCAAACATCGCTCAGGCCGGTGCACTTGCCGCCCTCGATGAACAGGGAATTAAGGATATGACTGCTGAGGTTGATTACTATCTTGAAAACGGCCGTCTTATCAAATCAACCCTCGACGGAGAAAACTTTAAAAAGCACGGCGTAGAAGTTTACTTTACAGGAAACGGTCCATACGTTTGGGCAAAATTTCCTGGAAAAACCAGCTGGGATGTTTTTGATAAAATCTTGAGGGAATGCAACGTTGTAACAACACCTGGTTCAGGCTTTGGTCCTGCAGGCGAAAGCTTTATCCGCTTCAGTTCATTCGGACACCGCGCAGACATCGAAGAAGCCTGCGCACGCCTTGCAAAATTCCAGCTGTAATAAACGTTAAATCTGTGATTTGTAGCCGATGCTGAGCTTAAACTGGTCCTGCCATCGGCTCTTTCTGAACTTGTTGATTTTGACCTGGAGCATTGTTTTTAATGTTCCGGTCATAATCGGCACTGAAAGGAACGGACTTACCTTAACCGTGTAGTCGTCGTCCTTCAATTCCTTAATCCGCTTTAAGTCATAAAAGTCTCTGTCCGGAAAGGAGAGGGTAGTGTGAAAGCCGAATGTAAAGTCGGTATTTTTGATATAAAGCCTGTCTGTAAAAATCGTTAAATTTGCACCGAATGTATCATCGATAAAAATGAATTTTTCTGCTGATTCTTTAGGAACACTGAATAATGTCAGATGTGCACGGAAGTTCTTTGTGTACAATCGCGGTTCAACAATAAGATAAATGTCGTCCGAGCGGATTTCTGTCTTTTCGTCCCCGGCCTTAACCGGAAGGTTATCAAATCCAGCCTGAATAAACATTGACTGTGTGTAGCGGTTTCCGAGCAGAAGATCGATTCCTGTGTGGAGGTAAAGTTTGTCTACAAGGAGGATTACGTCTTCCGTTCCGTTTTTTGAATCCAGCGGGGCTCCGATACCTGCGGCAATATCAATGGAAAGCGGTTCCGTAACAGCTGCAAAACGAAGGTCAATATTCAGCTGGTTGATGTCTTCATCATTTTCTTCATTTTTGTAGATGTACAGACCTGTAGCAATCGGGCGGCTGTTGATATGAATAACGTAAGAACCGCCGATTCCGTAGAACGGATAAACTGTTGAACCTTTTAATCCGAGCCAGCTTTCTGTAATCATTGAAGTAATCGGCTGTATACCAAAATGTCTCTGGAGGAATACGTCTGTTCCGATTGGTTCAAAAGTTCCTATAAAAGCACTGATATACTGTGTGATTCCAAGAAATGGTTTTATGTAAGTTGCTGAAAATTCATCAATACAGAATACTGCATCCGTTTCTTCAAAAAGCCCCGTATCAAGAACGTCAGCAGTCTGGATGCTGAATTCGGCGCGGACTAGAAACTGCGGACTAAAATCAAGTTCGCCCGCAAAATATGCCTTCATATTCATTATAGGGTCAAAATTATCAGATGCTTCGTTGGAAGTAATGTCTCCTTTAATACCTGCGTAGCCGCTGAACGCTGCCGAAAATAAATTTGCAGCATAAATAGAAAAAAGTGCAGCTGCTATGGTCAGTTTTTTGATTAATTTCATAAGCATTGCCTCCAAATACAATTATACTCTTGTATCATCGGCAGAAAAGGGTGTCAACTTTAATAATTTGTACTAAAACGAATTTTTTTTTAATTTTTTTTTTATTCCCTTGACTTTGCGAAATGAACGGTTAGAATATATAAGTATGAGTGATTATCTTGACGCAAATAACGAAGAACTGTTAAAAGACTATTTCTCCGAAGCAGAACTCATGCTGGAAAACCTCGAAAGCAATATCCTTGCAATCGAAAATGATCCGACCAACCATGACGCTATCGATGAAATTTTCCGTGCAGCACATACTCTTAAAGGAAACTCTGCTACTGTAGAATTTACTGAGATTTCTCATTTTGCACATACAATGGAAGACCTGCTGGACGAAGTACGTTCAGACAGAGTTCAGGTTACAGAAGATGTAGTTGATACGCTGCTTACAGCGCTCGATGTTATAAAGGCCATGCTTGAGTCCCGCCAGAACGGCTCTGTATACCAGGAGAGTGTAGAAGAAATCACTCAGAAAATTCAGGGCCTTATTCCTTCAGGTGGCGGTAAAGCTGCTAAAAAGACTGCCCCTAAAGCCGCCGCTCCTGCAGCACCTGCTCCAGCTCCGGCACCAAAAGCAGAAGCTCCTAAAGCTGCTGCAAAAGTTGAAATGTCTGAGTTCGAACTTCTTGAACTCAAACAGAGCTGCGAAGGCGGACAGAAACTCTGGGCAATCACTGTTGTATTCGATGAAAGCAATCCGATGAACACAGTTGGCGGAATCCAGGTGTTTGCCGCATTGAAGGCTGCCGGTACTGTTCTTAAAACTGTTCCGGATTTTGATGCTTTATATGAAGATGAATTCCACAAGGAAGTTGTTTACTACGTAGCTTCTACCAGCACAGGTGACCAGCTCGAAGATACAGCCTTCCTTGATGATGTTACATTGAGCGTTGATGCTCAGTGCCTCGATAATGCTGTTGCTTCAGACAGTCCTGCTCCTGAACCGGCTGCCGCTCCGGCCCCGGCTCCACAAGTAGAATCTGCTCCTGCACCTTCGGCACCTGCTGCTTCAGCTCCTGCCGCAGCATCCGCTCCTGCAGAACAGCCTAAAGCCGCTGCACCAAAACCTGCCGCAGGACATGTTCAGCAGAGTTCAATCCTGCGTGTTGACTCAAAACGTATCGATTACCTTCTCAACCTTGTTTCAGAAACAGTTATTACAAAGGCATCGTTCAACCAGAGTGCACAGCAGCAGGCAGACATGCTCATTCAGTTCCAGACTCTCGATTCTTCATACAAGGAAAAAGTTCGGAAGATGTTTGAACAGCTTCCTCAGTATCTTGAAGAAATCCAGAATGGTGTGTCTGTAAAAGATATTAAGAATAACATCCTTTCAGAATACGGTGATATTTCAAATTACTTCGATGTATTTGAAGCACGATTCAAGGATTTGAATACCAAGTTCCATTCAGCAACACAGAACCTGGGCCGCATCGCCGGTGAACTCCAGGAAGGTGTAATGAAGATCCGAATGGTTCCGATCAGTCAGATTTTTGACCGCTTCCCTCGTGTAGTCCGCGACTTGCAGAAGGATCTTGGCAAAAAAGTTAACCTCCTCATTGAAGGTGAAGAGACAGAACTTGATAAGACTGTAATCGATGACCTTATGGATCCGATTATGCACTGTGTACGTAACTCTGTTGACCACGGTATCGAGTCTCCGGAAGTACGTAAGGCTGCCGGCAAGGAAGAAACAGGTACTGTTCTTCTTAAGGCTGCCAACGAAGGTAACATGATTATAATCGACATCGTTGATGACGGTGGCGGTATTGATACAGAAAAGGTTCGCGCAAAGGCTATCGAAAAGGGACTTATTCACCCGAATAAGGTTCTCACAGAGCAGGAAGCTGCAAACCTCATCTTTATGCCTGGATTCTCTACGGCAGAAAAGATTACAAACGTTTCTGGACGCGGTGTAGGTCTCGACGTTGTCAAGACAATGATCGACAAACTCAACGGTACGGTAAATGTAACGACAGAAAAGGGTAAGGGCTCTAAGTTCTCTATCCGTCTTCCTCTTACACTTGCCATCATCCAGGGTCTTTTGGTTCGCGTTGGACAGGAAGTTTATTCAATTCCTATCGCATCGGTTATTGAAAGCCACCGTATCAAGAAAGAAGAAATCAATACTATCGACAACTACGAAGTACTCAATGTTCGTAACGAAGTCATTTCTGTATTGCGCCTGAGCAGACTGTTCAACATCCACAATGCAGAAGACGGTGAATATTGCTTTATCGTAATTGTTGGTACACAGGATAAAAAAATCGGCATTATGGTAGATGCCCTTATCGGAGAAGAGGACGTTGTTATTAAACCATTGAGAGATCAGTTTACTCAGTCCCCTGGTATTGCCGGAGCATCTATTCTCGGTGACGGTTCTGTTTCACTTATCATTGATGTTAGCCAGCTCCTTGAACTTGGCGTGCGCCAGGAAATAGAAGCCCGCTCTGAATATGGAGCAACGGAGTAAACTATGGAAGATATTCAGAACAAGGAAGAAGTAAAAAACATCAACACAGCACTTGCTGAAAATCTTGGCACTTACATGCAGGATAACTCAGCTGCTGAAAAAAATGATAAATTAGCTCAGATTGACTATAAAATGGTTACCTTCTCGCTTGCCGGTAAAGATTATGCCATCGACATCATGAAGGTAAAAGAAATCGCAAAGGCCGGACGTTTTACATACGTTCCGAATACTTTGCCGTTCGTTCTCGGTGTTTATAACCTCCGCGGCGAAATTATTCCGATTGTTGACCTTCGTCTCTTCTTTAACATTGAAGTTGAAGAACGCACAAACGGCAATCTGGAAAACATGCTTATCGTTTCAATCGGTGAACAGACCTTTGGTATTGTAGTTGATTACATCGACAAGGTTGTCGGAATCCAGAAATCTACAATCCAGCCTCCTCATCCGCTTTTTGGCGATATTAACATCAAGTACATTCAGGGTGTTGTTGAAGTAAACAACCGCCTTTATATTCTTCTCGACATTGAACGCATCTTCGGTTCAAAAATCGAAGCACAGTCCCGTGTAGAAGAAACTCAGCGCAACATGATGGCCCGCGCTGCTGTCGGTACTGTAGAAGTTAAACAGACTAAGAAGGGTGCTAAGGCTGCCAAGACTGCAAAGGCTGAAGAAGCACCAAAGGCTCCGGTTGTAGACAACAATGTAGACATGACATTTGTAAAGGAATCTCTTGCACAGATGCGCAAGTTTACAGTCTCTGAATTCAATGAAAAGTGGTTCAAGGAAAGATTTGCAGCATGGGCTAAACAGCGTGGAAAAGACAAGACTCAGCTGGCAAGCACTGAAGATGCAGATTTGTTCCTGAAAGAATTTTATTCACCTTGTAATGCAACATGGTGGACAAAAGAATATGCCGACCAGATTTATAAACTTTTGCCGGATAATACCGCAAAACAAATCGTCGCATGGAACCCAGGTTGTGGAAAGGGTATGGAAACATTCTCTCTGGCATGTCTTCTCAAGAAAAGATATCCGGAAGCAAAAATCCGCATCTATGCTCATGATGTTGATTTGTTGAACGTTTCCAATGCACCGCTTTTGTCAGTTCCGGATGCAGTTGCCAACGACTGGTATGCTCCGTATGTAACTAAAAAAGCAAATAACGATTATACTTTTACAACTGAAATAAAAAATAGTATAATGTTTGAGTATCACGACTGCGCAAATACAAACGCGTTGCCGGTAGTGGATATAATCTTTGCCCGTGATTTGATTTCATTCTTGTCTGCTGATGCACAGCGTGGATTGGCTAATGACTTTGAAGAAAAATTAAAAGGCAACGGTGTTCTGTTCTTGGGACAGAATGAAAGTTTGGAAGGTAATACAAAATGGATTCATCATAAAGATGGATCCATTGCGACCTATACAAAAGAATAAAATTATTTGGGAGTAAATTATGAGAGTTGAGTACATTAACCCGTTCGTAGAAACCTCTTTCCAGATACTTAAAGAAGTTCTCGGTGGGGCAGACGTAAAGCGCGGAGACCTGTATTTAAAATCGACAGCAATGCCGGTAATGGGAGTTGCAGCACTTGTTGGTCTTGCCGGAGACGTAGAAGGCCGTGTTCTTTTTGACATGTCATTCGAAACAGCTTTAAATATTGCGTCTAAGATGAATGGCGAAACACTTACACAGTTTGACGATCTCGCCAAAGCAACAATCAGTGAACTTGCAAACCTGATTACAGCACAGGCTGTAACAAAATTGCATGAACTCGGTTTCAAATTCGACCTTACACCTCCAGCACTTTTTGCAGGTGAAAAGATGGAAATTGCAGCCCTCGGTAATCAGTCAGACAGTGTTGAAGCACTTATCGTTCCACTGATTACAGAATGTGGAAAAATTGAAGTTAACGTCGCAGTTCGCGAGCGTATGTAGGATCAGGAGGAAATATTTATGAAAACTAAACAGGATTTCCCTTCAATTAACGAGCGTCCACCTGAGGGGGTACGCGTTGATGGAACAAAAATCCGCGTACTTATCGTAGACGACTCAATCTTCGTTGCTAAACAGCTTGGTCAGATTCTGACAAGTGAAGGCTATGAAGTTGTAGCTACTGCAGTTGACGGTAAAGACGGTGTTGATAAATACAAGGAACTTTGTCCAAACGTTGACCTCGTTACAATGGATATCACAATGCCACGCATGGATGGTATTACAGCTCTTGAACAAATCATGGCTTTTGATAAAAATGCAAAAGTTGTAATGGTAAGTGCTCTTGGTAAGGAAGAACTTGTTAAAAAGTCTCTTCTTCTCGGAGCTAAAAACTACATCGTTAAACCTCTTGACCGCAAGAAGGTTCTCGAACGCATCAGTGCAGCTGTAAAATAAGCATAAGTGCCGGTTTTTATAACCGGCATTTTTTATGCTCTTTGATTGACAGTTTTTTCTATTCTCTGCATAATCTCCTTTATGGAAAACAAAAAAATTGCAGTCTTTGATTCAACATTAAGAGATGGTTCACAGGGTGAAGGTATAAGTTATTCTGTTCAGGATAAGATTAATATTGCAAAAGCCCTGGACGAACTTGGCGTTACTTTTATTGAAGCCGGAAACCCGGGCAGTAACCCGAAAGACATGGAATTTTTTGTTGAAGCAAAAAAATTAGAACTTAAAAATTCAAATCTAGTTGCCTTTGGTTCAACACGCCGCAAGGACATAACCTGCGATAAAGATTCAAATCTTAAAAGCCTTTTGTTTGCAGAAACAAAATATGTTTGTATTTTTGGAAAAACATGGGACTTTCAGGTAACTGATATTCTCCACGCAACACTCGAAGAAAACCTTGAAATGATTAAGGATACATGTGCCTTCCTTAAGTCAAACGGCCGTAACGTAATTTTTGACGCAGAACACTTTTTTACAGGTTATAAAGAAAACCCCGAATACGCATTAAAAGCACTTGAAGCCGCAGTTGAAGGCGGGGCAGAGTGCCTTTGTCTCTGCGAAACTAAGGGCGGCGCAATGCCTTCTGAATGTAAAAACGCCGTTGCAGATGTCTGCAAAAAGTTTGGTAACGTTTGTTCAATCGGTATTCATACTCACAATGACTGCGGCCTTGCTGTTGCCAATTCACTTCTGGCTGTAGAAGCTGGTGCTACCCATGTTCAGGGGGTATTGCTCGGCTTTGGCGAGCGCACAGGAAACGCAAATCTTTCGACAATTATCGCAGACTTACAGTTAAAACTCGGTTACAGCTGTATTCCTGATGAAAATATGAAACTGCTCACTCCAATCTGTAAGCGTGTAGCAGAAATAACCAATATTGCCCTCAATCCGGGTATGCCTTATGTCGGCGGCAGTGCTTTTGCCCACAAGGCCGGAATGCACATTGACGCTGTAATCAAAAATCCGTATGCATACGAACACATCACTCCGGAAAGCGTAGGTAACGAACGCGTATTCCTGATGAGCGAAGTTGCCGGCAAGAGCATGATTGTAGAAAAAGTTCAGAAATTCGATAAAACTCTTACAAAATCAAGTCCGGTTGTTGCAGAAATCGTTAAGCGTGTTAAGGAACTTGAACACGACGGTTACCAGTTTGAAGGTGCCGACGCAAGTTTCGAAATCCTTGTCCGCAAAATGATGGGCAAATACCAGCCGTTCTTTAACCTTCATTACTACAAGACAAGCGGAGAGTTTCCGCGGGTTGCAGATGACCAGAGTGCCTTTGCACAGATTAAGCTTGATGTAGACGGAAAGTCTGTAATTACAGCAGGCGAAGGTGAC
>JAEEGH010011662.1_pt1 | contig 19888 bp, 18 predicted proteins | sample 9134181 | NCBI WGS metagenome assembly JAEEGH01 (sample SAMN16246544, study PRJNA631951) | gut metagenome | biome: gut microbiome; feature: rumen; material: DP-attached | host: Bos | place: Iran: Karaj | collected 2018-10 | reverse complement strand
AGACTATTCATCATACGGTCCCGCATACCGAAACTTCAAGGTGAAGGAGGATGTTTATGTCCCTGAACCCGTCGAGGAGTTCTCTGCCGACAATCCCTTCACGAAGATGGCTCCCATACGCGGAGAGCTCAAGGACATTCGTTTTGACGGGAGCTATACCTATCTTGATAAATCTTTGAGGTTCAAGATAGTGAATACGATCGTCTATTTTGTAGCATGGACGCTTGCTTTCCTCTTGAACCGAATCCGATATGGCCTCAAAATCGAAGGCCGTGAAAAAATACGCCAAAACCACAAGCTTTTCGACCATGGCGTGATGACGGTTTGCAACCATGTTTACCGTTGGGATATGATTAGCGTCATGCAGGCGATGCGTTTCAGGAAGGCATGGATCCCCATGTATGCCCAGCCATTCAGAGGCAAAGATGGTTTTATCATGAAAGCCGTGGGAGGAATAGCCATCCCCGAAGAACGTAGCGGATTGAAAGCGTTTGATGATGCAATGGCCGAGTTGTGCGCCAACAACCAGTGGATTCACATCTTTCCTGAAAGCTGCAGCTGGAAATTCTATGCTCCGCTGCGTCCTTTCAAAATAGGTGCTTTCAATATGGCCTATAGGCATTCGCTCCCGGTGATTCCCCTAGTGATCTCATTCAGGCCACGCACGGGATGGCGAAAGCTGTTCAGCAAAGACGAGCCCTTGATCACCATCCATGTGGGCGACCCCATCCTACCCGACACGAACATGCCTCGAAAAGAAGAGACGGCACGGATGCGCGATCTAGCACACAAAACCATGCTTGAAATGGCCGGAATTGTTTCCAACACCTGGCCTTCTTCTATCGATTGAAATAGTATCATTATGAGTACAAAAATCATTGATCCGGTACCTGTCGAGCTAATTAAAGCGGAGCTTACCAAATCCAAAAAGTTGGAAGATACAAACCGAGGACACAACGAATTGTATATCGTTACTTGGCAAGACTCTCCCAATGTGGTCACGGAAATCGGCAGGCTGCGCGAGTTGACCTTCCGTGATGCTGGGGGCGCTACGGGCAACGCCCTGGATCTGGATGAGTACGACAAGATGGAGAATTCATACAAGCAGCTGATCGTGTGGGATCCCGACGAAGAGGCTATCATCGGAGGATACCGTTTCATCTTCGGCTCAGACGCCGTTATTGACGAGAATGGCCAGCCGGTCTTGGCAAGTTCCCATCAGTTCCGTTTTTCCCAGAGGTTTATCGACGAATACCTACCGCATGTCATAGAGCTTGGCCGCAATTTCGTGGCTCCTGAATACCAGAGTTCGAAGAATGGCGCAAAGTCCATTTTTGCCATGGACAATTTGTGGGACGGTCTTGTGGCCATCATCATGAAGAACCCTAATCTCCTCTATTACTTTGGAAAGATAACCCTTTATCCATCATACGACCATCTTACTAGAGATCTGATATATCATTTTCTATGGAAGCATTATGGCGACAAAGACGAACTTATCCGTCCATGGGAAGACCAAGCCCTCATGCCCGATTCCGACCCCGAGTTGATGAATTTGATATTGAACAAGGAAGATCCGATGGATGACTACAAAGAGCTGAAGGCCGCAGCCAAAATGAGGAACGTGAATATCCCTCCAAATTTCACTGCGTATATCTCCGCCACCTCCCAGATGCTTATGTTCGGAACAGCGGTCAACACTTTGATGGACAATATCGAAGACTCTGCGCTGCTTATTCCGTTCGACAAGATCTACCATGAAAAGAAACGGCGCCATATCGGGGCATATCTCCGGTTCTCTCTTGCAAAGAGGCGCAAAAAAGCGGACTTGAATGTACCAGAAATGGAGGAGCTGATGATTGACAATTGGTTGAATAAACGATATCGCCAAGTAAAACGGTTACTCAAAAAAACAGGCCGTACTTTCTAGTCATGAACCCAGCAAACGCAGCACATTAATATTATTATGAGATACCATATCGTTGATGCTTTTACCGACAAACCATTCGGCGGCAATCCTGCCGGAGTGGTGCTACTCGACGGGGAGGTTTTCCCTCAGGAGAAACTGATGCTGCAAATCGCCGCCGAATTGAGATATTCGGAGACTGCCTTTGTGAGACGGCACTCCGAAAAGGAGTTTACTCTCCGTTATTTCACCCCCATGGCCGAGGTGGAGTTGTGTGGTCACGCAACCATTGCCACCTTTGCCCTGCTGCATCAAGAAGCTGGGCTGTCGGGGTATTGCCTGTGTCATACGAAAGCCGGAGAGCTTTCCATTGAGGTGGGCACCAAGGTGATGATGCAGATGGCCACACCACGCATCGTCGCCACCATCGAAGATACAGAGGCGATTTACCGTGCCCTCGGTGTTTTCAATTACCAGCCATCATTGCCAGTGCAAATTGCCTATTCAGGACTTCCGGATCTCATGATTCCCTTACCCAATGTGGCTACGCTGCAAGCATTAAAGCCCGACATGGCGGCCATTACGTCCATTACCCAGCAACACCAAGCCGTCAGTTTCCACGTGTTTGCTTTTAGCAACGACGGTCACACGGCTCATGTACGTGATTTTGCCCCGCTTTATGGTGTTCCTGAAGAGTCGGCTACGGGTACCGCCAACGCGGCACTGACCCATTATCTACAAAAGAATGGATGTATTCCTGCCGCAGGTGATTTCACCTTCCTGCAAGGCGAGGCCATGGGAAGGCCTTCAGTTGTCGCCACTCGTGTCACCGCGGATGGCACTATCTTTGTTGGCGGCACAGCGGCTGTGGTGGCAAGTGGAGAGCTCAACGTGTGAGACAACGGTGTTTACTTCACCATCACTTTCATTGCTTCACCTTCTGAGGTCTTGACGATATACAAACCTTCGGGCAGTCCGCTTATATCGAGCTGGTTTACGCCTTTTTTCACATCGCGCTTGATCATCACACGTCCCTGAAGATCGAGGACTTCAAGGCTTGAATCCACATCCACTGTGACATTACATGAACTCGAAGTGGGGTTGGGCCAAAGAAGAAAGGCAGCCGACTCGGGCTCTGCGAGGCCGTCGTTACCTCCGTTGCCCGTGACGAAGAACCTATGGATTTCCTTGATATAACTGATGTCATACTGCGCATCGCTGTGATACCATGAGTGGTTGCCGCCGATTACCTTGATGTGTTGCAGTTCTGCATCGCCATCGTAAGTGTAGCGGATAAAACGCAGGCCGTCGTTGTGAAGGTCAGGGAATGTGTCGATCACAGGCTCGTCAACACAGTGGTTTGCATTTTTCCAATAGTCCAGAATCTCGTCCACGCTCAGCCCTAGATCCATGCCGAAATATTGGGAGTTGCCGTCGTACCCCACTACGGGATCGTTGGTGCCATGGATGTGCAGCATCTTCACGGGTGCCACAGGGGTAAAATGCGACATGGGGCTGGTGATCAAACCGCTGACTGGAGCGCAAGCCGTGATGCGGTCGCCATGCTCGATAGCCATACGATGCGTCATGAAACCGCCCATCGAGAAACCAGTGAAAAACACGCTGTCTTGATTCACAGGATATTGTACCGACAATGAATCAAGGAGGGCCATCAAGAAGCCAGAATCATCGGTAGTGCTATAGGAGAGGTAAGCGTTCCACATGGTGCCGTTACCTTCGTTCAAAGCTTGCGGAACGACCATCATCCATCCGAATTCATCGGCGATCTGCTGGAAGTGGAACTCATTGTCCAAACGGGTAATGTTGTCGCCCAAACCATGAAGGAAATACAAAACGGGCATTGTTTCATTGAATTCAGCTGGCGTCCTGACCAAATAGTCGCGCTGAACACCTTGCCATTCGAAATGCTGAATTTGAGCCTGTGCTGCCAGAACCATCGAGAGGAACAGCAGGATGATAAGGTTTGACTTTCTCATGTAGTGTTCTAATGTTATGATTAATAAGTCACAAAGATACAACAATATTAATAATGGAAAGCATAAATCCCTATCTTTGCACATTTAATAACCGATCATTATGAAAAAAATGAACATTCCTCTGATGGCTACCCTGCTGGTGTTGTCCATCATCGTTTGCCCGGTTCTGTATTTTACGTTGGGGCCCACCTTGGACCACACGCAATTGGAAACGCTCAAGGTGTTGGGCATCATCGCGGCATGTAGCGCGGCCTTTTGTTTTATCGTGGGAGAAGCCACAGGCAACAACAGCCAGATGGACAAGCTGTGGAGCTTGCTGCCCATCGCCTACACCTGGGTGATTGCCGTTAAAGGGGGCATGAATGTTCGTCTGGTGGTGATGGCCATTCTAGCCACCCTGTGGGGCATTCGACTCACCATCAACTTCGCCCGCAAAGGAGCCTATAAACTCAAGTTCTGGGAAGGCGTGGAAGACTACCGCTGGGCTGTGGTTCGCTCTGGTCAGGCATTCAAAAAGCGTTGGACATGGACGTTTTTCGATCTTGGCTTCATCTGCATCTATCAGAACGCCCTTGTGTTGATGACGACCTTCCCTGCCTTGGTTGCCATGCGATCCGACAAACCATTCGGCTGGATCGATGGTTTAGCCACCGCCTTTATGCTGGGATTCATTGTTCTGGAGACTGTCGCCGACGAACAGCAATGGCGTTTCCAGACCCGTAAATGGGCCATGATCAACGAAGGGAAAAAATTGGAAGACCTGCCTTCACCGTATAACAAAGGGTTCAACACCACTGGTCTTTGGGGACGGAGCCGCCATCCCAACTATTTTGCTGAACAGGCCATCTGGGCATCTTTCTACCTGTTCTCCATCGGTGCCGGCATTGGCATCGTCAACTGGAGCGTGATTGGCGCACTGCTACTGATCGTCCTCTTCCAAGGCAGCTCATCGCTGGCCGAAGAAATCAGCAGCGGCAAATACCCTTATTACGAGAAATACTGCCAAAGCCTGCCTCGCTTCTTCCCAGGAAGAAAGAAGACCCTTTCTTAGTTTACCACATTCGAAGCCACCTGTTCGACAATAAAAAAATCAAAAAAAATGAAATATCGCTTGCGATATAAAAAATAATGTGTAATTTTGCATCGTGAACGATATAAATTTGTGTGATGGAATACGAACAACTCAAATTGGAAAACCAAGTGTGCTTCCGCCTATACACGGCGGCACGCCTCACCATGGGGGCCTATCATCCCTATCTTGACCCGCTCGGCATCACCTACCCCCAATACCTTGTATTATTAGTGTTGTGGGAACAGGACAAGCAACCGGTGAACGACATCGCCCACAAGCTGTTGTTGGAAACCAACACCGTCACTCCCCTACTCCAACGCATGGAAAAAGCAGGATTGGTCAAACGCACCAAAGGCAAGGATGACTCACGCCAGCGCATCGTCTCGCTGACGAAAAAAGGCATCGAAATGCGCGAACAGGCCAAACACATCCCTGAATGTCTCAGTGCCGACATCATCAAGAATGAAGGCTCGGTAGAAGAAATCGCCCAAATGATCCCCACACTCGACAAGCTTATCGAAGGACTGAAACAGAACAATCAACAAACAAATAATAAGTAAACTATTAAACTACAAAAATCATGGACAAACAGAAATCAATCAACGCGTTACAGTTTTTTGTAACCAACCTCTCCAATCAGGCTTTCGGCCACAAACTGCAAGGTAAGGTCTTCGCCGACCAAGGCTTTGAGAAACTCGGTGCCAAATACATGGGCCATCACGACGAGGAAATGGGCTGGGTCGACAAGTTCATCGGTCGCCTCCTCGACCTCGGCGGTGAGCTGAAACACGAAATGCGTCCCGAAAGCAAGCTCATCAACGATCCTTGCGAATACATCAAATTTGACCATCAAGTCTCCGTTGACGGCATCGAACTCCTTCGCAAGTGCATGAACGAAATCTGCGAAGACATCACCACCTTCGACATCATGAAGGAATACCTCAAGGACGAAGAAGAAGACATGTATTGGAGCGAGACCCAACTCGCCCTCATCGAGAAGATCGGCTACCAGAACTGGCTAATTAAACAATTGTAATTATGGCTACGATTTATGACTTTAAGGCCCTGAACAACAAGGGCGAAGAAGTGGACATGTCGCAATACAAAGGCAAAGTCCTCATGATTGTCAACACCGCCTCGAAATGCGGTTTCACCCCTCAATACGACGGTTTGGAAGCCCTCTACAAGAAATACCAAGACCAAGGTTTGGTGATCCTCGGCTTCCCCTGCGACCAATTCAAGCACCAAGAGCCCGGCTCCGACGAGGAAATCGCCGAGTTCTGCCGCCTCAACCACGGCGTGACCTTCCCGCTGATGAAGAAGATCGACGTCTTCGGCGAGAACGCGCATCCTATTTTCAAGTATCTAACGCAACAAGTACCTAACGAGGAAGTCCATGGCCTGAAAGACAGAGCCACAATGAAAATGGTGGATGCCTTGAGCAAATCCGAAGGTCGTGAAGAAGGTGGCGTGCGCTGGAACTTCACCAAGTTCCTCATCTCGAAAGACGGAAGCGTTATCAAGCGTTTCGCTCCCGTGGCCACGCCCGAGGAGATGGAGGCCGATATTGAAGCTATGCTTAAATAAAACAACTAACATTAAAACTGAACTACAATGGAAGCAAAAGAACAAGTATTGAAAGCCATGCGCGAGATTGGCGCACCCGTCAACGCGGGTAAAATCGCTGAAGTCACCGGCCTCGACCGCAAAGTGGTCGACAAGGCTTTCGATGCCTTGAAGAAAGAAGGCGCCATCGTGTCACCCGTCCGCTGCAAGTGGGAACCGGCTAAATGATGCCGTGGCCTAAATGAATTTGACCGCCGCAAGGATATATGCCCTTACGGCGGTTTTGCTTTTATTACGATGTGACTTAATGAGGTTACACAAAGAACAGACACAGGTCAACGACACTGATAACAGTGCCCAACACTTCGCGCAAGGTCACCTTTGACCCTTATTTATGATGATGTAACCTTATCATAATAACCATCAATGGGGATTTCGGGGTTTTTGGAATAGCCTTAATTTTGCAGCCGATAAATAGATTGAAATTATGGAACACCATCACCACCATCATCATTCGGCACCGTCGCAGTCACTGAACGGCATATTCATCCTCTCTATCATACTCAATAGCCTTTTCGTGCTCATTGAGGCTGGTGTGGGCTTGTGGCAAAACTCGCTTTCACTTCTTAGTGATGCTGGTCACAACCTCAGCGATGTATTCAGTCTGTTGCTGGTGCTGATTGCTTTTCGCTTGGCCAAGGTGCAGCGAAATGAGCGTTTCACCTACGGCTATCGCAAGTCCACCATCCTCATCTCACTTTTGAATGCCGTCATTCTTTTGGTGGCTGTCGGCGCTATTGTAATCGAGAGCATCCACAAGTTCAGCGAGCCCGTTGACGTGAACGGCATTGCCGTGTCGTGGACGGCTGGCGTGGGCATCCTCATCAATGGCGCGACGGCGTTGCTGCTCATGCGCGGTCAGAGGAGTGACCTCAACGTGCGTGGTGCTTTTCTCCACATGGCAGCTGACACCCTAGTATCTGTTGGCGTTGTCATCAGTGGTATCGTCATCCATTACACGGGCTGGACAATCATCGACCCTATCGTGTCGCTCATCATCGCCGTTGTCATACTTATCTCCACTTGGGAGTTGCTTTCGGATAGTCTGAGATTGGCTGTTGACGGTATTCCCGAGGGGGTCGACTTGCAGGAGATAGCGCAACTGCTTGTCGAAGAAGAGCATGTGGAAGGCACGCATCATATCCATGTGTGGGCCATCAGCACCACAGAGACGGCGCTTACGGCACATGTGGTCGTTGACGACCTGACCCATTGGCCAGAGGTGACAGAAAGGCTCAAACATACGCTTGCTGAGCATGGTATCTCTCACGCCACTTTGGAACCCGAAACACCTGGCAGCCATTGTCACGACCCAGAGTGTTGAGCTTTTTGGCATTTTTTCCTATCTTTGCGGCAAAATAGATCCGAAAGGCTTTGTTATGACCAATCAACGTGTAATAGGTATAGGCGAGACGGTGTTGGATATCCTGTTCAAGGACGACCAGCCGCAGAAAGCTGTCCCTGGCGGCTCAACATTCAATAGTATTGTTTCACTGGGGCGGGCCGGTGTGCCTTGCTGCATGGTGACGGAGGTTGGTGGCGGTCATGTGGGCGATCTTATTTGTAACTATCTGCGAGACAATGGCGTGTCGACGGAATTTGTCTGCCGACATGAACAGGTCAAGTCGCACATCTCATTGGCATTCTTGGATGAGCACAATGATGCACAATATGTGTTCTACAAGGATCATGCATCGGTTTCGTTGGACGGTAAGTTGCCTGAAATGGATCACGATGACGTGGTGCTCTTTGGCTCGTTTTTTGCCATTAATCCTGTGATACGGCCTGTCGTAGGTGGATTGTTGCGAGCTGCCCGCGAGGCGGGAGCATGGCTCTATTATGATGTCAACTTCCGCAAGCCACACATTGTCGATTTGCCGAACGTGTTGCCCAATATCAAGGAGAACATGCGCTTGTCGGATGTGGTGCGTGGGTCGATGGAAGACTTTGGCTATCTTTATGGGCTGTACGATGGAGATGCCATCTACGAGCAGGTGAGCCGTTTTTGCCGTACATTGATCCTGACGGACGGGGCGCGTTCGATACGCATCTATTCGCCTGAAGGATGCGAGACTTATCCCGTGCAGGCGATAGAGACGGTCAGCACCGTCGGAGCCGGCGACAATTTCAATGCAGGCTACATCTATGCCATGCTGCAAGGCATGATCGACCAAGCCTCACGCATCGAGATGGCGCAACGTTGGAGCCAAGATGTCTGTCGTCAGTTGGGGAACAATATCAGCGACGACTTGGTCGCCTCGATTCAACTCGATCAATCTCGATGAAGTCATTATTTCTTCACGAACTCTACACGGCGGTTCTTGGCACGGCCTTCGGCAGTGCTGTTATCGGCAATCGGTGAATGCGAGCCCTTACCTACCGCAGTGAGGCGATCGCTAGCAATGCCTTGCTTGACAAGGGCTGCCACGATGACTTCTGCCCTCTCTTGCGACAGCGGGTCGTTCACATTGTCGGAGCCGGTATTGTCGCAGTGCCCTTGAACCTCAAAGTTGAGCTCCGGATGCTCCTGCATTAGTTTGGCGATGCGGTTGATTTCGATGACGGATTCCGGCTTGAGGTTGGCTTTTCCGGTCTCGAAAGTGATGGCGTAGGTTGTGATCTTGCCTTCTGTGGTCACGCGGTCGTAGAGGGGCACGGCACCTTGGGCGATGCGCACATTGCTCAACCCCGTGTAGCGATAGAACGCTCCGCTGGCAAAGAAGAGATAGCCAGGGGCCTTCATGGCCGGCACGTTGATCATACGGACGCCGTTCACATAGCCCTTGAAAGCCCGCTGGTTGAACGAGAATGCGAAGTGATTCCACGCTCCGGCAACCACTGGGTTGTCCTTTTCCAGGTAGTCGCTATTGCCCGAGTTCAGCCCCAGCATCTTCTCGCCATCCGACTGGTTATCTCCATCCGGTTTCAGCAGGCTCCACATCAGGTTGCACGAGCCGTCTTCCCTGTACCAGAACTTTACATAGCTCGACGCATTGTAGTAGCTGTCATCGCCGCGGTCGCCGAAATAAATGCTCATGTCGAGCGATGTTTCTTCCTCGTCTCCTGTATTCATTGGAGCCACGTAGAGGTCAAACTCTACCGTGAACACTTCCGGCAGCCAATCCCATTTCTGTTTCATCAGGGGCATTACCTGTCCTATTCCATTGTCGGTGAACGCAATCACGTTGCGTCCCTGCAGCTGTGCCGTTTCCGCATAGCCGTCCAACAAATCCCACGCTAGCGGGAACTCACCTAGTTTCTCCCTTTCAAAGTTGTCGTCGAAGATGATTTCGTCACCAGGGACAAAGTCGCTTTTGGCATAAGTGGTTTCTTGTGCATTTGCATTCAATGTGGCAATCCATAGTATCACGATTGCGGTAAACAGTTTCTTCATAGTTTATTCTTTTTGTTTGATTTGATTGCAAAAATACATCTTTTTTTGAATTGAGAATTACACAAAACACTATCTTTGCACTTTGTATAATCTCAAATAATCCGTAACAATGAATAAAAAGTACGTTTACAACTGGACAATGTTACTAGCGGTGGCACTGCTGTTTCTCACTACAGGCACAGCCTGCGACCAAAACAAGACTGACAAACCAGCCTCGGGACAAACCGTTGAACAGACCGAAGTGACGCAGGCAGACATGGAAGCCTTGGCGAAGGTGATGCCGAAATACAACTTGGTCTCCAATTTTAGTGAAGGCCTAGCTGTGGTCTGCGACAAGGAAACCAATCTCTATGGCTTCATTGACAAGAAGGGCAACGAGGTCATCCCCTGCCAATACTATGATGTTTTAGGTTGCTTCAGCGAAGGTATAGCTGTCGTTTTCAAGGATGGCGATGGCTGGTCCTTGATCGACAAGAAAGGTCAGGAAATAGTTTCGTTTGACAACCAGTTCCGCCCAGGATTTCAGGTAAGATTCCAAGATGGGATGATGGCTATTTTCAACCCTGAGGATGAGAAGGAAGGCTACATCGACAAGGCGGGCAAGGTGGCCATCCCTGCAGAACTCGACATGAGGATGTGCAACGGCCCCATATCCGTTAGCTTTAACGATGGTCTCTGCAGACGGTATGACTACAACTCCCAAAAGAGCAGCTTCATCGACGAAACAGGAAAAACAATCTTCGAATGCGAAGGCGAGGCCGAAGACTTCAGCGAAGGCCTGGCGGCTGTCGAAAAAATCTATTCGGAGAGCGAGGACGACTTCACTTGGCGCACTGGATTTATTGACAAAACAGGTGCCGAAGCCATTCCCTTCATCTTCAAACACGCCGGACAGTTTGTCGATGGCCTCTGCTGGGCCGAAACCGACAACCAATGCGGATTCATCAACCACGACGGCAAGTTTGAACTGACTGGTGACTTTAAAACCCTTATCCTCGATGAAGACATTGAATGCAGCAACTACCCACTCTGCCCCACCTTTAGCGAAGGCTTGGCATGGGTGTGTAACAAAGAGGGTAAGTTTGGTTACATCGACAAGACAGGAAAAGTCGTCATCCCCTTCCGTTATGAGGCCTGCTACGATGACGAAAGCGAATTATACTATCATCAGCCCTGCTACGATTTCCATGAAGGTCTTGCCCGCATCTGTGACAAAACCACAGAGAAATATGGTTACATCGACCGTGAAGGCAATGAAGTGTTTCCCTGCCAGTTTGAATATGCCGAAGACTTAAATGAAGGTGTCGCCAGGGTGGAACTTGAAGGACAGTCCGGTTTCATCGACGCCAAGGGCAATTGCACACTCAACCTCACCAAGTAAGGCCGGCGACTCCAACTTGTGAAAATGACAATGACCGCTTTTATTCAGTTAAAAGCGGTCATTTTTTAATTCTTTGTTATAATCTAGAAAACTTATTCATCTGCAAATCAAAAAGATAGAAAATTATTTGCAAAATTTTTCAAAAATATCGTTTGCGATATAAAAATAATGTGTACTTTTGCATCGTGAACGATATAAATAAGTGAGATGGAATACGAACAACTCAAATTGGACAATCAACTTTGCTTCCGTCTTTACACGGCGGCACGCCTCACGATGGGTGCCTATCATCCCTATCTCGATCCGCTGGGCATCACCTATCCGCAATACCTTGTATTATTAGTTTTGTGGGAACAGGACAAGCAGCCGGTGAACGACATTGCTCACAAGTTGTTTTTGGAAACCAACACCGTCACTCCTCTCCTGCAACGCATGGAAAAAGCGGGATGGGTCAAACGTACCAAAGGCAAGGAGGACACCCGCCAGCGCATCGTTTCGTTGACAAAGAAAGGCATCGAAATGCGCGAGCAGGCCAAACACATTCCCGAGTGTCTCAGTGCCGACATCATCAAGAATGAAGGCTCGGTGGAAGAAATCTCGCAGATGATCCCCACACTCGACAAACTCATCTCAGGACTAAAAAACTCAATTCAATAATTATCAATTATCAACTTTCAATTATCAATTCAATAAAACCATGGACAAACAGAAATCAATCAACGCGTTACAGTTTTTCGTAACCAACCTCTCCAATCAGGCTTTCGGCCACAAACTGCAAGGCAAGGTCTTCGCCGACCAAGGCTTTGAAAAACTCGGTGCCAAATACATGGGCCATCACGATGAAGAAATGGGCTGGGTCGACAAGTTCATCGGCCGTCTCCTTGACCTCGGCGGTGAGCTGAAACACGAAATGCGCCCCGAAGGCAAACTCTTCACCGACCCTTGCGAATACATCAAATGCGACCATCAAGTCTCCGTTGACGGCATAGAGTTACTTCGCAAATGCATGAACGAAATCTGCGAAGACATCACCACCTTCGACATCATGAAGGAATACCTCAAGGACGAAGAGGAAGACATGTACTGGAGCGAGACCCAACTCGACCTCATCGAGAAAATCGGCTACCAGAACTGGCTTATCAAACAAATGTAATATATGCACAAAACCATCACTAGCATAGTGGTCGCTCTGTTTCTAATGACGACCGTCTATGCACAAAACACTAAAGAAATGGCTACGATTTATGACTTTAAGGCCCTGAACAACAAGGGCGAAGAAGTGGACATGTCGCAATACAAAGGCAAAGTCCTCATGATTGTCAACACCGCCTCGAAGTGCGGTTTCACACCACAATACGACGGTTTGGAAGCCCTCTACAAGAAATACCAAGACCAAGGTCTCGTCATCCTCGGTTTCCCCTGCGACCAATTCAAGCACCAAGAACCCGGCTCTGACGAAGAAATCGCCGAGTTTTGCCGCCTCAACCACGGCGTCACCTTCCCGCTGATGAAGAAGATTGACGTCTTCGGCGAGAACGCGCACCCCATCTTTAAGTATCTGACGCAACAAGTTCCTAACGAGGAAGTCCACGGTTTGAAAGACAGAGCCACGATGAAAATGGTGGATGCCTTGAGCAAATCCGAAGGTCGTGAAGAAGGTGGTGTACGCTGGAACTTCACCAAGTTCCTCATCTCGAAAGACGGCAGCGTCATCAAGCGTTTTGCTCCCGTGGCCAAGCCCGAGGATATGGAGGCTGAGATTGAGGCAATGCTGAAATAAGTATTTTGGGCGCGAGACTGCGAGATTGCAAGACGGCCCTTCGACGGGCTCAGGGACCTTGTCCTGTCCCGAAGTCCCGAAGTCCCGAAGTCAACATTATGAACAGAAAAATAACCCAAAACAACACTAAAATGGAAGCAAAAGATCAAGTACTGCAAACCATGCGCGAGATTGGCGCACCCGTCAACGCGGGTAAAATCGCCGAAGTCACGGGCCTCGACCGCAAAGTGGTCGACAAGGCCTTCGACGCCCTAAAGAAGGAAGGTGCCATCGTGTCGCCTGTCCGCTGCAAGTGGGAACCAGCCAAATGATGCTGCAGACCAATGAAAAAGACCGCCGCAGAGGCTTTGTGCCTTTGCGGCGGTCTTGCATTTCTGCCGGATTGGCATCACAACCGCAACACCACGTTCATAAACGCCATTGGTGACTACACAAAAAACAGACACACACCAACGACACTGATGACTGCCCCCAACACTTCGCGCAAGGTCACCTTTTGATGGAAAATGACAGCCGCCGGCGCGATGATGAGTATAGGCGTAAGCGCAAAAAGCGTCTGTGCGATGCCCGCCGAAGTGTATTGCGTGGCCAAGAGCGACGCGCTGACTCCTATGAAAGGTCCGAACACGGTAGATGACAACACGCACCACATCGCCTTGCGGTCATGCACAGCATGGCGCAATTGTTCTAATCCATTCTTATTGAACAACATCAATACCAAAAAGAAACCCACCAGTCCAATGTAAGCGCGAATGGTAGTTGCGGCAAACGACATGCTTATGCTGGCCGGTAGTGGCAAAACAGCATGGGCAAAGACCGAATCGCCTGAGATGCCAGCAGCGGCAAGCGCGGCATCGTAATGCTTCAACCCTACTTTGCTCAGCACCAAACCGAAACCTTGGCAGATGCCCGCCATTGCAGCAAAGAGAATCCCCTTTGCAGGCAACTTGAAATGAATTGCGTGATGATCGGACTTGTCGTTCTTTGACAATATCGAAAGCGCAATGCCGCACAGAGTGACGGCCATGCCAACAACGGCAATAGGACGCATCCGTTCACCGAGGAACAACCGACCGGTGAGCGCTGCCGTTGGGGCCGAAAGCGTCATGAAGAGTTGACCGAAGCGCGAACCAATTTTGATGTAACCCTGCATCAGGCAATAGTCGCCGATGACGTAACCCACCACACCTGAACACAGCAACCACATCCAAGTGTTGCCATCGGCATAACGTGGATAGGGCACTCCCATCACCAACCACAACGTGACTGCCAGAAACAGCAGCGACATTGTCATACGGATGGTATTAAACGGCAGCGAACCCATACGTTTTGAGCCCACCTCTGCAAACAATGCAGTGGCAGTCCACGAAACAGCAACGCCTAATGAAATCAGTTCTCCGACAAACATTTCGAGCGCAAAGATAGGAATTGTTTATCTTTGCAGGTCAATAAACGCATCATTTTCAATGAAACAACACTTTTTCACCCTATTATGCATCGCACTCATCGGTTGTGCCAGTCCTCAAAAACAAGAACAAAATGATTCAACCATGAATAAGGAAAACAATGAACTGACCGCTTTTGACGTACAGCAGGAGTTTCAGAAAAACGGCTTCACTTGGTTCACAGAGAACCTCATCCTATGCTCGGGCGACACCACCGAGAATAACGCCATGACCATAGGTTGGGGCGGCATCGGCAATTACCTCGGGCACGACCGTCCTGCGGTGACGGTATATGTGGCTCCGGGACGCTATACTTGGGAGTTCATGGAGAGGCACCCGCGCTTCACTATCATGCAGTTCGACGACCCAAAGGTGTGGCAATATATGGGCAAGCACAGCGGTCGAGATGGCGACAAGACCGCTGCCCTTGGTCTGCATGTGGCCTACACAGAGCATGGAACTCCCTATTACGAGGAGGCAAAACTGGTTATCGAATGCGAGACCATGTCCACCTGGCATCAAACAGAGCAGGACTTCCGCAACGATACGCCGAAGAAGTGGTACGATGGTTTTGAGGCCGGCATCCACACGGTGTATGTCGGCGAAGTGATTAAGGCTTGGAAAAGATAGTATCACACTTTGCCAGACCTCAGCGCCTTTTCTTGAACACATACCCTGCCTTTTCCCAGAGTGGCATCTCGCGAGTGACGATGATGCTATAAAACTTGTCGAAATCGGCTTCAAAATCTGATTCAGTTGACCAGTCGGGATGGGCGTTCCAAGCTCTTTCGGCCACACCTAGTCCCTTAGGGAGCATCTGGTATGTGACATCATCAAAACCACGTAGTTGCAACGACCAAAGCTGCGCTTGCAAACCAATGATGTCGCCTTTGTACGCTTGGGGATTTAGGGAAAATGCCTTGCGCTCGTCCACATAGCCTGTCCAAGAAAGGCCAATCTCGTCAGGGGCATCGCTGTAGGCAAGGTCAAGGTAAGTGTAAGCGGCAGGTGAAAGCACCACGGGAAAGCCTTCGATGCCATCAGTATTCCAGACGTTAAGGAAATACAGAGAACGCTTCAACCGTTCCTGAGTCTCTGGTTTCAAGTCTCGGGCGATATCCTCCCAACCAGCAAGGCGGATGCCTCGTGCTTCCGCCAAATCCAGCATATTGTTAATAAAGACTTCCTTCATTTCAGAACGGTCGCGACCCGACCATGCTCCTTCTGGCACTTCGTCGCCGCCGATATGTATGGCTGGCAACGGCACACCTGCCTCTTGATGCAAGCGAATCACTTCATCAAACACGACACCGTAAAACTTGTAAACGCTAGACAAATCAACGCTCAGCACATTGTCGGTGAAGTCCTGTGCCGACCAGTAATGAGAGGTGTCGGCAGGGTCTTGAAGGCGGTAACCACTATCGCCCGAGCGCAGCTCATAAGACTTCATGGCTTTAATGGAAGCCCGCGAGTGACCAGGAGTGTCAAACTCGGGGATCACGGCGATGCGGTGCTCCCAGGCATATCGAAGGATCTGCTTGTATTCCTCAGCCGAATAATATGTTACATTCCCGATTTTGCCATTAGCGGTGGGCTTCAGCGCTTTTGTCTCTTGAAGGTTCCAGTCGGGTAAGGCATGGTGAGCGCCAAATTCGGTGAGTTCAGGAAAGCCCTTGATTTCCAAGCACCACGACTCATCGTCAGCGAGGTGGAAATGCAAGGTGTTGAGTTTCCAAGAAGCCATCAAATCGAGGATTTGGAACACTTCGTCCACAGACCGAAAATCGCGCACCACATCAAGCATAAAACCACGATACTGGTAATCCGGCCAATCCTCGATGGTCATAGGGGGCAAGGGACGGGGCAACTTGGAGAGTGTAGTTTGGGCATAAAACGAGCCGTCTTCATCATGGGCCTCAATTTTTGGTTCTCCCTCCTCTCCTATCGTGATGCGATACCAACCCGCAGGATGCCACTCTGTTAACTCCATCGGAACCGTACCGTATTGTATGCGTTTGACCTGGGGGATGATGTCGCCCGACTTGACTTCATCATTGCATGTGTATTCGTCCGTTTCTATTTCGGGCAACTCCAAGAAATGATACTTTACCTCCATCGGCCTATCCGGTTTTCCCTTTTGTTGGAGGACAAACCCTTCAGGCGCCCAAGAGCGTCGAGGCAGTGGTCGACCATAATACTTTATCGAAACCGTACCGCTTGTCGGGATGTCGATGTACCATGAAGTGCCTTGGTAGTGATGCATCTCAGGACCTTCTATAATGGTTTTGCCATCAAAGATTTCTTGGAACCACACCCTTGAGCCTTTGGGCATATCGTTGAACACCAAGGTGTGCAAGGCGCGCCCGTCGTCTTGTTTAGCGCCTTCCGTCCATTCAGCCGTAGGGACATGAGTGCAAGCTATCGTTACAAGCAGAGGAAGCATGAATTGAATAATCTTTCGCATGACGTTCTGTATTGGCCGCAAATATAGGCAAAATCACTTGAATACCATCACGAAAACGGTCAGATTGCTGTCGCTCTGCTCAAGAAACTGTGATGCGACCTTGATCAAGACTAGTAAAGCATCAAAACTCCAAACAATGACCAGTCATGTCTCGTGACTGACCATTGTATTTCCACTTTTTCATTTAGTTTTGCATTTCTCTCATGTTTTTACTACTTTTGCAACCGTTTAAAACCGACAAACCAAGCACCAATACTGGTTTTAATCGAAACTTGAAATCATTATCAAAACAAACTTAGAGCAACATGAAAAAATGTCCACATTGCAAAAGGGAGATTGAAGAGAGTAGTACGTTTTGTGAATACTGCGGTCATCAAATCAAACGTTCCAAGAAGGGGTTGTTGATTGCGTTGGTGGGAGTCGTATTGACAACCATTGTCGTGCTCGTGATCATCCTCACGAGCCGTTCCCCTAAAGTCGAAAGCATGCACTTCTCTGAAAGCAAGAAGTATTATGTTTTTATCGAAGATCTAATCAAAGACGCCGGCAACTGCGACCAACTGGAAAAAGCTGCAGATGAGTTGAATTCAAGAATCTTTGAAGATTCATGGGATGAGGATGAGGTGACAAAAGAAGAAAACGAAAAACTCCAGAAAATCGCCAAAGGCCTTACGGACGACATTAAAAAGAAAGCCCAAAAGTGGGGCTGCGATGAGGATCTCGTCGACGAAGAAGAATTGGAAGATTGGTGCAATCCCAACAAAAATGAGGACGTTAGCACCGACTGGGATTCAGATTCAGGCTGGTAGAACATAACGCTTATTTGTGACCCTAAAAATGCGGCTGGTCACGCCTCGTGACCGGCCGTTTTTGTTTTATTGCCCTCATCGACGACACACGACACCGTCATGTCGCCTGTAACATTGACCATCGTGCGCAACATGTCCAAAGGCCTGTCAATGCCCAAGATGAGTGCCATTCCTTCAATTGGGATGCCGACGGAGTCCAAAACTATCATCAGCATTACAATAGAACCTCCTGGGATGCCCGGCGTGCCTATCGAAGAGATGGTGGCCGTGGCCAAAATGAGCAGCATCTGACCGAAGGTCAAGTCCAGGCCCAAGACCTGCGCCAAAAACACCGCTGCCACCGCCTGATAGCAACTCGTGCCGTCCATGTTGATGGTCACGCCCACAGGCAACACAAACGACGACACTTCCTCGGATACGCCTAAATGCTTCTGCGTCCGTTCCAATGTCAAAGGCAATGTGGCCGCACTCGAACTGGTGGTGAAGGCCAGCATCTGCACAGGCGCCGCTGCCTTGAAGAACTGCTTCATCGTCCGCTTTCCGAAGACCCGCATGATGAATGGATACACCAATAAGATGATGACGGCCAAGGCCAACACCACCGTAAGGGCGTACAAACCCAAGGCGGAGAAGATGCCCACATCACCCGCATAGTCCACAATCAGCGCTGCCATCAAGGCAAAAACGCCAATGGGCGCAAAGGCCATGACGAAGTCGATGATCTTAAGCAAAACGAGATTCAGTTGCTGGAAGAAACGCACTATCGAGGGCACTTTTGAAGGCCCAACGACTATCAACGCCACGCCAAAAAGTAAGGCAAAAAAGATGATTTGCAGCATCTTGGAGTTGTCGCCCAAGACTTGGAAGATGTTCTCCGGCACCATGTCGACCAAAAACTGCAAGGGCGACTCATCCTTCACCTGCTGCATCTGCGCTTCACGCTCCACCACGGTCTGCTGGTAACGCTCCATGAACTCCGTCTGCCGGTCTTTTGGGAAAACCTTTCCGGGCTTGATGACGCTGACCATGCCCAAACCTATGCTCACCGCAAGGATGGTAGTGCAGACATAGATCAGAATGGTTTTCAAACCAATGCGCGATAGGTTGCGGATGTCCTTTAAGTTGACGACTCCCAAGATGAGCGAAACCAACACCAATGGCACAGCAATCAGCTTGAGCAAGCGCATGAAGATGGTACCCCAAGGTGCCACCCAGTCGCTGACGAAGTGCTCCCAATGCAAGGCTATGGCCAGGAAGCCGAAGCCCAGACCCAAGCCCATGCCCAGCAAGATCTTGGCATAGAGCGGGACACGTTTCCTATGTGTCTCTTCCCTACTCAATCAAGTTGATTTTTTGTGTGGCTACGCCGTCTTCGGTCACGATGCGGACGACATAGACGCCTTTGGAATAGCCTTCCAAGTCCAGTTCTACCTTGTTAGAGTTGGTCTTTCTGTCCTCCAGCATCTCTCCCTTGATGCCCATCAGCATCACCTGCTGGATGTCGCTTTGCGCCTCGATGATGACTCTATCCTTTGCAGGGTTGGGATAGACATTAAATTTCAGGTTAGCCAACTCGTTCACATTCACATCGGTGGTGTCGGTCGGGACGACTTTCACATCGTCGACAAACCAATCGTAGGCCAACCATTCGCCAAAGGTATTGTAACCTCTGAAGCCAATCTTGATGTTGCGACCGATATACTCATCCAAGTTGATGGAAATCGGTTCGTTATAAGCGTTGATTTGTCCGTAAGGCATGTCGGCGGCATCCCATTTGTCAACCCAAGTGCCATCGTAGGTGTCGTACACCCTGACCACGAAACGGTCGTAACCGTCAGTGCCATATTGCACCCAAGTCCAGAACTGCAATACAGTAGGTCTCGTAATGGTCAGCACTGGGGTAATCAAGGTTTGATCCTGCGGTGAAGGGCTCTCGCTGCTATCCCATTCCAACACAGCCTGCTTGTTGCCGCGATGAGGATTCACAACAAAGTTTTCTTCATAGTAGTCCGTA
>JAEEGH010011659.1_pt1 | contig 19890 bp, 13 predicted proteins | sample 9134181 | NCBI WGS metagenome assembly JAEEGH01 (sample SAMN16246544, study PRJNA631951) | gut metagenome | biome: gut microbiome; feature: rumen; material: DP-attached | host: Bos | place: Iran: Karaj | collected 2018-10 | reverse complement strand
AAAGGGGGGCTTGACACATATCGCCCCCCCTTCGTTTTATTATCCTCCGAAGTTATCATACATAATGCTCTCGGGCTCTACACCCAGCGAGTCGAGCATCTGGACAACAGCCTTTGACATGGGACCGGGGCCGCACATGTAGTACTCGATGTCCTCGGGAGCCTCGTGGTCCTTCAGATAAGTATTGAGCATGACCTGATGGACGAAGCCCGGGGTGTACTTCACGCCGGCAGCATCGGCTGCAGGGTCGGGACGGTCCAAGGCCAGATGGAAGTGGAAGTTGGGATACTCCTTTTCCAGCCCCAGGAAGTCGTCGAGATAGAACACCTCGTTCAGCGCGCGGGCACCATAGAAGTAGTGCATCTCGCGGTCCTTGGTGTGCAGCGTCTTAGTCATGTGCATAATCTGTGCGCGCAGCGGAGCCATGCCGGCACCACCACCGACCCAGATCATCTCCTTCTTAGAGTCGAAGTGTGGGTGGAAGTCACCATAGGGGCCTGACATGATAACCTTGTCGCCCGGCTTCAGCGAGAAGATGTACGACGAGGCAATACCAGGATTCACCTCCATGAAGCCCGAGCGGTCAGGCTTGAACGGTGGCGTGGCAATACGCACCGTCAGCATGAACACATCGCCCTCGGCAGGATAGTTAGCCATAGAGTAGGCACGGATGGTGGGCTCGGGGTTCTTACACTTCAGGTCGAACATCTTGAACTTCTCCCAAGAGGGTACATACTCGGGCGTGATGAGGTCGCGGTCGTACGAGTTGTAGTCGATGCAGTCGAAGGCAGGAATCTTAATCTGAGCGTAAGAGCCAGGCAGGAAGTCCATGTGGGCTCCGGCAGGCAACTGCACCTTGAACTCCTTGATGAACGTAGCCACATTCTTGTTGGAAATGACGGTACACTCGTACTCCTTGACGCCAAGGATGCTTTCGTCGACATGAATCTTGAGGTCGCCCTTGACCTTGCACTGACAACCCAGGCGCCAGCCCTGCTTGATTTCCTTACGCGTGAAGTGAGGCTTCTCAGAGTCGAGAATCTCGCCCCCACCCTCAAGCACCTGCACCTTGCACTGTCCGCAAGAGGCCTTACCGCCACAAGCACTGGGCAGGAAGACACCGTTCTCGTTAAGGGTGGACATGAGGCTGTTACCCTGTGCAACAGAGATGGTACGGTCGCCATTGATTTCGATATTCACGTTGCCCGAGGGGCTGAGATACTTCTTGGCCACCAGCAGGATGATCACGAGCAAGAGTATTACGATGAGGAATACTCCGATACTATATGCTATAAACTGTCCCATACCTTCTATTAAATGTTAAGTCCTGAGAAACACATCATGGCCATGGCCATCAGACCCACGGTGATGAAAACTATGCCGAGTCCCTGCAGCGGACGGGGTACGTCCGAGTACTGCATCTTCTCGCGAATGGCACCCAAGGCAACGATAGCCAGTGTCCAGCCAAGACCGGAACCGAAACCGTAGACTATGGCATCCCACACGGAGGTGACAGCCTGCGAGTTGGAGGGGTCCATCAGAATGCGCTGCTGCATGAACAGCGAGGCACCCATGATAGCGCAGTTGACGGCAATCAGCGGGAGGAAGATGCCCAGGGCAGCATAGAGCGACGGTGAGTACTTCTCGACGGTCATCTCAACCAGCTGCACCATACCAGCAATGACTGCGATGAAGAGGATGAACGACAGATAACTGAGGTCAACACCTGCAACGAGGCAGTCGGGACCCAGCACCTTAGTCTGCAACAGATAGTTGACGGGAACGGTCACGGTGAGCACGAAGGTCACGGCAAGTCCGAGTCCCAGCGAGGTCTTCACGGTCTTCGACACGGCAAGGTAGGAACACATGCCGAGGAAGAAAGCGAAAATCATATTGTCCACAAAGATGGACCTAAACAGTAATGATATTGCGTGTTCCATAGATTACTTCTCCTTATAAAAATATGCACGATGAATCCAGATGACACATCCCACGAGAATCAGCGCCATGGCGGGCATGGTCATCATACCGTTATTAACATAGCCAAAGTCGTAGCAGGCATCGGGAATAATCTGGAAACCCAGCAACGAGCCACGTCCGAAGAACTCACGGAAGGCACCCACGACGACCAGGATCATGGCGTAGCCCAGTCCGTTGCCCACACCGTCAAGGAACGAAGGCCAGGGCTTGTTCTGCATGGCGAAGGCCTCCAAACGTCCCATCAGGATACAGTTGGTGATGATCAGACCGACATACACACTCAGCTCGACGCTGACATCATAGGCGAACGCCTTCAGAATCTGGCTGACAATGGTTACCAGAGCAGCCACCACCACCAGCTGCACCACGATGCGGATGCGGTTAGGTATCGTGTTGCGGATAATCGAAATAATCACATTCGCAAAAGCGGTGATAACCGTCACAGCGAGTCCCATCACGATGGCAGGCTTGAGCTGTGAGGTCACAGCCAGCGCTGAGCAGATGCCCAGCACCTGTCCGAGGATAGGATGGTCGAGGTTCAACGGGTTGGTAAAAACCTCCTTATTTTGTTTACTGAATAATGCCATAATAGTAATTTACGATTTACACATTTACAATTTACTATTTATTTCTCAGCAGGTTGATGTAAGGTTTCAATCCGTCGCGAAGCATATCGCTGACACCATTAGAGGTCAGCGTGGCTCCCGTGACACAATCGACTTCAGAGACAGGGTTCTCAACCTTCTTGACAACAGCAATGGCTATGTTGCCCTGCTCGTCCTGAATCTTCTTGCCCTGGAACTTTTCCTGCCAAGCCTGTGAGTCCTTGATTTCTGCACCCAGACCAGCCGTCTCCGACTCGTGGTTGAAGTAGGCACCATTGATGGTGTTCAGATCGTCATTGACAGAGACAAAAGCCGAGATGCCACCCCAAAGGCCCATGCCCTTCAAGGGGAACACATACTTCTGCTGACCATCAACCTCGCAGACATAGTATTTCAAGCCGTTCTCTTCCTTCTCGTCCTTCACCACCTCGGCATACTTGGCTTCAGCTTCGGCACCGTCCAAGCCGCGGATGTTCAGCGAATAGAGAATCTGCTTCTTGATATCAAGAGCAACGTTGGCGTCCTGCATAGGTTTCAGAGCCTGATAGACAAAGGCCAGCAGGAAGGCCACAACGACCACCAGTATCGTACTATATATTATAATGTACGTGTTGGAGTTTGTATTCAGTTTCATTTTGTACCTCCTCTCTTTAAGCGTTTCGAAATGTTACGCTCCACGATAAAGTGGTCAATCATAGGAGCAATCATGTTTCCAAAGAAGATGGCGAGCATCATACCCTCTGGGTAACCGGCATTCATCACACGGATGATGATAGCCATCGCACCAATGATGAATCCGTAGATGTACTGGCCGGTCGTAGTGCGGCAAGAGGTAACGGGATCGGTAGCCATAAACACGGCACCGAAGGCGAAGCCACCCATTACGAAGTGCTGGCAGATGGTAAGCTCAGACTTGCCCGTTGCATGGAAGAGGCAGGCCAAAGCTGCACCACCTACAAATACACTCAGCATGGTGCGCCAAGAGGCGATGCCCGTCCACAGTAGGAGAACAGCACCAATGGCAATTGCGATAACACTAGTCTCACCGATAGAACCGGGGATGAGTCCGATAGCCATATCCAGAACTGAAGCGTCAGGGGTGATACCTTGGGCTATCTGACCTAAGGGAGTGGCAGCTGTGAATCCATCAGGCAGGTCGTTACCCAGGCCGAAGATAGAGTTCTGAGCCACCCAAACGGTATCACCCGTCATCTTTGAAGGATAGGCGAAGAACAGGAACATACGTGCTGCGATGGCAGGGTTGAACATGTTCATACCCGTGCCACCGAAAATTTCCTTTACAAAAATCACGCTGAATGCACATGCCAAGGCCAGCATCCACAGCGGACAACCAATGGGAATAATCAGTGGGATGATGAAACCGGAGACAAGATAACCCTCCTGAATCTCCTCACCCTTCCACTGAGCCCAGGCAAACTCGATGCCCAAACCTACGATGTAGCTGACCAGAATCTTAGGCAGCACAGCGAGGAAACCGTAAGCGAAGATTTCGCAGAAGCTGGCTGAAGCCAACGTACCTGCAGCAGCATAGTTCTGGTAACCGATGTTATACATACCAAACAGCATGGCGGGCATCAGGGCGATAACCACCATACTCATAATACGCTTCGAGTCGATAGAGTCGTGAATATTCACGCCTCCAACCTTCGCTGTGTCGTTGGGCACGTAAAGGAAGGTCTCGAAGCCGTCGAACACCGAACGGAAAGCATGCAGTTTGCCACCCTCCTCGAAGTTCGGCTTTATTTTATTGAGATAATTTCTTAATGCTTTCATTTAAATTAAACATTAAAGATTAAAAATAATAATTTACGCATTCTCCTTGCGGAGGATGTTAAGACCTTCACGTACAATGCGTTGCAGCTCCAGCTTAGAGCTATCCACGAACTCTGCGAGGGCGAAGTCCTCAGGACTTACCTCGTAGATACCCAGCGCTTCCTGACGGTCGATATCACCGGCGATGATGGCCTTGATGAGGTATTCGCCATAGATATCCATAGGCAGCACCTTGTCGTACTCGCCACTCATAATCATGTGGCGCTCGCCACCCTTCACACGGGCATCAAGCGCATACTGTTTCTTGCCACACAGCCAAGAGAAATAGCTGCGACTAACAGAGAATTGCTTGAAACGGGGCAGAATCCAACCCAGCATCTCGTCGGCATCGTTACCCTCTGGAATCACGGTAATCTCCGACGTGTGTGCGCCAAGGAATCCGTCCTTGGTGGTCGGACAGCCTGTCAGCACGTTACCATTGATAATACGAACACTCTTGCTGGCATCGTAGCTGTTGCTGAGCAGGGTTGAAAGCTCCTCGCCTACCAGCATATCCACGTATGCAGGATTGGTTACCTCACTACCGCATAGTGCCACACGACGGGTCAGGTTGACCTTACCCGTATTGAACAGACGTCCGATAAACAGCACAACTGTCGGGTCGCCGATGGTCCATACCACCTCGCCCTTGTTCACTGGATCAAGATGATTCACCTGAACACCGACGTTACCTGCAGGACACTTGCCGTCAAAGATGTTCACCTCTACGTTCTGATAGTTCTCAAGACTGGAGTGAACGCCGATGCCAAGATAGGTTTTAGCTATCTTCGAGAGGGCTGTCAGACCCGTCTGGAAGTCTTGTTCCTGTCCCTTTACTTCAAAGTCGAAGTCAGCGGCCAGCGGCTTGTCGCGCAAGGCAGACACAAAAATCGCCTTAGGCTGGACACTTGGATTTGTTGACACAGCATAAGGCAACTGATTGATGTATCCGAAGATACCTGCCTCCAACAATGCATTGATAACCTGTTCGCCATTAAGACTGCCGACATTCTTTTTGCCGAAGTCAACGAACTCCTGCTGAGCGTCAGCATCTACCTTGACGCAAAGCACCTTTCTGCGTTCGCCACGCACCACCTCGCGGACCGTTCCGCTTACTGGCGAGGCAAACTTCACTTCGGGATACTGTTTATTGACAAACAGCGCATCCCCGGCTTTGACCTTATCGCCTTCTTTGACGACCACCTTCGGAGTGACTCCCTCAAAATCGTCTGGAGCAAGTGCATACTTGCCGTTCGACTTCAACTGAATCAGCTTCTCCTCTGCTCGTCCTTGAAGTTGAATGTCCAAGCCTTTGTGTAACTTGATTACATTTGCCATGAATATAACTAAAATGAATTTTGAATAGCTTTCTCTCAATGAATGGTGCAAAATTAATAAAAAATAAGCATAAGGAACGCAAAAAAGCCACGAAAAATTCCTTCATACGAACTTTTTAGTGTAATTTTGTAGCAAATTTCAAGCAGGACAAAAAGTTTTGCTATCTCGATTTATCAGTTTTGAAGATACTGAAGCACATATTCAACATCACGATATGGGTCATTTTAGGCTTATATCTTTTGCTCATGGGTCTTGTCAGCATCCCTGCCGTTCAGGCATATCTTGGCCGCCATGCGTCACGGTTTCTGGCCAGCCAGCTGGGAACCAGCGTGAGCATTGAACGTGTGGACATCGGGCTCTTCAACCGTCTGACGCTCGACAATGTGAAGATTCTCGACCAGCAGGGCAAGGACATGCTGACTGCCAGACGACTGTCGGCAACGGTGGACCTGTTACCCCTGGTAAACGGTAAAATATCCATTTCATCGGCCCAAATCTTCAGTACTCACGCCAAACTGTATCAGGCTGATGCGCAGAGCAAGCCAAACTTCCAGTTTGTCATCGACTCGCTGGCCTCGAAAGACACGACCAACACGACGCCACTCGACCTGCGCATCAACTCGCTTATCATTCGCCATTCCAGCGTGAGTTTCGACGTGTTGGATGCCCCGCAGACTCCTGAACGGCTGAACCCGAAACACTTGAAACTGACGGATATCAGTGCGCACATCCTGCTCAAGGCACTGAGCGAAGACTCGCTGAACGTCAACGTGAAACGTCTGGCTTTCCGCGAACACTCGGGCCTCCAGCTGGATCGTTTGTCCATGAGATACGAAGGCGGGCGCCACTACAGCCTGTTGCAGGACTTCCAGCTGCGTATGCCTGGTACACATTTCCAACTGGGCGAAATCGAAGCCCGCTATCGTTTCCGTGACGACCACTTTGTGACACCGTCGCTCAGGTTGACAGGTAGCATAAAACCGTCGGAAATAACGCTGTCCGACCTGCATTGTCTGGTGCCTGCCCTCAAAAACTTTACCAGCACGCTGTCATTGCAGGCGAATTTCAACGCCAATGGCGACGAGGTGCAGGTAACCAAGCTGAAGGTAGACTCGAATACGGGCGATATCAGCATGAACGTCAGCGGCATACTGCAACAGCTGTCACAGCAAGACCCCGTTTGGATGGCCGACATCAACGACCTGAACCTGTCGGCACATACCATCAACTTCATCTCTGAGAATCTGAAAGGCGAGAAAGCCAACGTTCCCGAGGAACTGGTACGACTGGGCGACATCCACATGAACGGCAATGTCAGCGGTGTTGGCCTAAAGGAAATCCGTACGCGCAACCAGTTGAGCACGACAGCCGGCGACGCTGCCATTAGCTTCACACTCGACGGACAGCGCCGCTTTACGGGCAACATCTCCACCAGCAATCTGAACCTGAAGCGGCTGTTGGACAACGACAAGTTCGGCAACCTTGCCGCCAATATCGAGATGGACGGACAGCTGGCACAGCACGGGCCTTCCGTGACCGCCAAGGGTGTTGTCAACAGATTCGACTATCAGGGCTATCAATACCAGAACATCGACCTCAACGGCACTTACAGTCCCAACAACATCTCGGGCCGTCTGACCATTAACGACCCCAATTTAGGATTCGACATAGAAGGACAGGTCAAACCCGAAGGCAAGACTAACGTGGTGAACATCACAGCCTCGCTGCTCAACTTCTCGCCAAAGGCCACCAATCTTAGCGACAAATGGGGCGACGCACGCTTCTTTGGCGAACTGTCGGCCAACTTCGAAGGCAACAACATCAACGATGCTGTCGGTACGCTCGACCTCATGGACTTCTCCATGCTTTCGCCCACCGTCAATTACGAAATGAACGAGTTGCACATTGAGTCAGGCTATAACGACGAGACGCACTTCATGTCGCTGCACAGCGATTTTGGCGAGATAGAAATCATTGGCAATTTCGACTACCAGACGCTGACGCAGAGCCTAACGAACATTGTGGCCAGCCAGCTGCCTACCCTGCCGGGACTGCCGAAGGTAAACCCCGCCACACAGAACAATTTTGCGATAACGGCACGTATCACCAAGAGCGACTGGCTGCAACAGCTCTTACAGGTGCCCTTCCACCTCAGCGAGCCCCTGAACCTGCAAGGCATGGTCAACGACCGCATGTCGGAAGTCAACATTGAGTGCCAGATTCCCAAATTCTATTATAACGGCGACGGCTACGAGAACGGCCACGTCAGCCTGTCGACCCCAAAAGACTCGCTACGCTACGACATCAGCATTACCAAACTGGACGCCGATGGCGAGAACATGGAACTGAAGACGCGCGGTACGGCACACGCCAACCAACTGAAAAACATCTTCAGCTGGGACAATCACGCCGAGCAGCGCATGAGCGGACAGTTGAACGCTATTGCCGACTTCGAGACATCGCCCGAGGGTACTGCGACGGCTCATATCAATATCCAGCCTTCGCGCATAACGGTTAACAATACCGAGTGGCACATCAAGCCCTGCTTCATGAGCTATACCGACAAGCACCTCGACGTCAGTGACTTCGAAATCAGCCACCAGCAGCAACACCTCAAAGTCAGCGGACTCGCAACAGCCAACAACCGTGATTCGCTGAATGTCGAGCTGCAGGACATCGACATTGACTACGTACTCTCACTGGTCGATTTCGATGCCGTCAGCTTCAAGGGGCAGGCCACGGGGCAGGCCGTGCTAAGCGGCATCTTCGGCGACATTCACGCAGGCGGTCATTTGGTGGTCAACGACTTCCTGTTCCAGAACGGACGAATGGGTACGCTCAATGCAAACGTTGAGTGGAACGAAGACTTAGAACAAATTGATATTCACGCTATTAGCGACGACGGAGAAAACGCAAAAACATTCATCAACGGCTACGTAACGCCCAAGCGTGACAGCATCAATTTGGGCATCGAAGCGCACGGCACTTACCTTGATTTTGCACGCTCGTTCACCTCCAGTTTCCTCGACCAGGTTGAGGGTCATGCCAATGGTGCCGTACGCCTCATTGGTCCGCTCGACGCCATCAACCTGACAGGACAGCTGGTCATCAACGGCAATGTCCATGTGACCAGTACCAACTGCTGGTACGAGATGCGCAACGACACGCTGAAAATCGTGCCTGACGAGATTGAGTTTGCCCACTGCCCCATCTACGACAAGGACGGACGCGAGGGCATTCTGACGGGCGGCATTCACCACAAGAATCTGACCCAGCTGACCTACGACATCTATGCCGACACCCAGAATCTGCTGGCCTACGACTTCAAGGACTTTGGCGACGATACCTTCTACGGTACGGTATATGCCAACGGCCATGTCGGTATTCACGGACGCGACGGCAGCGTGGTCATCGACATCGACGTAACGCCGCTCGAAGGCTCTACCTTCGTCTATAATGTCGCCTCGCCCGACGCTATTTCCAGTCAGGAATTCATTGAATGGGGTTCCGACCAGAAAGAAGTCGTGGTAGAAAAGAAGAAGAAGGATGATGACGAGGACGACGATTTCCGCAGCGACCTGAACCTGCACATGAAAGTCAACTGTACGCCACAGGCTACCGTACGTCTGCTGATGGACGCCCGCACCAACGACTATATCACCCTGCACGGAACGGGTGACATTCAGGCTCATTTCTACAACAAAGGCGGTTTCAGCATGTTTGGCACCTATCGCGTCACCGACGGCACCTACGGAATCACCATTCAGGAAATCATCAAGAAGAACTTCGTATTCCTCGAAGGCGGTACGGTGGTCTTTGGCGGCGATCCCTACGATGCAGCCCTCAACCTGCAGGCGCAGCACACGGTCAACGGCGTTTCGCTCTCCGACCTGAACGTTGGTCGCTCTTTTTCTAATACGGTACGCGTGAACTGTCTCATGAACATCACTGGTCAGCCCCGTGCCCCACAGGTTGACTTCGACCTCGACATTCCCAACGTCAACTCAGACGAAAAACAGATGGTAAAGTCCGTCATCAACAGCGAGGACGAGATGAACCAGCAGGTCATCTACCTCTTGGCCGTAGGGCGTTTCTATCCACAGCAGGCCAACAACGCCGACGAGGAACAGCAAGGCCCCAGCAAGACGTCGCTGGCCATGCAGAGCCTGTTGTCAGGTACTCTCAGCGGACAAATCAACTCCATGCTCGGCCAGATTATCAAGAGCAACGACTGGAGTTTCGGTGCCAACATATCGACGGGCGACGAAGGTTGGAACAATGCTGAATACGAAGGACTTGTCAGCGGACGCATGCTCAACAACCGCCTACTGGTAAACGGCCAGTTCGGCTATCGCGACAATGTCAATACCGCCACCTCGTCGTTCATCGGCGATTTCGACATCCGCTACCTGCTTCTGCCTAACGGTAACTTGGCCATGAAAGTGTATAATCAGACCAACGACCGCTACTTCACCCGTTCGTCGCTGAACACGCAGGGCGTCGGCATCATTATGAAGAAGGACTTTAATGGCTTCAACGACCTGTTTGGCATTAAAAAACGGAGAAAGGCGAAAGTGAAGAATGAAGAGTGAAGAGTGAAAAGTGAAGAGTGAAGAGTGAAGAATTTGCTGCCGCCATACATTCTTTTTGGTTAAATACGGTTAATTATTACCAAAAATACACAATCGACGGCAAATTCTTCACTCTTCACTCTTCACTCTTCACTCTTTTTCGTACCTTTGCACCCGCTTTTCTCCCCCGTAGGGGGAAATAGGGGCCGGAACAGGCGCTGACTCCTATCAATTATTAACCCTTTAAAGATGGTCTGGTAAACGTCTGTTCAGACCCCGCCCCGACACACAAACGAGGGGCACACATTATTTTATTTATGTCAAATTTAACTAAGAACGTCCAGCCATTAGAGAACTTCAATTGGGAAGAGTTCGAGAATGGTACTGTGGCGAATGTCAGCAAGGAAGAGCTTGACAAGGCTTATGATGAGACGCTAAACAAGGTCAGCGAGCATCAGGTTGTCGATGGTACCGTCATCAGCGTCGACAAGAAGGAAGTAGTCGTCAACATCGGCTACAAGAGTGACGGTATTATTCCTGCTTCAGAGTTCCGTTACAACCCCGACCTGAAGGCCGGCGACACCGTTGAGGTGTATGTTGAGAACGCTGAGGACAAGAAGGGTCAGCTGGTGCTGTCTCACAAGAAGGCCCGCATGTCAAAGAGCTGGGACCGTGTCAATGCAGCCCTCGAGTCCGAGGAGGTTATCCAGGGTTACATCAAGTGCCGCACAAAGGGTGGTATGATTGTCGACGTATTCGGTATCGAGGCCTTCCTGCCCGGTTCGCAAATCGACGTTCACCCCATACGCGACTACGACCAGTTCGTGGGCAAGACTATGGAGTTCAAGATCGTGAAGATCAATCAGGAGTTCCGCAATGTTGTTGTCTCTCACAAGGCTCTCATCGAGGCCGAGCTTGAGGCACAGAAGAAGGAAATCATCGGTAAGCTCGAGAAGGGTCAGATCCTGGAGGGTGTTGTTAAGAACATCACTTCTTACGGTGTATTCGTTGACCTTGGCGGTGTTGACGGACTCATCCACATCACCGATCTCAGCTGGGGTCGTGTTGACGATCCTCACAAGGTGGTTGAACTCGACCAGAAGATCAACGTTGTTATCCTCGACTTCGACGACGAGAAGCGTCGTATCGCTCTCGGCTTGAAGCAGCTCACTCCTCATCCTTGGGATGCTCTGGATGCTAACCTCAAGGTTGGTGACCACGTAACCGGTAAGGTTGTCGTTATCGCTGACTACGGTGCATTCGTTGAGATCCAGCCTGGTGTTGAGGGTCTGATCCACGTTTCCGAGATGTCTTGGAGCCAGCACCTGCGCTCAGCTCAGGAGTTCCTGAAGGTTGGCGACGATGTAGAGGCTGTTATCCTGACTCTCGACCGCGACGAGCGTAAGATGTCACTCGGTATCAAGCAGCTCAAGGAAGATCCCTGGGAGGCTATCGAGGTTAAATATCCTGTTGGCAGCAAGCACACCGCTAAGGTTCGCAACTTCACCAACTTCGGCGTATTCGTTGAGCTCGAAGAGGGTGTCGATGGTCTGATCCACATCAGCGACCTCAGCTGGACCAAGAAGGTTAAGCATCCTTCAGAGTTCACACAGGTTGGTGCTCAGATCGATGTGCTCGTTCTGGATATCGACAAGGAGAACCGCCGTCTGTCTCTCGGTCACAAGCAGCTTGAGGAGAATCCTTGGGATGTCTTCGAGGAGAAGTACACCGTTGGTTCTATCCACGAGGGTAAGATTACCGAACTGCTCGAGAAGGGCGCCGTTGTTGCCCTCGACGAGAACGTTGAAGGCTTCGCTACTCCTAAGCACCTGCAGAAGGAGGATGGCTCACAGGCCGTTCAGGGCGAGGTTCTGCCCTTCAAGGTTATCGAGTTCAACAAGGACAGCAAGCGCATCATCCTCAGCCACAGCCGCACCTTCGAGGATCCCGCTCGCGAGGAGAAGCGTGCTGCCGCTAAGAAGACCCGCGCTCCGAAGAACGACGCTCCAAAGATTGAGAACGTTGCAGCCAGCACAACGCTCGGCGACATCGACGTACTCGCTCAGCTGAAGGCTCAGATGGAGAAGGGCGAGTAATCCCCTACTCCACACTTCAAAATAAATTGAGGTTGCCCTGTCGGGTAGCCTCAATTTTTCTTTAAGACAACCCATCTCTGGGGGCTCCTCAGGCCTTTGTTTGAATGTTATTTTATGCGAATTTTTTGGCGATTATTGCATTATCGTAAATAAAATAGTTACTTTTGCAAGAAAATCGGGCAAAAAACGACCATTTTGAGCCTTATTTGATGCGATAATGACAACTAGAATACCGACAAATTAATAAATATGTAAAGTTTTATGCTTAAACCATCTTACCAAGTTTCAGCGGAATCAATCAATTTGATAGCCGAAATTTCAGAACAGATTGGAATCTTAGAGACGCTTACCAGCCGTACGCCAGAGATTCACGACGAGCCATTCAACCCATTCTCAGAAGACGATCTTTTACGGGCACACGAAAAAATGGTCGATGGATTGAGCGAGGGAATTGGACGCTACTGTCAGGACGACCAACGCATCCGGCTACACATGTCCATGCTCTTCGACTGGCTGACTCATACCGACGAACATCCGCTCGTCAGCAGTTGTATTTTTCATTACGAAATGACCGCTATTCACCCCTTTTCAGAAGGCAACGAACGTCTGGGACTATACTGGCAGACACTCCTTTTAGCCCGCTGGCGCCCCATCTTAGCAGGCCTTCCTCTTGAATCCATCGTTGTAGAGCGCCAACAGGAATATCGACGCGTTTTGGCCTATATCGGTGAAATCGCAAAAACCACCCATTTCATCGAGTTCATTTTGCGCTGTTTACTGGATATTATAGTACAAGAGGTAAAGAATAAAGTAGAGAATAAAGTAAAGAATAAAAGTAGAGAAAAAGTACAGGATAAAACGTCTGAAAACACCGTAAATGAGGGCAATGCGACCCATCTTTCCAAGTCTGAACAGCGAATCGTCAAGCTCCTTGCCGACGACCCACGTATTACCATAGGTACCATTTCCCACCGCCTACAGCTGTCTGAAGCCGGTGTAAACAAGGCTTTGGCGGGTTTGCGCAAGAAAGGAATCATCGAACGCATAGGAGCCAACAAGAATGGCAGCTGGAAAGTCAACAACTAATTATTTACTTAAACATGTATTATATAAAACACTTATTATCAACCTATTACAATAACTACAAAAGAGAGGACTAAAACCAGTGTCAGTCCTCTCTTTTACCCTCAAAACGCCTTCTTCCCCCTCTTCATCCCGTCAAGCAACAACCTCAGCGTCCAACATTCCTATTATTTTACATAACCGCCCCATCCTGTTTCCCTGTTTTTTCACTATTCTATAGACCAATGTCCTTCACACCCATCAACCGAATTCCAATTCCTCACTGCTTCTCCCCCACCCCTCACGCCATGCTTCAGTATCAAGTTAACGCACCCGATCTTAACCAGGGAAACATACCACCGCCTCATTCGCCCCATTCCCTATGGACGCCTTCTCATCCACTCCAAGCCTTACGCCATCATCTTGAAAAATATCTAATCCAACCCACTAAAAGCACACACCCCCACCGTCCACCATCATGTATAATATTTTCATTATTGTTCGTTTAACACCATTCTAATTCCGCACTCCAAAACATAAAAAAACGCGGGAGCAATTCAGTAATGACCACACGCACCTACCATACAAATTAAGGCTACCCACAACCGGGTAGCCTTAATCTTTTGTTTATCCAACATGTTTACCATATCTTGACTCTGTCCTTCGGCGCAACATAGAGTTTGTCGGTAGGCTTCACGTCGTAGAGGCGATACCAGTCGTCAACGAGGCGGACAATGCCGTTGACGCGGTTATGACCAGCCGAGTGTTCGTCTGTAAGGTATGAATCCTTCAGTGATTCTACATCCAGTTCACGTTCGTCGAGGCCAACGGGCATACCGTATGAGAGCCAGAACTTACGTATCTGATTGTCGAACGCTTCGTTTTTGAAGCCCTGTTGACGCAAATGGCGGCTGTAGGCTTCTAAGGCCAAGGTCGCACCGCCATAGTCGGCCATGTTCTCTTTCAACGTGAATTCGCCGTTAGCGGGCTGTCCGGGATAGTGTTCCAGCTGACCCCAGAGGGTGATGAGCTGCTGCTGCTTGGCCTCAAAAGCGGCCTTGTCGGCTGGCAACCACCAGTCGCGCACGGCTCCCACCTCGTCACGCAGTGAGCCACCGGCATCGAATCCGTGACACATTTCATGACCGAAGACGAACGCGGTGCCGTAGAGTGTCGCTTCGCTCTTTGAGGTGTCGAAGAGGGGTGCTGTGAGGAATGCTGGCAGGATGACGAGCTGGTTGTTGCCACCGTCATAGAAAGCGTTATACAAACTGAAAGGTACCAATGAACACCAGAAGTCCCAGCCGGCTTCAGCCGTTGTCTTGCCTGCCATCTTATGGTAGACGGCAGCTTCATGGCGACGCAGCTCACAAACGGTTTCAAGCAGCGTACTGGCTTCGGTGTTAGGTGTCATGTCATCGTTCCACTGGTCGGGATAACCGATGAAGAAGTCCATCTTTCTGGCCTTCTCCTGAGCAGCCTGCTTGGTAGCGTCGCTCATCCAGTCGAGGTTATCGATGCGTTCAAGGAGAATATTGCGGAATTCCCCCAACATCTCCGCACATCTCTCCTTGTGGATATTCTCCATGCCGAGGGCTTCAGCCTCCAGACGGTACTTATAGTATCTGGCATGTTGCAATGCAGTCGAAACGCGGTCTGTAGTTGCCACTTTGAGGCCCGGCAACCCCAGATACAGCATATCCATGCCCATGATGTAGGCTATCATGTAGTCACGCATCTGGGCCACGCTCGTCTCACTGCCCTCAAAGAGCTTACTCAGGAGCATCTGGGTAGCTGTTTCCCTTATCTCATCATTTTCCATCATCTGGTCGGCCAGATCGCCTATGCCCATCAGTTCGCAAGCCTGCTTGGTAGCCGGCGATGCAGCACGGCGAGTAGCCGGATAATTCTCTGGGAACCGCATCTTATGAATCATGTTGAGCACGCTTTCATAGATCTGCATCTCTAACAAGCTGACATCCTGTGCATTCAATTTGATTTCTGCTATGCGTTTCTCGCTGACGCCGAAGTCGGCGAGATGATCGCAGATTATTCCAATATTGTTAATCACACTCACCGTGTCTTTCGCCGCGTATGCCGCCTTCAAGAATGGTGACGGATACTCAGAGGTAAATAGCGGTCTTAAGACTCGTTCGGAACCAAAGGTTACCTGGCGTACCACGGGAGTATAGCCCCACTTGTGCAACTGGGCGAAGGCTTCCAACAGCTGCTGCTGCGTCTGAACGGCCAAAAGATAGTCGATACGGGACTTCAGCAACTGCTTATCATCAATACCTTCCTCAACCTTATCTGCCAGCTGGCGTACTTTAGCCACAATAGGATCTTCGCTGGTCAAGAGCGTCATTACATCCACTGTCATCAGTTTCATATAAGAGTTCACCATCACCGAATGCTCTGTGCCGTCAGCCAGCCAAAGGCCATACTGATAACGGAAAAAGTCATCGCCCGGACGGACTGACGTGTCAATGTACTTGTCGTAAGAGAACGGCATGGGGTCTGTTACAATGACAGGATCTGGAACGGGATTGTCCTCGACGGAACATGCGGTAAACACCGATGTTGTCAGAGCGCAGCTTAGGACGGCTGCGAGCGTCATCATCATCTTTCTCATAATCGCTTATATTATTAAAATTAGGTGTACCTTACTTTAAAATGCACAACAAACTTATACATCTCCATTTTCAGGGTGTAAAGGTACAAAAAAGAAAGCGAACCACCAAGGATTCGCCCTCTTTTTTCACGCTCCATTCTTCACTCTTTCCTTTCTTTTTTACCGCAGATTACGCTCTTTTAATTTACTGCAGATTACGCAGATTTCACAGATTTTTATCTATAGGTGCAGTGTGTAGGCGGCAGCTATAATCTGTATAATCTGCGGAATCTGCGGTTAATTCAACTAGTTCTCGTTAGGGGCATCGTCGCCACCGCCACCGTTGTCACCTCCGGTGTTTCCACTCCCCTCGCCTGTAGGAGAGGGGTTGGGGGTGAGGCTACCGCCGCCTGTGTTTCCACTCCCCTCGCCCGTTGGAGAGGGGTTGGGGGTGAGGCCCTCCGTCATCTCGCTCCACAGCTGCGTGCTCAGCTGGGTGCCCTGCTTCATGGCCGAAGCCTTGTACTGCGACTTCTTGCTCTGGTCGGCCAGGAATGCCACGCCCACGCGCGTCACGTTCTCCTGTGCGCTGAAGTCCTTGGCGTCAGTCACACCCTCTGAGGTCAGCACGGGGTAGAGCGTTCCGATGCCGTCCAGCTTCACCTTGTAGCCGTCCGAGAGCATTTCCTGAATGCAGCTCTTCAGCTTCGTGATGACACCGATGACCACGTCTTCCGTGTACACCGTACCGTGCTTCATGATGTGCTCGGCCATGTCGTACAGCGACAGCGTACCACGGTAGATAATCTTGCCGTAGGTCTTCTTCACCTTCTGGCGTTCCTCACCCTGCTTACCAGTTGTGACGGTCTTTTCGACCTTCTTGATTTGAATTGTTCCCATAGTTGTCAAAAAAATTTTAAGGTTAATTTAAAGATTGGTTTTCTCGCGCAGGGCTCCGAACGTGGCGCCTTTCGTCATCACCCTGTCTGTCTCGGAGAGAAAGGCCGTTTCTCTGGTAGCCACATGCCGTTTCTCCATGAGTAAAACGCCGTTTCTCTTTTTGACAATGCAAAGGTACGAAATTTTTAGGTGCAAAACAAGTCTTTTCCGAATTCTTTTCCGATTTATTTCAAATGTTAAATTGTAAAGAAAGAAGAAATGCTGCTTCACGGTGTTACGCAGTTACACAGTTACGCAGTTTCATTTGCTCTTGTCGATGTTTCACAAAATTATGAATTTCTATATATATTATATTAATATATTATAATATATTATATAATATAAATTTAACTTGCCAAGAATCGGCAACTATGCGAAATACCTAATGCAACGGTGTAACTGCGTCACAGCGTAACACCGTTGTGTAAGACACCCTGTACTGGTTTACTTCTCATACTGAAATGGTTGCCCCCTTCTTACTGAAAATGTTGACACCATTCCTGGTTTGGTTGTCGTTTTTCCTGAAATGGTTCTTGCGTCCCGTTGGTAGCAAGCGACAGAGTCGAGCGGACAAAAGCGCATAGCCTATTTGCACTTTTCTATTAAATAATGTATAAAATCGTAGCAAATCGTTATATTCTCCAAAAGATTTCGTAACTTTGCAGAAAAGTTAATACAATGGCCAAGAAGAAAAAGATAGTAGAAGAACATAAATCTGAACCAGTCACAAATTGTGACCAGTCACAGGAACCGGTCGCAAAATGCGACCAGTTGGTGAAGGTGGATGCAAATGGCAACCAGCAACTTGCGGTCACAAATTTTGACCGCAAAAAAATTAATATCGAAAGCTTCATTCGCACTATCAGAGGCCAAAAGGTAATGGTTGACTTCGACTTGGCCATGCTCTATGGGGTTCAGAATAAACGTCTTAACGAACAGGTAAAACGTAATATTAAACGTTTCCCAGATGATTTTATGTTCCAGCTTACCAAAGAGGAGTGGAACATCTTGAAGTCGCAAATTGCGACCGCAAAACAATCTGATAATCAATCGAACGGAATCTTGAAGTCGCAAAATGCGACATCAAGTTGGGGAGGAACAAGAAAACTTCCTTATGCTTTCACACGCGAAGGTATAGGAATGCTGAGTAGTGTATTGGGGTCTGATACGGCAATAGAAATGAATATCCGCATCATGCGAGTGTTTACTGCTGCCCATCAGATCATGGAAAATAATGCCATCTTGTTTCAAAAAGTCCTTCATATAGAACAGCATCAATTGGAAACGGACGAGAAGATTGAGCATATCCTCACAAAGATGGAAGAGAGTTCTCCTAAACTATTGCCAGAGCAGATATTCCAAACGGGTTGCGTATGGGATGCTTGGGCATTTGTGTCAGACTTGGTGAGGAGTGCTAAGCAGAGGATTGAGTTGATTGACAACTTTGTCGATGACCGTGTACTCTCGTTGCTGATGAAACGTGGTAAGGGTGTCTCTGCCACCATACACTCACGCTTTACAAAGGACTTCTTAACGGATTTGGAGAAGCACAACACGCAATATGAAGAAGTGAAGTTCGTGCAACTGCCACACAAGAACCATGATCGTTTCCTTATTATCGACGACTCCGTCTATTTGCTAGGCGCGAGTGTAAAGGACATGGGCAATGGACTTTGTGCTGTCACTAAGTTGCAGGCATTACCAGAGACTATACTTGAAATGTTGAAATGAGAAAATCATAAACGGCAAATTCACCGTTATCATAATGACCAGCACCTTGTTTCGAGGATTGCAGCGCCACACTTTGCACCTTTAGGTCAAAGAACTGGTTTTCGCGTTTATTAGTGCCTGAGTTTAGGCACTATCTATTAAAAGTACTATCATTCCCATAGTTCATCGTTACTAATGACCTCTATTTGCTTAACATTGATGGGCCAGTCAGAATCAGGGTGTTCTTCGTTCCATTCATCTGCTGCTTCATTCAAAGCTTGCCATGAGGCGTTAACGGGTTTGCCAATGTAGGCAGATAGGTGGTTGCTGGCCTCAGCAATCGTGTTGAAGTATTCTATGTCTGGTTCACAGTCTACTATATACCGATTGGAATAGTACTTGCCTTCTGCATCGTTAGTGAGATAGGCATCCCAATCGTCACCCTCAGTTGAAAAGTAGAATGTCAAAGATGGATAGACTTTCTGAATCAACTTGAGTAGCGCGAATGGCGGTTGCCATGCCGTCTCAGTAAAAAAATACAGATGGCTCTTCTTCAGTTCCAAGTAGCTCCAAGTACCTCTACAATACACGTCATGCCAGTCGGCACCAAGCCTTGTCACCAGATTGCCCAGCCATCGTGTTGGATAATAGAAGCCATTTTCCACCAATGGCTTCTTCCTTTCTTGCAGTCGTTTCATTTTCCCATATAGCGACCTCAATTCTCGTTGCTCCCCCTCGAAGCAGACAGACATAAATGCCGGATTACTCATTTTTTCGACAAAGGTCGGAGATCCCGCTGAGAATACCAAAAGATTTCAAGTTGTTTAGATCAAATTATACCATTTTCGTAGTGTCACGAAAATGGTCTGTTTTGGGTATAGAACACTGCAAACCTTACTGACTTCTATGAATATTCCCTAATTTCTGCAGAAAAAATGCGATTTAATGCTAATAATTGGAAAACTTTTCGTATCTTCGCACCGTAAAACCTAAAAGGTGGTACACACCCCACTTAATTTGGTGGTACGCACAATAAAAAAAGCAAAATCCCGTTATTTAGGTGGTATCTAACCCACATAAAATGGTGGTACGCTTATGAAAATAGAAGAAATATACAACGAATGGAAGTCTCTTTTCCCACTATC
>JAEEGH010011656.1_pt1 | contig 19892 bp, 20 predicted proteins | sample 9134181 | NCBI WGS metagenome assembly JAEEGH01 (sample SAMN16246544, study PRJNA631951) | gut metagenome | biome: gut microbiome; feature: rumen; material: DP-attached | host: Bos | place: Iran: Karaj | collected 2018-10 | reverse complement strand
TGTTAACACGTTCATCAATGGAAAACAACGGATTTTTTTGCTTGTTATTTAAAACGCCTACAACAAGTTCATCACAAAGCTTGCTAGCCCTTTTAATAATATCAAGATGCCCATAAGTTATTGGGTCAAAGCTTCCTGGATAAATTGCTCGTCTCATTTTACGCCTTCTTTAAAAATATATGCTTATTAGTCTTGTATAGTTTTTCTTTAGTAATGGTATAGCCTAATTCTGAAACATAGTCTATATCTGTTTCAAGACTAGCTTCTACTATAATGATGGTTTCGTTTGAAATATAGCTTTTATTTGCTAATGATTCTAAAACCTGCTTTTCGATAAGTTTGTTATATGGAGGGTCCATAAAAACAAAATCAAACTCTTCACTTCCATTAAGCTTGTTCAACGCAGAAAATACATCTTCTTTGTATAGTGTAGCTTCCTCAGTGAACTTTGCTTTGGATAAGTTATTTTCAATACATGAGATGGCTGATTTGTCTTTTTCTACAAAAACAGCTTCATTTGCTCCCCTGCTAAGGGCTTCAATTCCCATTTGACCACTGCCTGAAAACAAATCTAAAAATCTGCAACCAGGAATATCAAAAGAAATCATATTAAACAATGTTTCTTTGATTCTATCAGAAGTAGGTCTGGTGCCGAGGCCTTCAGGAGTCTGCAAATTCATCCCGCGTTTACTTCCGGAAATTATTCTCAAATTTATTACCTCAATTAAATGCTGAGTTCTTTCATGCATTCATCTAGAAGCTGAAACACTAAATTAGTAGCTTGAGTTCTAACTTCTGTTCTATTTCCAGATAAATGCAATTCTTTAACCTTTACGTTGGACTCACCATATGAACATCCAATATAAACAAGGCCTACTGGCTTAGTTGGAGAACCGCCTCCTGGTCCAGCAATACCAGTTGAAGATAAACCGAAATCAGCCGTTGCTTTTTTCTTGACGCCGATAGCCATTTCTTTTGCAGTTTGCTGGCTGACAGCACCGTAAGCCATTAGTGTTTCATCTTTTACGCCTAAATTTTTGATTTTGGCTTCGTTGGAATATGTAACATACCCTTCATTGAAACAATTTGATGCTCCAGGAAAATCTACGATGGAGCTTGCTATCATGCCACCAGTGCAAGACTCTGCAGTTGAAACAGTGAGTTTTGCTGCTATCAATCTTTCAAGAATATTGGAAATCTCCATAATTAGTTCTGCTCCTTGAGAACTTCGCTATTCTGGTAAATGTAAATTACAAGTGAAAGAACTGTAAGTACAAGTGATACCCAAATGAATATCTGTCCTAATACCTGTAACCAACCAAATGGAAGATTTGCAACAAGGATGATAATCATAATCATCTGTGAAACAGTCTTAAGCTTTCCGAAAATGTTTGCTGCAATAACAACACCATTTTCAGCAGCGATAAGTCTAAAGCCTGAAATAATGAACTCTCTTGCTACGATAATGATAACAATCCATGCATACAACTGGCCTGTAGAAATAAGACAAATCATTGCTGAACATACTAAAAGCTTATCTGCTAAAGGATCCATAAACTTTCCGAAATTTGTAACAAGATTGTATTTACGTGCAATCTTTCCATCTAACATATCTGTTAGTGATGCTACAATAAAGATTAAATCAGCAATAATACGAAGTGCCTGATTTTCAGGGTTGATAAGTAAAAATAAAACAAAAAAAGGAATAAGTACAACTCTGAATAATGTAAGTTTGTTAGGTAAATTCATTTCCTTTAAATTCATAACTTTACATCTCCTATTAAATCATATTCGTCAAAACCTGTAACTTCTACATCTACGAACTGTCCACTAGTAAGCTCAGTATCGCTATTTACGAAAATAAATCCGTCTACTGAAGGTGTGTCGCGGTATGTTCTACCAATAAAGACACCATCTTCTGGAAGCTTTCCTTCGATGAAAACCTTAAGTGTTCTGCCGATGTAGTTTTTATTATTTGCAAGAGAAATGTCCTTTTGACAAAGCATTACTTCATCAAGCCATTTCTTCTTTAAATCTTCGTCCACTTGATTGTCCCAAGTAGCAGCTACCGTGCCTTCTTCCCTTGAGTAGGCAAATGCGCCAAGTCTATCAAATGACATATCCTTGATAAACTGTAATAATTCCTCGTGCATTTCCTGTGTCTCGCCAGGGAAACCACAAATTAATGTAGTTCTAAGAGAAATATCTGGCATAGCCTTGCGTAATCTATCTGCAATATTCATAATGTCAGCTTTGTTTGTCTTTCTAGCCATATTATGAAGAAGCTGATCATTACAATGCTGAATAGGCATATCAATATAGTGGCAAATCTTTGGCTCTGAGGCCATGCACTGGATGAGTTCATCAGTGATTTCCTCAGGATATGCATAAAGAATACGAATCCACTCAATTCCATCGATTTCACAAAGCTTGTGAAGAAGATCAGTGAGTGATTTCTTGCCATAAATGTCCATGCCATAGACTGTTGTTTCCTGGGCAACAAGAATAAGCTCTTTTACGCCATCTGCAGCCAATTGTTTAGCTTCAGCAAGAAGCTTTTCCATTGGAACAGAGCGATAATCGCCACGTAAAAATGGAATAATGCAATATGTGCAACGCTTATTGCAACCTTCTGCAATTTTGAGATAAGCATAGTGACCACCTGTTGTAAGAACTCTTCTGCCGTCCTTAGGAAGACCAGTTAAGTCCTTTTTGAATACAGGCTTTTCACCATTCTTTTCTAATACAATATTGATTGCATTTACTAATTCATCATAAGAATTAGTACCGATAATAGCGTCAACCTCTGGAAGCTCTTCAAGAATATCCTCAGTAAAACGCTGAGCCAGACACCCAGAAACAATAAGTCCCTTAAGTTTGCCTGACTCTTTATATGCTCCTAAATCGATGATTGTCTGGATGCTTTCTTCCATTGCATCAGCGATAAATGAACATGTATTTACAACAATAATATCTGCGTCTTCCTCGCTGTCACATATTGTGAAACCGTGATCAATAAGATCACCGAGCATATGCTCTGAATCAACGAGGTTTTTGTCGCAGCCTAATGAAACAAATAATACATTCATAGGTTAGTTGTTTGCATCCTCATTAATAATTTTGATAGCGCCTTCGTTAAGCTCATTAACAGCGATTGAAAGTGGCTTTTCACCCTTCTGGCAGTTGATGAGTGGTTCTGCTCCGTCGATAATCTGACGAGCACGCTTTGCTGTAGCAGCAACGATTGTGTAACGGCTGTTTACAACTGGCTCCTCTCCAACCTCAACATTTTCATTTACCTTTTCCATAAGTTCAACATAAGATGGATGTATCATAATTAATTACTCCTTTCAAATATCTTTAATTCTTCTTGCATTTCTTTGATTGCTGAGCGATTTCTTTCTACTCTGTAATGCTCAGCCTGAATTATATTATGAACCTGATCTACAGCTTTTTCCAATGAATCGTTTACAATCAGGTAATCATACTTGTCCATGTTTTGAGATTCCTTGCATGAAATTGCCAATCTCTCTTTGATTACTTCTTCTGTTTCTGTGCCTCTACCGACAAGTCTGTTTTCAAGCTCCTTAGCAGATGGTGGCATTGTGAAAAGTAAAAGTGCATCAGGGAACATTTTCTTAACCTGAAGAGCTCCCTGGATTTCTATTTCAAGGATAACGTCCTTTTTACGCTCAATTAACTGCTCTACATAAGCGCGAGGTGTTCCATATGAGTTGCCATTAAATGTTGCATACTCAAGTAACTCGTCGTTTTCAATCATTTTGTCGAATTCTTCTCTTGTTTTAAAGAAGTATTCTCTTCCGTCTTTCTCTCCTGCACGAATATCACGTGTTGTAGCGGAAATAGAAAGATTGTAATCATTAGGATGTGCCTCAAGCAAATGCTTCATGATTGTTCCTTTGCCGGCTCCTGAAAAGCCAGAAAGAACAATTACAAGACCCTTATCACTAATCATTGTCTGTCTCCTCCTTAAATGAATTATCGCTAATTCTATTTGCTATTGTATCTGGCATAAGTGCAGATAAAACCACATACTCATCGCATATTATCACACATCTAGTGCGACGCCCCTGTGTCGCGTCAATTATATTGCCTTTTTCTTTTGCATTGGCAACTATACGCTTTGAAGGTGCCGAATCGGAGGTGATCATCGATACAATTTTATTGCTATTAATAATGTTTCCAAAACCTATATTTATAAAAGCCATATTATTCTATATTTTGGATCTGCTCCCTAACCTTTTCTATAAGTGTTTTAAGAGTGATACCGATATCTGCGATTTCTACATCTGTAGATTTTGAAAGAATGGTATTTGCTTCACGATTGAGCTCCTGAGCAAGGAAGTCAAGCTTTCGGCCAACTTCTTTATCCAAATCAAATACAGATCTGGTCTCAGCTACGTGACTCTTTAAACGAACCATTTCTTCATCGATACAAATCTTGTCTGCGTACATTGTAACTTCCTGAGCGATACGTGACTCATCGATTTTTGTGTCATCGAGAAGCTCCTGGATCTTTGAAGTAAGACGAGCTTTGTATTCTTCGATAATCTGTGGACTACGTTTTTCAAGCTTGTCTACAAGTACAAGCATCTCATCCATTTTAGAAACCAAATCGGATTCTAGACGCTGTCCCTCTGCAATTCTTGATTCTATGAATTGATCGATACAATCTGAAAGAGCTGAAAGAACTAATTCCTTTAAGCTATCTTCATCAGCATCATTTTCTGTAAGCTCAATGACATCTGGAAGACGAACAATGCTGCTAGCCTTCATATCGTTGTCTACACCGAGCTTTTCAGCCATAGCAGATATAGATTCATAGTACTTTGCTGCCATAGCATCGTTGATAGATACCTGATAGCAGGCATCAGAATGCTCGAGTAAAGTGATGTAAACATCCACCTTTCCTCTAAAAATACTTTCGCCGATTTTGTTGCGAACTACACTCTCTAAAAAATTAAGTTTCTTTGGAAGTTTGATATTTAAATCAAGATATCTGTGATTAACAGACTTCATTTCTATTGTGACACGGGCATCAGAATTTTCAGCAAAGCCCTTGCCGTATCCAGTCATACTACGAACCATGTGAAGATGTCTCTCCTTAGAATTTTATAATAAAAATTACATTACTCTGAAGTGTACACAGTTGTAATTAATTATAATTAAATGTATCATGATAGTCAACAATAAAGGATGAAGTACTACTACTTTGAAAGGACAAGAAAATGGCATTAGATGGTATTTCAATTCATGCTTTAGTACATGAATTTAACGAGACTTTTTTGAATGGAAAAATCAATAAAATTTCTCAGCCTGAAAAAGAGGAATTATTGATTACTATAAATACTCAAAATGGAAATAAAAGATTATTAATATCAGCAAACGCTTCTCTCCCATTTATGTATATAACAGACGAGAATAAAACCGCACCAGCTCAAGCTCCTGGATTTTGCATGCTTCTTAGAAAACATATTGGTGCCGGAAGAATAATTGAAATCTCCCAGATGGGAATGGAACGTGCGGTTCGTTTTAAAATCCAACATTTAAACGAAATGGGTGATATTACATACAAATATCTTTATATAGAAATTATGGGTAAGCACTCTAACATAATTTTCTGTAATGAAGACAATATGATTCTTGATTCTATCAAGCATATTCCTTCATCTGTAAGTTCTGTACGCGAGGTTTTACCAGGACGTGATTATTTTATTCCTACTCAGGAAGGAAAAACTAATCCTTTAGATTCTTCCGAGGATACATTTAAAAGTGTAGCTCTCAAAAGAAGTGAGTCGGTGTTCAAAGCATTAATGTCATCATATATTGGTATCAGCCCAACAATTGCAAACGAAATCTGTTTCAGAGCAGGGATAGATTCTGATGCAAGCTGCGCTTCTCTTTTTGATGAACATAAAGAAAAGCTTTGGTCTAGTTTCTCAGGTTTAATGGACGATATCAGAAACAATAATTACACATACAATATCATTGTAGATGCTGCAAATGGAAAGCCATTAGAATATGCTCCAGTAACTCTTACAATGTATCAAGACATGGAGTCGAAATCATTTGATACAATGTCTCAGGTTCTCATAGAGTTTTATGCTAAGCGAAATCAGTATACAAACATTCGTCAGAAGTCTGCAGATTTACGTAAAATTATAAATAACCATATTGAGCGTGCTTCTAAAAAATTGGATTTACAGTTAAAGCAGCAAAAAGACACAGAAAAACGCGATAAATACAAGATTTATGGCGAAATGCTTCATACTTACGGATACGAGGCAAAGCCAAATGATAAATCAATAACTGTTATAAATTATTATGACAATAAAGAGCTGACTATTCCTCTCGACCCAGATTTATCAGCCACAGAAAATGCAAAGAAATACTTTGATAAATATGCAAAATTAAAAAGAACTGCCGAAGCGTTAAATATTTATATTGAACAGTCTAAGCAGGAACTAGAGCTTCTTCAATCTATCGAAGCTGCTTTAAATATCGCTGAAAATGAAACAGACTTAGCTGAGATTCGAAGAGAATTATCTGATCATGGATTCATTAAAAAGCATTCGGGCAGCAAAAAAGAAAAAATCAAGAAAAGCAAGCCTTTGCATTTCGTTGATGATAATGGGTTCGATATTTATGTTGGCAAAAACAATTACCAAAACGACGAGCTTACTTTTAAATTTGCTACTGGAAATGATTGGTGGTTCCACACCAAGAAAATACATGGTAGCCATGTAATCGTTAAAACAAATGGCAAAGAATTACCTGATAGCACATATGAATATGCTGCAGAGTTGGCCGCCTACTATTCTTCTGGTCGTGATTCTCAAAAGGTTGAGATAGATTACTTGCAAAAGAAGAACGTAAAAAAGCCCGCTAGCGCTGTAGCAGGCTTTGTAGTTTATTACACTAATTACTCTCTTATGGCCACTCCTACATTAGAGCACGTAAAATTGATTAGCCAAGAATGAGTTTAATGTAGACCTTAGAGCTGGATGATTTTCCAGTTCTGGGTCTTTTTTTAATATGTCGTCTACGTCAGAGGATGCCATTTCTAGCTCGTCAGCGTCCTGATAAATATCGGCAACCTTAAAGCTGAACTCGCCACTTTGTCGAACTCCAAACATATCTCCTGGACCACGTAATTTCAAATCTTCTCTGGCGATATAGAAGCCGTCATTTGACTTAAGCATAATATTCAAGCGCTCTGATTCTTGATTGTCTGAGCTTGAATTCATTAAAATACAGTAACTTTGGGCGTCACCTCTACCAACTCTTCCTCTTAACTGATGTAGGGCTGCAAGACCAAATCTATTGGCATTTTCAATCATCATAACTGTTGCGTTTGGAACATTTACGCCTACTTCTACAACAGTTGTAGAAACTAATATATCAGCTTTATGATTAGCAAAATCATCCATTACCTGATTCTTTTCTGCAGGCTTCATTTTTCCATGCAAAACACCAATTTGATATTTGTCTTTAAAGTGTTCTTTTAGCTTTTTACTGTAATCAGTGACATCCTGTGCCTCTGTAGTCTCTGATGCCTCCACCAGTGGACATATGATATATACCTGATGTCCCTTTGCAATCTCATCAGACACGAATTTATATGCTGTTGCTCGCATGCCTTCCTTGATTACGCATGTTTTTATAGGTAATCGATTGGCTGGAAGCTCTTTGATTGCAGACACATGCATATTTCCATATAGAATCATTGCTAGGGTTCTAGGAATTGGTGTAGCAGACATAACGACGATATGAGGATGATTCCCCTTTGAGGAAAGCTTATCGCGCTGTTGTACACCAAATCTATGCTGCTCATCTGTTATTACTAGAGCTAATTCTCCGAAATTTCTGCCCTCAGAAATCAATGCGTGAGTTCCAATGATTAAGCATTTTTCGTTGTCATCTACAAGCTTTTGCATAGCTTTCTTTTCGGAAACTTTCATAGAGCCGGTAAATAAAGCTACAGGAATATCTAGTCCTGCATCGTCAACCCATTTCTTAAAGCTTTCATAGTGCTGCTTTGCAAGTACTTCTGTAGGCGCCATAATTGCAGCCTGGTATCCAGATAAAGCAACATCAAGCATGGCTAAAAAGGCCACGATGGTTTTTCCGCTACCAACATCTCCTTGAATCAATCGCTGAGTAATGTATTCTCCTGTTAAATCTGCAGTGATATCATCAATAACCTTCAATTGATCATTAGTTAGACTGAAAGGTAATGAACTTCTGAAAGCATCAGTTTCCGGATGATGAGAAATCTTAAATGTGTTTGGATATGAAACGCCCTTTTCTTCCTGTAAACGAGAATTGAGTATAAAGAAAAACATTTCTTCATAAGCAAGGCGCCTTCTGGCTTTAACGAGCTCATCAAAATCCTTAGGGAAATGATATGCGTATAAAGCGTCTTTGTAGGATAAAAAATCATTTTTTGATTCAATATCCTCTGGAAGTCTGTTTTCTGGGATTTTACAATTTTCAAATCCAGCTTTTACCGATTTTAGAATAAGGTTGTTACTTAAGCCTTTTGTTAGATGGTATATTGGCTGGATCTGCTTTCTCAGTTCTTCGTATTTTTCAGGTTCAAAAATTAATGGCTGAGTTATCTTGTATCTTCCTTTATCAAATAACAGTCTTCCGTAGAAAATATAGACTTTACCAGGCTCCATAGATGCCTTTATGTAGTTGGAATTGAACCATGCTAAATCTACAGGAATATCCCCCACATATGCAGTGGCTGATAATACGTCCAATCTATTTCTTGTTTTGAATATTCTAGGACTATTTTTTATTCTGCCTGAAATACTAATAAGGGAACTAACATTATCCTTATTTGGAACAGATACTTCAGGATAAATTAAATAGGTACGCGGAAAAAAAAGGAGTATATCCTCTATGGTATATACTCCTAACTTATTTAATAATTTAGTTGTCTTCTCTCCAACGCCCTTTATAGTGTCAATCGGTGATAACAACTCCATAATATTACTCCACTGAAACGATGTAAGCGTAAACAGCCTGACCACCTTCTGAAATCTCAACCTCAAGATCTGGATATTTCTCAAGGACCTTGTCGCCAAGTGCCTGAGCATCGTCCTGATTTGAGCCTTCGCCCCAGTAGATAGAAACTACAGCTGAATCATCAGAAACCATCTCGTCGATCATCTTAAGGAATGCAGTTGAAATATCAGCATTTACTGAAAGGAGGCCTGAATCGCCCATACCCATCCAGTCATCTTTTCTGATTTCCTTGTCATCGATAACTGTATCACGAACAGCGTATGTAACCTGACCAGTCTTAACATTAGAAATTTCCTCTGTCATAGCTGCCTGGTTATCTTCTACGCTAGCGTCTGCAGCAAAAGAGATAAGTGCTGTGATTCCCTGAGGAATTGTCTTTGTAGGGATAACGATAATCTTTTTATCCTCACAAATAGCAGCAGCCTGATTTGCAGCAAGAATGATATTTTTATTGTTTGGTAAAACAAATACTGTCTTTGCATTAACCTTTTCTACAGCTGAAAGAATATCGTCTGTAGAAGGATTCATTGTCTGACCACCTGGAATCATGTAGTCACAACCAAGCTCTGTAAAGATAGATGTAAGGCCTTCACCTGTAGCAATAGAAACGAATCCCATTTCCTTTGCTGGCTCTGTAAACTTAGGAGCTTCTTCCTTTACATCTTCTTTCTCGCTAGAAAATACTACTTCATCAGAATTTGTTTCCTTGATTGTAAGATCAGAAACCTTTCCAGAAGCTAACTTTTCTAACTTAGCTCTTAATTCTTTGATTTGGTATGAAGCAAGTGGCTTTTCAGATTCGATAACGAATTCTACAGCATACTTAGAGATAGCTGGCTTAGCCTTTGGAGCCTCCACAGCCTCTGATGTGTAATCTACTTCCTTACCGATAAGGGCATCATAAGCACCCTTAAGAACCTGAACAAGACCCTGTCCGCCTGAATCTACAACACCAGCCTGCTTCAAAACTGGAAGCATATCTGGAGTTCTTGCAAGTGTGTCCTCTGCTTCTGCAATAACAGCTTCAGCAAATTCTACGATGTTGTCTGTCTTTGTAGCCATCTCTGCAGCCTTATCAGCAGCAGCGCGGGCAACTGTAAGAATTGTACCTTCCTTTGGTTGCATAACTGCCTTGTAAGCAGTCTGAACAGCCTTTTCAAAGGCTTCATTTAAAAGTGGAATATCAACTTCGTCGTGGCTAGAAATAACTTTTGTGAAACCACGGAAAAGCTGAGACAAAATAACACCTGAATTACCTCTAGCGCCTCTAAGTGAGCCAGATGAAATAGCCTTAGACAATGTCTTCATGTCTGGATCCTGAAGCTCCATTACAGCATTAGCTGCTGACATGATAGTCATAGTCATGTTTGTACCTGTATCACCATCAGGAACTGGGAAAACGTTTAATTCGTTAATCCATTCCTTTTTAGATTCAAGATTTTTTGCTCCCGAAAGGAACATCTTTGATAATAAAGACGCATCGATAGTTTGAATCTCCACGTATAAATCCTCCTTAGTCAATAACTCTTACGCCTTCAACGTAGATATTGATTGTATCAACAGTTAAACCAGTAAAAGACGAAACTTTATATTTTACTGTTTCGATGAGGTTTTCTGCTACTGCAGCAACGCTAACACCATATGAAACAATAACATGAAAATCTAACGAAATTGTGTTATCTTCGTTGATATTGACACTAATTCCGTGATTTAAATAATCTTTCTTGAGAAGCTTAACTAAGCCATCTTTCATATTGACAGCAGCCATGCCTACAATGCCGAAGCACTCTACTGCAACTGAACCGGCATAAGTGGCAATAACATCTGTGTCTATAACAATCTTACCAAGCTCTGTTTCCATTTGACCTTGCATAAAATTACCTCCAAATTCGCATATTTACTCATGATGAGAACATTATATACTATGTTTACTAAAAATGAAAGTAAGGATTAATGCCTAAAACAAAAAATAAAAGCCACCCTTCCGAGTGACTTTCAATATCGTGTGTAAGATTAAGCACGCTCAACCTTGCCAGAACGTAAACAAGAAGTACATACATATAACTTCTTAGGTGTTCCATTCACATTACACTTAACGGACTTCACATTAGACTTCCACATATGATTGGATCTTCTATGAGAATGGCTCACATTGTTACCGAAATGAGCGCCTTTTCCACAAACTGCACATTTTGCCATGATTGCACCTCCTTGTAATTTATTTCAAAAACAAATTGCATTGACTAAACGCAACAATCGAATTATAGCAAAGCAAATTGTAAATTGCAATGATTTTTTCACTATATCTTGATTTTATTTTTCAAAAATAGTGTATTACTGGAAATAAGCATCAAAAACCTTTGCTGCTAATGGTGCCGCATGCTTACTTCCATATCCTGCTCCCTCCATTATAACAGCAATAGCCAGTTCTTTTCCAGTACTATCTATTGCATATCCTATGAACCAGGAATGAGTGATACTTTTATTTGTAGTGTACTCTGCTGTTCCAGTTTTGCCGTAAACTTTTAAATCACCAAAATCTACACTATCGGCAGTTCCATCCATTACAACTGCCTCCATATATTCGTTTAATAAAGTTACCTCAGAGTCAGACATTATCTTGCCATAGCTTTTTGTATCTGTCTGACTAACTATATCTCCTTCTGCGCTAACTAGTTTGTCAGCGTAATAAGGCTCCATCAATTCGCCGTCATTGGCAATTGCTGATACAAGCATGCACATATGAAGTGGAGAAACTGTAGTGTTTCCCTGCCCTATCGCCGTTTGTCCAACAAGCTTATCATCACTGTTTTCAAGAGAAAAGCTGGACGCTTTGGTAGTTTCAATCTGAGTAGGCAGTGTATCATTAAATAATAATTCTTCCGCTGTCTCAGTAAATTCATCTTTATCAAGGTTAATTCCCATATACGCAAATGCGCTATTACATGAATTAGAGAAAGCTTTTAGAAGGTCCTCAGAACCATGAGCTTTATTGCTACTGCAATGAATTGTAAAATCGTCTACTTTAAGAGAGCCATTACAGGTATAGCTAAAATCTGAATCACCATCATTTGCCCTTAAATAGGCAATTGTAGTGACTATTTTAAATGTAGAACCAGGAGGATAAGCACCCTGAGTAGCTCTATTTAAAAGCACTGATTTATTATTTGATTCGCTGTTAATGTCATCCCAGTAGGTTGCAATAGTATTAGGATCATAGTCAGGCTTTGACACCATTGCAACGACCTTACCAGTAGATGGTTCAATGGCTATTACCGCTCCATCGTACATTCCCATTCCTTCGTATGCAGCCAACTGAGTTTCATAATCGAATGTAGTATATAAATCGTCTCCAGGACTTTTTTTACCACTAAGATTATTATTAATTTGGTCCTTTAAAGAAATGTGACTTTTTAAAAGGTCGAAGGAATAATATGCCTCTAGGCCTGCCAAACCCTGATCTACATAGCCTACGGCATGGCTAAAAAGCCTTTCATCTGGATATACGCGTATCTCTTGTTTGGATTCGTCGTAGCCCGTTTTGGCAATAACATGGCCATCAGCTGTATATATGCTACCTCTTGTTACGTCGTCAGAAAAAGCAGAAAATCGCGAGTTATAGGAGTTGTATATGAAATCCTTTGCTCCCTCTTTTACGTAATAGGAAAGATAGGCTATCATGGCGATAAAGACCATGGCAAACATAATTGCTATAACATATATTTCTTTTCTGATTGCTTTTTTAGTAGTCTTCTTTTTAGTCATAACGTCTTCTGCCTTTGTTTATATATATTAGTTCATCAGCGCACTGGGCAATGTAGAAGCAAACAAACATGGAAAGCAACGAACTACCACCATAACTGATGAAAGGTAAAGTTACTCCTGTTGAAGGTATAAATTTGATAACACCGCCAATGTTTAATATAGCTTGAATCGAAAAAATAATTGCGATTCCATTGATAACAAGCATATAGAAGCTGTTAGAACATGCAAAAGCTCTATTAAAAAGCATAATGCTTGTACACATAACGATTATTATCAAACAGATAGCTACAACCGCTCCTAATTCCTCTGAAATTGCAGCAAAAATAAAATCTTTTGTAACTACAGGTATTTTATTAGGCTGACCATTTGTGAGACCAGAGCCAAACCATCCACCTGAGCCAATTGCAAATAACGACTGTGTAATCTGATATCCTTTATCATCGATGACAGATAATGGATCAGACCAGGCGATAAATCTCGCTTGTATGTGTGGGAATTTATTGTATGCAAATATTCCGCCCGCGATAGCCACAATAAATTCTAGAGATAAAACTATATAGTTTTTATACGCTATGAAAATTATAAAAACATAGGCAACAAGAAAAATCATTGCTGTTCCTAAATCTTTCGAGAATACAAGGACTAAAACATGCAGTCCGGCGCCTATTGTAGAAAACAGGAAGCCACGGATATCTTTGTAAGTCACAATACATCCGCTAATAAAAAATAGGTATGTAAGCTTTACAAACTCACTTGGCTGGATGCTTATGCTGCCAAAAGAAAGTGAAAGCTTAGCACCATATTCTACTTTTCCTGCAAAATGTACAATCAAAAGAAGGACAATACCTATTATGGCAAAGAAATACAGCTTTCGATTAATGTGTTTTATGTTTTTTAGCACCAACATTCCCAGAATTGCGATTCCAGCAGATGCTATAGCAAAAACAAACTGTCGGGTAGCTCGGCTCATATCTAGTCTTTCTAATGTGATAAAACTAAAGCTTAGAAGAATAAGCATATTATTTAGTAATGCTCCAGATTTATCATAGTTAAGTTTCGACATTGATATTCCAATTGCTACAAATAACCCTAGTTGAAAAATTAATAGTAGGATTATTGTTGGATTTTCTTTTACGAAGTATAAAATTATGGACCCATTTATCAAAAAGCAAACCACCATGATGGTTTGGATGGTAGAAAGGATTCCTGATAAATCTTCACCTATTTTAGCCTCAAATATCTGTATAACATCTAACAGTGTAAACACCATTATAAATAATAAAATTGTAATTCTGGAAAAAGTTATCAGAACACTAACCAATGTTATTCTACTCCTCTTTTTAAATGTCCTTTTGTAAAGTCTTCTTTATATCTAAATGGTTGATTATCAATAAATACATCTTTATATAGATTAAGAATTTCTACGGTTTCTGATTTGGATTCAACGGTAAAATCTAATCTGAATTCTTTTGCACCAAGTGTCAGCAATTCATCCTTTAAATCAAAAGCCATATATTTCTTGCTATTGTAGATTGTGTTGTAGCAGTTAGTGCAATCACAAGCAACAATTAAGTTTTCATTCTTTCTGTCTACAAGTGTAATTGTACTGTTTGCCTTTTTACAGCCAATCGTATTTTTGACAGTGCAGTTAGCTGTGATCATCATAGGAATACGGCTATAAACAATCATCTGAGAATTGCGGTTATCTCGATGCTTCAATTCCTTAAGAGAAAGCTCATAAGGGATGCAGTTATAATTCAAGCCAAGGCCGTCAAAAGACTTAATGCTTCGATTGTTGAATGTGTACAGCCTGTGGTCTAGTATTATTTTGTCCTTTGGATAATTGATACTAGCAAGATATCCAAGCTCGTCGTAACTTGCAGCAATTACACCATCTGCTCTATCATCAATGCTTAATTCGTTTATTTTACTTTTTCTAAACGCAGCAGGTAGGTAAATATAAACCTTACCAGAAAAGCTTTCCTTAGCAGATTCAAATAGATTTGCAGGAACTGCTATTGCATCAATAAAATCAAAGCTCTTCAATGCCGATATTTGCTCTTCTTTTAATAGAGTTACAAAAGCCTTTGGTATTGATTTTATATTTCCTGAGCTCTTTAATTCTTCGAATGGGACTACAGTCGGATTTTTCTCTGCTGATAATACTTCTGTCAATTGAGAAATTGCTTCTCTTCTTGCGTTTTTCAAAGCTGAAACAGGCAAGAAAATATCGTCATCATAATCGATGTTTAATTTATCAATTTCAAATGATGTATTGCCAAGACCTGATATCGCTTTTACGATATCTTCTCTACTTGTAGCTCTATTTTGAGCCTGTTCAATAATATTCCCAATAAACTTTCCTTCATTTCCGTTATCATCGGTAAATATTACCTGAAGCTCTTTACCAAGATTTGCATGAACATTACAGTTTACTTTGATTTTTCTTTCTGTAATTTCTGCATTAGTTGCTTCTGCTTTTGTATGAGAAGGAGCCTCGAAAGTGATCATTTCAGGGCCGTTATGTGAATGCAAATATAAATCTGTAAATCCGCTTCTGTTTCCGGAATTTAAAAGGCGAGTTATATCTTCATCTGAAACGGAATAATTAGCTGCCCCTTTGTATAGATATTGGTCTATATAATGTCTGTAAACAGATAATACTCCTGTAGCGTAATCTACCTGCTTCATTCTTCCTTCGATTTTGAAAGACATAACTCCAGCCTCAATCATTTCAGGAAGATATTTTATGGTACAAAAATCCTTAGGACTAAGAATATAATTTCCTTTTTTGTTAAGCTTTTTATTATTTTCGTCAAAAGCCTCGTATGGAAGTCTGCAAGGTTGCGCGCATCTGCCTCTATTTCCAGATCTTCCACCTAAAATGGATGACATTAGACATTGGCCTGAATAGCAAACGCAAAGGGCCCCGTGTACAAATGACTCGATTTCCAAATCAGGACAAGCACTATGGATTTTGCTGATTTCATCGATAGAAATCTCGCGAGCTGTAACAATACGTGATGCTCCTAAATCCTCGAAAAACTTGGCGCCATATTCTGTGCAAAGGCTAGCCTGTGTGCTTACATGGATATGAGTGTCTGGAAAATACGCTCTAATGAAATTAAATACGCCAAAATCCTGTACTATAAAAGCGTCAATTCCGTTTTCAACGTATGCCTTTAAGTATTCGTAAAGCTTGCCTTCGATTTCAAGATTTTTAAGCAATGTATTAACAGTAAGATAAGCCTTTGCGCCGTGTAAATGGGCATATTTAATGGCTTCCTTTGCATCCTCTATAGTGAAGTTTTTGGCGTATGCTCTGGCACCAAATAAATCACCACCAAAATACACTGCATCTGCTCCGGAATTTATGGCAGCTTTAAATATTTGTAAATCGCCTGCTGGCGAAAGTAATTCTAATTTATTCATAGATATCCTCAAAAAATAAGGGCCCCATCAAGGGACCCAATTATTATACATCTGAAATAGAACCTAGAAGGGCATCCTCTAGGGAAGCCTCAAGCTTTGTCTTGTGAAGAAGAAGCTCCTTGTTCTCCCTTTCAAGCTTTGTAATTGTTTCTTCTAAAGTCTCTGTCTTAAGCTGTGCTGAAATTAAATCGTGTTTGAGATTGTAAATTTCTTTATCACGAATATCTAAATCAGATTCAAGGGATTCAACCTGGGTCTTCGCCTTAAAGTAATCGTCAGCAATATTTAGCTCAAGCAAAGTAGCCTTTAAATCAGCAGAAATACGCTTGTAATCGTCTATTGAATTAAACTCGTCAAGCTTTGAATTTATGTAGTTGGCAACCTTCTGAAGATATTCCTCCTCTTCGTAACCGCTCAACGTATAAACTTTTCCGCCTATAAGCACTTTTGCGCTCTTCTCGGAAACCATATACCGCATCCTCCCTGTAGAAAATCAATTATAATTATATATATTATTTTGCATAAAAACAAGATTTCACATTACATTTTCTGGAATTGGCATGTGAAAATGTTCGTATGCTTCTTTTGTTGCAACTCGTCCCTTTGGAGTACGAATAATAAGGCCATTTTGAAGCAAATATGGTTCGTAAACATCCTCGATTGTGCCTGAATCCTCTCCTACTGTAGCAGCAAGATTATCAAGACCTACTGGTCCTCCGTTAAAACGTTCAATAATTGCAAGCAAAATATTTCTATCGTTATTATCTAAACCTAATGTGTCAACCTCTAAAGAATCTAGTGTGGCGGCAGCTACATCCTTTGTGATAACACCATCAAATTTAACTTCAGCGTAATCCCTAACTCGTTTCAAGTATCTGTTGGCCAAACGTGGGGTTCCTCTGGATCTAAGAGCGATTTGGTACGCTCCTTCATAATCAATAGGGGCATCTAGCTTTCCTGCCGAAGCTGTAACGATTGTAGAGAGCTCCTCAGGAGTGTAATAATCCATGTGCCCAATGATACCGAATCTGTCACGAAGTGGAGCAGACAAAAGACCGGGTCTTGTTGTGGCTCCTATTAAAGTGAAACGTGGTAATTTTGTATGAATTGAACGGGCTGTTGTATCCTTGCCCATGACTATATCTACAGCGAAATCTTCCATTGCGGAATATAAAGTCTCTTCAACTGGTTTTGAAAGACGATGAATCTCATCAATAAATAATACATCGCCATCTTTTAAAGTCATAAGAACAGCTACTATTTCACCTGGTATAGTAATTGCCGGGCCGGATGTAACCTTAATATTTGAATTCATCTCCGATGCTACAATGCCAGCAAGTGTAGTTTTACCAAGACCTGGAGGGCCATATAAAAGCACATGATCTAGTGCCTCACCACGCTTTTTCGCAGCCTCAATGTAGATTTGCATGTTTTCTTTGACTTTATTCTGGCCAATATAGCCATCGAAACTCTTTGGCCTAAGAGCATTGTCAGTGACTAAATCTTCGTGAGATGCAATTGTAGATGTTATTTGTTTGTTTGAAAGCATATATTCTCACCCTTAAATAAATGACATTTGTTTCAATGTATCTGAAAGTAATTGCTCTGTGGTTGTAGAATCTGTAATTGTCATTTTATCTAAAGCTCTAGCAGCGTTACTTGGAGAATAGCCAAGTGCTACCAGTGCTTCTAATACTTCTTCTTTTACAGTTGAAGTAGTGGCAATCTTAGCCTGACCAGCTGAAAGTTTACCTTCAAATGCATCTACAATATCAACTTTATCCTTTAAATCGATTATTGCTCTTTCTGCTGTTTTCTTTCCTACTCCAGGAACTTTGGCGAAGGCCTTTGAATCGCCACCTGCCACAGCAAAACGAATGTCTGAAACGGTCATGGAACTAAGGATCGCAAGCGCTCCCTTAGGCCCAATTCCGCTGACAGAAAGAAGAAGCTCAAACATATTAAGCTCCTCCTTGTCATAGAATCCATATAAAGTAAGAGAATCCTCTTTTGGAATTAGTTTGGTGTTAAGCTTGATTTCTGATCCAATGGCAGGAAGGCTGCCAATGGTATTCATTGAAGAATTAACACCATAACCTATTCCATTATTGTCAACGATAATGACGTTGCCATCAATATCTGTAAGTGTGCCTCGAATGAATGCTATCATATTTTCTCCCCAATAAAATAAAATCCTTTACAACAGTTTAACTTAACTTCAACGATTTTTCCAATCAAAGATGCATCTCCTGGGAAATGTACTGTTGTATTGTTTTCAAGCTTGCCCGATACCAATGAAGAATCCTGCTCATTTACTTCTTCTACAAGAACTTTTTGAACGGTACCTTCAAGTGATTTTACCTTTTCATGTCCATGTTTTTGAACTAAAGCAAGCAATCTATCAAATCTATCCTTGATTACGTCTTCAGGGACCTGATTATCCATAGTTGCAGCTGGTGTTCCGGTACGTTTTGAATAGATGAATGTAAACGCGCTGTCGTAGTGAACTTTGTCTACTACATCCATTGTTTCAAGGAAATCTTCTTCTGTCTCGCCAGGGAAACCAACAATAATATCTGTAGTAATGGCTACATCAGGGATGCGAGCTCTAAGTTTTTCTACCAAACCAAGATAATGCTCCTTTGTATAGCGTCTATTCATCTTCTTAAGGATTTCGCTACTTCCTGACTGAAGAGGTAAATGCATATGCTTGCATACCTTTGGAAGTGTGGCCATTGCCTCAATAAGATCATCTGAAAGATCCTTTGGATGAGGAGTCATGAAACGAATTCTCTCAAGGCCTTCAATGTCGTTTACCATCTTAAGAAGCTCTGCAAATGTGACCTTTTCTTCAAGACCTACGCCGTATGAGTTAACATTCTGGCCAAGAAGCATAATTTCAACAACGCCATCAGCAACTAATGCCTTGATTTCGTTTACAATATCCTCTGGCTTTCTTGAACGCTCTCTACCTCTAACGTAAGGTACAATACAATATGTGCAGAAATTATTGCATCCAAAGCTGATATTTACACCAGACTTGAATGGGAATTTTCTAGAGATTGGAAGGTTCTCTACGATTTTGTCTGTGTCCTTCCAGATATCAATAATCATACCCTTTTTATTAAGCAATGCTGTTGTAAATAACTCAGCAAACTTGTAAAGATTGTGAGTTCCGAAGATTAAATCAACAAACTTGTAGTTGTTCTGTAAATGCTCAATAACTGTAGGCTCCTGCATCATACAACCACAAAGACCAATCATCATATTTTTGTTCTTTTTCTTGTAGCCGTGAAGAATTCCAAGATGACCGTACACCTTGTTATTTGCATTTTCTCTAACAGTACATGTATTGTAAATTACAAAATCAGCATTTTCATCTGTTGTTTCTTCATAACCAATTTCCTTGAGAACACCAAGGAGCTTTTCAGAATCTCTAGCATTCATCTGGCAACCGAAAGTAACAACACAGCAAGTAAGCTTTCTTCCAAGCTCTGCTTCTCTCTCGGCCACAATTTTTGCAGCTTCCTTAATGAAATAATATTGACGTTCTGGCTCCTCTGTTGGAGCATTGTTTAATAAATCTGTAATACTCATTTTAATTCCTAACTATTTTCTAATTTGTCCGTTACCACGGA
>JAEEGH010011654.1_pt1 | contig 19894 bp, 12 predicted proteins | sample 9134181 | NCBI WGS metagenome assembly JAEEGH01 (sample SAMN16246544, study PRJNA631951) | gut metagenome | biome: gut microbiome; feature: rumen; material: DP-attached | host: Bos | place: Iran: Karaj | collected 2018-10 | reverse complement strand
GTTAAGGTTATTGAGCTCGTCGAAATAAATTTGGGTGCAAAAATAGTCAATTTTTGTAATTCCTCAACCTACATCTCATATTCTCCAACACATTCCCGCCAAAGAGCCATGAGTCGGCAAAGTGGAGATTGCCTTTCGGAAACATCTGCTCGTAGGCGGGGATGAAGACCATTTCCGGGTCGAGGTCGGGGCAAACGGTGTTGTGCTTGTACAGAAAAGTTCTTGTCGGGCAAGGCACAATCAAAACACTATCGCGAGTCTCGTTATATTTGGCCATGCCCAGATGTAACTCGGCGGGAACGGTGTCTGGTGCCATTGTCCAAGTGGTGGGATTGATGCCGACCACGTCGCCACGCGAAACCATGCCGATAGCGGTTGTATCCGTCACAGAGTTGAAAATGACCAAACCTTGCATTGTGCCGTCAGTGGCAGGTTGCAAAGCCTCGGGATATTTGGCTAACTCTTCCGCAGAAACATGATAACCAATGCAATAAGCGGCTACCATCAGTTTGCGTTGTTCCTCGGTCATTCCGTTTTTCAACAACTCAATAAGCATCTGCGAGCCTTGGCTATGACCCATCAGGAAAAAGGGGCGACCATGGTTGAAGTTCGCCATATAATATTGGAAGGCATCGTTGACATCCTTTGCCGCTATTTGAGCAAGAAAATCTAACATAGGTGTGGGTTGAGAATAAGCCTCAAAAATCATTTGTCGATAATAAGGCGCGTAGAAATTGTATTCGCCGTACAGCATCTTGTTGAAACGTTGGTTGCCGTTGGCCTCTTCGCGCACCTCGTGCAGGGTGATGTCGGCAAACCAAGATGAGTCGTTATCAACAAAGGAAATTGTCGACACGGTCGGATAGACATAAAACACATCGGCAGCATGTCTTTCATCACCACAGCTGTACCAGTATGTGTTATCGGAATAATCAATTGTTGATTCAACTGGTTGAGGTTGATGGTTACAAGAGAGGGTCGAAAACATCATTAATGCCATCAAAAGGCCAAAAAAGGAATTGTTTTTCATTGAATAGTTGGTTTTAGGCCGACAAAAATAGTAAAAGTCAGATTTTTTGTCGTAGACTCAATAAAATTTCGCAACTTTGCAGCAGTTTTAAAAGACTCGTGACTACGAGACTGCGTGACTACGAGACAGGGCAAATCTCGAAGTCTCGTGTCCCGCAGTCCCGTGTCAACAAGGACAACGATTAAACAATTCAACAATAATCAATCAACAAATGAAAAGAGACGAAAAAATCTTTGATCTGATTCGCCAAGAGAAAGAGCGTCAGATGCACGGAATCGAGCTCATCGCTTCGGAAAACTTTGTCAGTGAACAGGTTCTGGAAGCCATGGGTTCTGTCATGACCAACAAATACGCCGAGGGTTATCCCGGCAAGCGTTACTACGGCGGCTGCCAAATCGTCGACCAGAGCGAGCAAATCGCCATCGACCGCGCCTGCCAACTGTTCAACGCCACCTTCGCCAATGTGCAGCCCCACTCGGGTGCACAGGCCAACATGGCTGTGATGCAAGCTTTGCTTGAACCCGGCGACACCTTCATGGGTCTCGACCTCTCGCACGGTGGTCACCTCTCACACGGCAGCCCGGTCAACGCTTCGGGTATGCTCTACAAGCCCGTCGCTTATCATGTGGCCAAGGAAACCGGTCGCGTCGACTACGACGAGATGGAGAAGATCGCCCTCGAGTGCAAGCCTAAACTCATCATCGCTGGTGCTTCTGCTTACAGCCGTGACTGGGACTACAAGCGCATGCGTGCCATCGCCGACCAAGTGGGTGCCGTCCTCATGGCCGACGTCAGCCACCCCGCTGGCCTCATCGCCAAGGGCCTGCTGAACGACCCGCTGGAGTACTGCCACATCATCACCACCACGACCCACAAGACCCTCCGCGGTCCCCGTGGCGGCATGATCCTCATCCGTCATGACTTCGAAGACCCGCGCGGCCGCAAGACCCCGAAGGGCGAGACGAAGATGATGTCAGCTTTGATCAACAGCGCCGTGTTCCCGGGCATCCAAGGTGGTCCTCTGGAGCATGTCATCGCCTCCAAGGCCGTTGCCTTCGGTGAAGCCCTCACCGACGAGTACATGGAGTACATCCAACAGGTGAGAAAGAACGCCGCCTTCATGGCCAGAGCTTTCATGGATAAGGGCTATGATGTCATCAGCGGTGGCACCGACAACCACTCCATGCTCATCGACCTCCGCGGCAAGTTCCCGGAGATCACCGGTAAGATGGTGGAGAACACCCTCGTCCTGGCCGACATCACCGTCAACAAGAACATGGTGCCCTTCGACACCCGTTCGCCCTTCTTGACCTCTGGTCTGCGCGTTGGCACGCCTGCCATCACCACCCGTGGTCTGAAACAAGACAAGATGGCCGTCATCGTCGAATTGATTGACGACGTCATCAGCGACATCAATCCTGAGACCAAGACCGCTTCAGAGGCCAAGATCAACGCCGTCCGCGCCGAGGTCAACAAGATGATGAAGGATTATCCGCTCTTCGCTTGGTAAACCCAGCAAAGACAAGAAAACGTCAAAAAGTCGCTCCAATGGGGCGACTTTTTTTGTTCCAGATTGTCTCTGATGTTCCAAAAACTCCTATCTTTGCATCCCGTATTTTTAATTCCTAGGCACCATATTTCGATAAGCTCAATAACCATGAAAACCACTAAAAAATACGGGTTCGACAACGAAAAATACCTTAAAATCCAGTCAGAACACATCAAGGAACGCATTGCGAAATTCGGCGATAAACTGTATCTCGAATTCGGCGGCAAACTCTTCGACGACTTCCATGCCAGCCGCGTACTGCCCGGCTTCCAGCCCGACAGTAAGCTGAAAATGCTCTCTCAACTGATTGACGTGGCTGAAATCATTATCGTCATCAGCGCCGTCGACATCGAGAAGAACAAGGTGCGCGGCGACTTGGGCATTACCTACGATGTGGATGTGCTTCGCCTGCGCGAGGAATTCATGAACCGTGGTTTCATGGTAAGTTCAGTGGTGGTCACCCACTACAACGGACAGGCCAGCACCGACGCCTATCGCAAGCGTTTGGAGCGCATGGGCATCAAGGTGTATTACCACCGCATCATTGAAGGTTATCCCAACAACGTAGCCCTCATCGACTCGGAGGAAGGCTTTGGACGCAACGACTATGTGGAGACCACACGCCCGTTGGTGGTGGTCACCGCCCCGGGACCTGGCAGCGGCAAGATGGCCGTCTGCCTCAGCCAACTCTACCACGAGAACAAACGCGGCATTAAGGCGGGTTATGCCAAGTTTGAGACCTTCCCTGTGTGGAACCTTCCGCTGAAGCACCCCGTCAACGTGGCCTACGAAGCCGCCACCGCCGACCTCAGCGACGTCAACATGATTGACCCCTTCCATCTAGAAGCTTATGGCAAGACCGCAGTCAACTACAACCGCGACATCGAAATCTTCCCTGTGCTGAATGCCATCTTCGAAAGCATTTACGGGGAGAATCCCTACAAGTCGCCGACCGATATGGGCGTCAACATGGTGGGTTACTGTCTGAGCGACGACGAGGTGTGCTGTGAGGCTTCGAAACAAGAAATCATCCGTCGTTACTATACCGCCTTGTGTAACCTGGCCAAAGGCAAAGGCACCGAGAGCGAGGTAAACAAGATTGCCCTGCTGATGAAACAGGCCAAGATCACCACCGCCTTGCGCAAGACCACCATCGCCGCCAAGGAGAGGAAGGAAAAAGAAGGTGTGGCCTCTGCTGCCATCGAATTGGAAGACGGCACCCTAATCACAGCCCACACCAGCGACCTGCTCGGCCCCAGCGCCGCCTTGATCCTGAATGCCACCAAACACATCGCTGGCATACCCCATGAGGTGAAACTCATCCCTCAAGCCATGATTGAGCCCATCCAGACCACCAAGGTGAACTATCTGCACGGCAACAACCCACGCCTACACACCGACGAGGTGCTTGTAGCCCTATCGATGCTCAGCCTCTGGGACGAGAACTGCAAGAAAGCCTTGGAATGCCTGCCTCAACTTAATGGTTGTCAAGTACATAGCACGGTGATGCTCAGCGAAGTGGACCAAAAGATCTTCAAGAAACTGGGTATCGGCCTGACTTGCGACCCAGTGGCGAAGAAATAGTTTCAGAAGTTTCGAATCGCCCGCACGTAAAACTCCAGCGTCTTCAATGAGTCGCCGATGACGACTTCCCCATTTTGCAACCTTACGGCTGCTGCTCCGCGTGTGCCCGTCTCGGTGCTCGACCAATAGGTCTTGCCTTCCAAAGTCGGATACCCCATCGCGGCTAAGGTGGCATTCACACCCTCTTGGTTTTGCAAGAGGTAGCGCATCTCCGTCGTCGAAGGAACGTACCACTGCTTGTTGATGATTTTCCTATGGGGATAATTCACCAGATGCCAGGTATTTTTGAGGTAACTCCACTGGATGACTGGGTAGTTGTTCATGTCGTATACATCCATCAGAATATTGGTGTTGTTCCAGCCCTCGTAGGGATTGGTGGCACCCGTCTCGCAGTTGATATTACCTGACAGACACCACGGAAGACAGACCTCATCGAGGCTGACCATCAGTCCATGGTCTGCAGTATAGGTCCAAAACACGACCCCTTCCAAGGTGTCATTATGGTAATACTCCCCTACCTCGTATACATGCTGATAGGGCTCATGCGGCTCACCGCCTTGTGGGGTCTCCGGCTTTTGGCAGGAGACCAACGCACAAAAAACGGCTAAGAAATATAAGGCTCGTCTCATATACCGAGCGAGATGTTCAATCCTCTCGCGGTATTCACCAAATCGCTGTCGATGGTGACGAGGTTAGGCTTGGAGATGGCTTCCTTGAGGGAGACGGCCACCAAGTCAGGATGATGGTAGGCCACCATCTGTCCGAACTGACCGTTCAACACCATCTCAAAGGCCTTCACACCGAACTCAGCGCTAAGCACACGGTCGTAGGCAATCGGTACACCACCGCGCTGCAGGTGACCCAGGGTGGTCTCACGCATGTCGTGGGTGAAGCCCGCCGCCTTCATCTCTTCGATGAAACGACGACCGATGCCACCCAGCTTCTTGTTCTCGTAGCCAACCTCGGTGCTAATCTCATATACCTGCTGGCCGTCCTTGGGACGAGCGCCTTCCGAAGCCACCACCACGGCGAAGCCACGGTCGTGGTCGAAGCGTTGCTCGAGACGTTCCTTCACCACATTGATGTCGTATGGGAATTCAGGCAGCAAGCACACCTCGGCACCGCCAGCGATGGCAGAATGCAAAGCAATCCAGCCGGCATCACGGCCCATGACCTCGAGGACGAAGACCCGGTTGTGCGAAGCCGCCGTAGTAACCAATTTATCCACAGCCTCGGTGGCGATTTGCACGGCGGTCTGGAAACCGAAGGTGCATTCCGTCGAAGAGAGGTCGTTGTCGATGGTCTTGGGCACACCGATGATGTTCAAGCCCTTCTCGTAGAGCTTTTGCGAGATACGCTGCGAGCCGTCGCCGCCAATGCTGATCACCGCATCGATGCCCATGTATTGCAGCTTGCGGAGCATCTCGTCGCTGCGGTCCACTGTGGTCCAGGTGCCGTCAGCGTTTTTGATGGGCCAGTTGAACGGGCCGCCCTTGTTGGTGGTCTCGATGATGGTGCCGCCACGGAAATGGATGCCGCGCACCGACTCTGGTGTCAGCCTGACCACCTCGGTGGGTTCCCAGAGGATGCCATTATAGGCTTGTATGCTGCCGAGCACTTCCCAATCTTTCTCTTGGGCGGCTCTCTTGACGATGGCGCGAATCACGGCGTTGAGGCCTGGGCAATCGCCGCCACCGGTTAATACGAGTAGTCTTTTCATTATCTTGTATTATTTATTTAAACATTTTATTCAAACTATCCATCAGAACAGTAATATTGAAATACAACTTGCTTTCGCTTCCATCCTCATCCACAATATCCATCACATCATACGACTGCCCATTGTCGGAATGTACCAACGCTTGAGCCTTAGTTCGAAAGCCAATCATATTCATAAATGTATATTCATCGCTGACTGAAGTGATATAAAAAGCTGTTTCTTCAGATTGTCCATCGCCTGTTGACAAGATAGCATAAAACAGCATTGTCAATTGATTATATGCATCTATGGACTCTTTTGAACCTTCGCCAAATACTTTCACCAAAATATTCAGTTTATAAAAACGGGAAGTCAAACTGGCAGGATCTTTTGCCAATTGCTTGTTTACAATGCTAAGAGCGTTCTCCCAATCCGATTGGGTTGGCTCAGTTATGTCCATTGCCTTTTCGAGTTCACTCTTAAAACTCGAGGTACCATAAGGGCTATAATCAGGCAGGGTTGCCGCACCATAATAAATATAGCGTAAATGCTCTATGGTCATGGTGGTGTCCACCGCCTCAAAACGCCTCAACAACTCAGGATAATAGAATTCGCTTCCTTTAGTGTTGATTTCTTTCTTTATCTTCTTATAGTCAGGGGCATTTGCTGCAATGCTCGCATCACCTTTTCTGGTGGCTGTCTTTTTGCTTGTCGAACAAGAATCAAAGACAAACAAGACTGCCATTGACAGAAAGGCTACCGTTACAATGGATTTCAAATATCTCATTTTCATATTATTATTTTTTTTGCATTTGTAGAGACGCGCCATGGCACGTCTCTACAAACGGTTACAATTCTATTTCAAATTCAATGCGATTTGCAATTCATCCAACTGCTCCTGGGCGATCGGGGCGGGCGAGCCGCTCATCACGTCGCGGCCGGAGTTGTTCTTCGGGAAGGCGATGAAGTCGCGGATGCTGTCGGCACCACCGAAGAGCGAGCAGAGACGGTCGAAGCCGAAGGCCAGACCAGCGTGAGGCGGTGCACCGTACTCGAAGGCACCCATCAGGAAGCCGAACTGCTCCTGGGCCTTCTCGTCGGTGAAACCGAGGGTGTGGAACATCTTGTTCTGCAAAGTGCGGTCATGGATACGGATGGAGCCACCTCCGACCTCCACACCGTTCATCACGATGTCGTAGGCGTTGGCGCGGATGTCGCCCCATTTCGTCGGGTCGTCGAGCAAAGCCTCGTCCTCGGGCTTCGGTGCGGTGAAGGGATGGTGCATGGCGTAGTAGCGTTGCGTCTCCTCATCCCATTCCAAGAGCGGGAAGTCGATGACCCACAAAGGCGCATATTCATCAGGCTTGCGGAGACCAAGTTGGTTGCCCATTTCGAGACGCAATGCGTTCAACTGCACGCGGGTCTTCATGGCCTCGCCACAGAGAATAAGCATCAGGTCGCCGGGCTTGGCACCGAACTTGTCGGCAATGACCTTCAGGTCTTCGGGTGTGTAGAACTTATCGACAGACGACTTGAACGAGCCATCAGTGTTGTATTTGATGTAGACCATGCCGCCAGCACCCACCTGCGGACGCTTCACAAACTCGGTGAGCGCATCAAGTTGCTTGCGGGTGTATTCCGAGCAGCCCTCGGCGCAGATACCGACCACCAATTCGGCGTTGTCGAAGAGGCCGAAGCCTTTACCTTTCACCACGTCGTTAAGTTCCACGAACTTCATCCCAAAGCGGATGTCGGGCTTGTCGGAGCCGTAGTATTTCATGGCGTCGTGCCAAGTCATGCGCGGGAACTTGTCGAATTCGAGGCCCTTCATCTCCTTGAAGAGGTGCTTGGCCAAGCCCTCGAAGGTGTTCAAAACGTCTTCCTGTTCCACAAAGCTCATCTCGCAGTCGATCTGGGTGAATTCGGGCTGACGGTCAGCGCGAAGGTCCTCATCGCGGAAGCAACGCACGATTTGGAAGTAACGGTCCATGCCTGCCACCATCAGCAGCTGCTTGTACTGTTGCGGGCTCTGCGGCAGGGCGTAGAACTCACCAGGGTTCATGCGGCTCGGCACCACGAAGTCGCGGGCGCCCTCGGGTGTGCTCTTAATGAGCATCGGGGTCTCGATTTCGAGGAAGTCGAGGTTGCTCAAATAGTTGCGCACGAGCATGGCCATGCGGTGACGCAGTTCAAGGTTCTGGCGCACGGGGTTGCGACGGATGTCAAGGTAACGGTATTTCATGCGAAGGTCGTCGCCGCCGTCGCTGACATCTTCGATGGTGAAAGGCGGGACCTTGCTGCTATTGAGCAGTTGGAAGGAACTCACCTTCAACTCGATGTCGCCCGTTGGCATGTTCGGGTTCTTCGACTCACGCTCGATGACGGTGCCCTTGGCCTGAATCACGTATTCACGCCCGAAGGAACGGGCTTGTTCCAAAAGTTTCGGGTCGCTGCTGCCATCCAAGAAGAGTTGGGTGATGCCATAACGGTCGCGGAGGTCAATCCAAACGAGGGAGCCTTTGTCGCGGGTGCGCTGCACCCAGCCGGCCAATGTCACTTCCTTGCCGGCATCGGCAAGACGAAGTTCGCCACAATTATGCGTTCTGTACATATTTTTCGATTTAAGATTTAAAGATTCAAGATTTAAGATTAAAACTTGCAAAGATACTAATTCATTTCGGAATGGTGTGCAAGTAGGTTAGTTTTTATTATCTTTGCCGCATAATCATCGAAACGATCAGCAATTATGAAGAAAATCATCTTTACTTTCATTATGACTTTTGTGACAATCTCGATGATGGGACAGTCCATTGTCAGGAATCCGAACAGCGAAATGGAGTACGACCAACAATTAGACAGCATTGTCAGTTATGACTTGAATTCCGGAATACGAAGATTCAAGCATGTGTATGATTACGACCAAAATGGTAACATCACACTTGTCATAACCTCCGAATATTCACTATTATATGGAACTTTCGGATATACCGAAAAGAAAACCTATACCTACGACGACAATGGTCACTGTCTTTCTTGCTCCTGTTTCCTTTGGGAAGATGGTTGGCTTCTTGTCCAAAAAATCGACAGCGTTTTCAACCTTTCAGGAGAGTGTGTTTATAAAAAAGACTGCGTAACCTATTCTGGCGATTATAAAAAGAAAGAAGACTTTTACAAAAACGGAAACTGTATAGAACGAATTATTCATTCCGCGCAAACCGCCGACACGCTTTGGAAACCATATCAACGAAATGTTTGGGAATACGACGATTGGAACAATTGCCTGCAAGATATAGCATTTCTTCCTGATGGCGAGGAATGGAAATATTCAAGAAAAACGACATATAATTACGATGAAAGTAACAATTTGATTCTCACACAGTTTTATATTTGGGATAACGATACGCAACAATGGGTTTCAAACGAAAGATATATCTTGTATGAATACAATGCATATAATTTCCTATTGAGAAAGTATAATTATAAACCTGATCAGATAGAAGAAACGAAATACACATACAACGATCATAATCAAGTGACTTTGTATTATAATTGCATCACATGCCCGACTTTCATCGAGCAAATCGACACCGTTATGTATACATACGACGACCGAGATAGCCTCATCAGGGAATATGGATGGACCTTCCATCACACTAATCTTTTTGATAATATTATTACCTATATAATTGAATTTGAACGCGATGAGCAAGGCAGACTCCTGGTGGAAACAGCGTACCGAGACATTTCTGGAACAGGTCTGAAAAATTGGTACAAAAACGAGTTCACATATGATGCATTAGGACGAATGGATTACAAACACACTTATCGAAGTGGCATTGACTATACTTTGGAGAATAACAGCATTCTATCATACGAATTCAATCCAGACGGATCGATGCAATCGATTTCAGGAGCCTATTATCCTGAATTTGCAGGGACAGTTACTATCAATTTTGCTCCACAATATCATCCCAACAATCCCATCGACAACACTTTGGGAGCCAATGAAGCATGGAGAGATTTCGTCCAATCATGGAAAACATACAACTCAAACATGAATTGTTATGGTTTTGCCTATTATGAAACCAATGAGTTCCCAATTCATAACAGATTGGAGTCATACGAATGCAATTATCAAGATCAAATAACCGGAGAAATCGTCAATGCCAATGTGGTGCTCTATTATTCCGATTATCATGTCGGCCTTCCCGAAACGCCCGTAATCAACAGTCCCAACGTTTTCAACATCGAAGGCGGCTTGGCCGTGGAAAGCAATGAGCCTGCTAACATTGAGGTGTACGATATGCTGGGGCGCATCGTGGCACAAAAACGACAAGCTACGCGTGGCGAATTCCTCCTCACGTCAGGTGTTTATGTGGTGAAGGTGAATGGTGCGGCGACAAAAGCCGTGGTTAGATAAACGAAATAATCACTACCTTTGCCCCGTGATTCGGAAAGTGAAATACCTGTTTTTCTGCCTCGCGCTGCTGCTGACGGCCTTCCTCGCCCAGCGGTGCGCCAATGCTGTGGCACCCACGGGCGGCCCGAAGGATGAACGGCCTCCCGTGGTCGTTGAAGCCGTGCCCGAAAACCATAGTATCAATTTCATGGGAAAGAAGATTGAAATCACTTTCGACGAATACATCACCCTTGAAAACGCCAACCAGAATGTGATGATTTCACCACCACTGAGCGAGAAACCCGACATCAAACTGAAGAACAAAACCGTGATCGTAAAATTCAAGGAGAGTTTGGCACCCAACACCACCTATACCATCAATTTCGGCTCGTCCATCAAGGATTTGCACGAAGGCAATCCTTTCACGGATTATGTGTACAGTTTCTCGACTGGCGACCACATCGACACCCTCAGAATCGCAGGAAAACTGCTCAATGCCGAAGACAAGAAGCCCGTTGAAAACGTTTACGTCAGCTTGTATGACGCCGACCGCGACAACCTGGATTCGCTGCCATTGAGTACGATTCCCAACTATATCACCAAAACCGACAAGGAGGGCAACTTCCGCCTTGATGGTTTGGCCGACAAAAACTATCTCGTCTTCGCCCTCAAAGACGCCAACTCCAACCTTTATTTCGACTTGCCCAACGAAGAGGTGGCTTTTTTGGACACATTAGTGCATGCCTCCTATCCGTATACTGCCCCAAAACCACAACCTTTGGATTCGACGAAGATGGATAGCCTGACGATGCAGGTGGATTCTATCGCTATGGACACCCTTGCAATGCAGTTGGATTCTGTCGCTTTCGAGGCAAAAACATCGAAAAAATTTGACCAAAATGCCTTGAATCTAACCCTTTACATGTTCACTGAGGTGGACTCCACGCAAGTACTGCTTGAGAAAAAACTCATCGAGGAAGGGCTGCTGCGTTTCGTGTTTCGCCATCCTGCCAAAGAGGCCGTGATCATGACGCCCGAGATGCTACCCGACACTTTCAACCTCGTGACTTTGCACTCAGCGGAATACGACACGGTGTGGTGGTATTTCACGCCCAATGTGAAAGACAGCCTTTGGATACAGGTGAAATACGACACCTTAATTAATGATTCGTCCCGCTACAGCTTGAAATTCAAGGAGTCTGGCGGCAACAGAAGACGCAGGAATGAGTCCAAAAAACTGAGTATCAGCAATAATCTGCTCAATAAAGCCTGCTTGATTCCCAACAATGACCTCATTTTGAAGTTCTCTGAGCCCATCGCCAGTTATCAAATGAGCGACTCTGCCATCTTCAGTTGCGACACCATGGCGTATTACGGCAAACTCGCCTTCGAGCCTGCCGATGAAAACGGCTTGAAATACCGCCTGACCACACCTTTCACATCCGACTCAAGCTACAGCTTCGAGATTCCCGACTCGGTCTTTTGGGGTATCCGGGGCCGCACCCACGATCCCGTCAAGGTCGACTTTCACGTCCTGAGTGATGACGAGTACGGCAATATTTACATCACTGTTGTGCCGCCCGAAGGCATCAAACAAGTCGTGGTGCAGCTCACCGACGAACGTGGAAAAATACTGAAAGAAGAAATCATCGCGAAGAAACAGGAGGTGATGTTCGACTATCTCATGCCCGCCAAATACAAGCTCCGCGCCCTGTTGGACACCGATGGCAACGGCAAATGGAGCACAGGTAACTATCATCGCCACACCCTACCCGAAACCGTCATCGAATACAAAGATGCCCTCGACCTCAAGGCAGGCTGGGACATCGATCTTGCCGATCCTTGGGAACTCTAAACCTTGCCACCATGAAACGCTTACGGATTCTACTTCCTATTCCACTGCTTGTCATCGGGTTGGTTATGTTTTTCCTTCAGCGCAACTACATGGACGAATACCCCACGCACATCCATGCCTGGGCCGAACAAGACCATTATGCCCTTGCCTTGGGCTTCATCAACAACGGCTTCGACCTATTCCATCCCGAGACGATGATCTACAACAAACAGTTTCCCGGATGGTGGCAAGAACCCTCCGCTACCACCATCACCTCGGCCGACTTCCCCATTCACGAGTACATCGTTGCCCTCTTGATGAAACTGTTCGGCACCACCTCACCGTGGGTGTTCCGGCTTTGGACGCTCCTTTGGGCTGTCATCGGCTTGTTGTTTGTTTACAGAATCGCGTTTCTGGTGACAAAGAAATTCACCAAGTCGCTGTTTGTCACCTTCGTAGCCTTGTGTTCACCCGTCTTCGTCTACTACAGCAACGGATTTCTCCCCAGCATCCCCGCCCTCTCGATGGGTATCATCGGACTCTGGTTTTATTTGAGATACTACAAAGACCAAAAACGACGGCATTTCCATCTTGGCATCGCCTTCCTCACGATAGCCATGCTGATGCGCACCACTTTCGCCATCGAACTCATCGCCGTCCTCTGTTTTGAGTTGTTGCGTGTCATCCGCAAAGAGAGCACGCTGCCCGACAAACTACCCAGCATCTTGATCTCGGCAGCCTTGTTTTTGGCCTATTTCCTTTGGAACCGACACCTGCGCAACCTCCACGGTACGATTTTCCTCAACCAACTGGTGCCGCCCGACGATTGGCAAGACTTCAAGGAACTCGTTGCCGACACCTATCACAAATGGACATTCCATTATTTCCAACGGCTTCAATACCTTGCCCTCGCTGCCTTGGCTATAGCCGCTGTGGTGATTGCCATCATACGGAAGAGAGCCCTCAAGCACGCGCAGCCGTCTTCAAGCAACAGTCACGCTCCACTATCCCTTTGGTGGTTGCCGCTCATTGAGGTCTTCGGCTGCCTGCTGTTTTCCGTGGCCATGATGCAACAAATGCCCTTCCATGACTATTATCTCTTGGACACCTTCTTCCTGCCTTTCGTTTTTGCCGTGGCGTTGCTGTTGAGGCAATTCCATTTCAGGCTGCTATCGACAAAGGCATTTGCTGCCTTGACCGCCGTTGTCTTATGCGTCTTCTGGGTTCGAGGCGCCATGACCATGCAGGAAAAACGGCGTACCATGGAGTATGACGGGGTCTATTCATACGAGCGTTTCCAACACGCCAACAAGATACTTGACTCGCTCGGCATCTCACGCGATGCCAAGATCCTCTGCCTCTACGGCTATGCACAAAACGGCCCCTTCATCCAGATGGGACGCAAAGGCTATACGATGATGTGGGACGAAGAAGGCTGGCTTGAGAACGCCCTCGGTTGGGACTATGACTATATCGTCATCGAGAACGGTAAGTTCTCGGCGCATCTCGACAAAAACCGAGAGTTACTCTCACGCCTGAAAAAGATAGGAGGCAACCAGCAATTCAGCGTCTGCACTCCTACCAACAACTGGACCTATCTCGAAGACTGGCAGTTCTTCTGCCCTGTTAAATAAGTCGTCATTCCTCATCAGGCAGGATGACCACCCGCATCCCGACGAAGGCATAGTTTTCTTTCAATTGAATCAAGTCGTCATCGCGCAAACGGATGCATCCCTCGCTGCCGCGACCTGGCACAGAGCTTTCATTATTGGTGCTGCCATGGATGCCGATGGTAACGGCAAATGGAGCACAGGTAACTATCATCATCACCTCTTGCCCGAAACCATCCTTGAATACAAAAGTCCTTTAGACCTCAAAGCCGGATGGGACATTGACTTGGAAGAGGTTTGGGATTTGAATCTGAAACAATAACGGTCAGAATCTCACGATTTTCTGAGAATAATTGCCGACTTTCAGCAGATAAACGCCCGGAGAAAGCTTAGGATTGATGGTAACTTCATCCCTGCCTTCCGTAAGCAGGCAAGGCGCAGCAAAAACCTTTCTACCCATCAGGTCGTAGATGGCGATTTCGGTCGAGCCAATAGTATCATCATTGAAACTAAGGTGAATCTCGCCTGAGGAAGGATTGGGGTAACACAAAAATGATTCATGCTGATATTCAGGTAAATCCCATAGAAAATCATCCAATACATATTGGATTTCAGCCACCCTGTTCATCAAGAAGGATTTCACCATTTCCATACTTCCATTCCATGCACCAACACTTTCAGGTATACCGAAACGCACCACCTGGAACGGTATTTCAGGTTCAAGAGCCATCTTGATTTGGTCATACAACACACCTGTAAAGGAATAGCCGAAAACCGTGTTCAACAACTCGTGAAAACGGTCATTAAACTGTTGTTCGAATTCCTCGTTTTCCAAGAGTTTCCTAAAAAACAAGGTCGAATTTGTGGAGGACGGCCAAGTGGCATCTCCCACATAAACCGCTTGCTCAAAAGCATCAAATGTCATCCATCGAATGCAAGCGTCGCCATCATAAAAAATCCAACGCCACGGACCATCTTGAACTTGCCACATTCGCATATTGTTGGCTGGCCAGTCGTTGTTTTCGATAAAGAGTTCGAGAATATAATAATCAATAAAGCAATCCAAATCAATCCGAGTCTTGAAATAGGCATAGTCTTCCTCATTCGTCAAATCGGCTGTTTCTACCCATTGGAACAAGGAATCAAAATGAGTAGACGTACCATGGTCGAGCACTCCATTCCAACCACTGATTAAATTGACAACATTGATGTCAACATCAAAATGATCTTCCAAAAAACGCTCATCGGGACGCTCGTGTATGTAATAAATGCCCCAATACTCGCCATTGATATACAGCAAAATAGGTCGTGAAGCCAATGTCTCGACATTCAATTCTTCGGCAATTCGTGTACTGAGGTGGTCGTTTGTGCCTGAAACAAGACCAGAAGAAGAAAAAGGCCTCAGTAGGAGATGTTTAAAACTATTATTAGGAATGTAATCAAAGAACTTGTGCTTAAAGCGTTTCTTTCCATATTCTTCACGGGCATAGATTTTCATGTTTTTCTGTTGAATACGACGCCCATTGCCACCATGGGTTCTCAGACCGGCCTGTTGATTGATGCCAGTGTTGTCCAACTCGTAAAACTCAACGTTCGTCAATCTTTCCCATTCCCTCCCCTCTTGAAAATAATTACCAGACCAATTGGGGTTTAGCGTGTCGTAATGGATGCCTGGTACAAAGATACCCAACTCATAGTCAAACAGGTCAAGCGAGTCAGCGCAAAGCGATACCACAGGCAAACCATGTGTGTCGCAGCCCAAAGCACGAATGAAGTAACTATTGGTCTTCACCCCACTGATGCAGTTGTCGTTTTCGTCGAATACCGCCGCACGAATCACGATGCAATGTTGTATGGAATCAGCAAGGAAAAAATCTGATTCAGGACAATTCAAAATGGTGTAAATATCTGATTTCGAATACAAGTTTTCATCCAACTGCAAAGCCTCTTCATATAGCGGAGACTGTGCCGTTGGCCGGTTGCCGTTAGTGGTATAGCGGATGTGGTTTTGTGGTTTGGTATTATATAATTCCAACTGTAAGACATCTTCATAGAATCCGCCTGGGGCAGAAAAGATGACCGAGTCGTTTTGTGCTTTCGCAGACACAGCGACAAGAAAAACAAAACATGTAAACCAAAAAAACTTTCTCATAAGTTACTGTTCAGAATGAAACTACAATACATAGATTCTTTGGGTATGGCCACCAACCTTCAACAAGTAGACGCCTTTCGACAAACTTGGATGGATCGTTATCCTGTTTTCTCCAGTGGTAAGCAGGCAAGGCATAACAAAGACTTTCCTGCCCATCATATCGTAAGCGACAATTTCGGTGGTGGCAAAACGCTCAGCATTAACGATGATGTGAATTTCATCTGAAAAAGGATTAGGATAACATTGGAAACCAACCAATTCTGACCCATCAACAGACATTAAGGCATTCAATTCATCAATGATGCCACCAGGCCTTTCTCTCAAAAAACGGTCAATCACCGCCATACAATAATACTCCCATGTGAGATAATTTGCAGGATTATTGAAGCGCTCAATCTGACTGGGGACTTCATCTCTCAACGTCTCATAGATATAATCAAAATAAGACTTTGTGTTCTGGTAAGCAAACGTTGTGGCAGCCAGTTGATTGAATCTACTTGCAAATTGTTCTTTAAAATGTTCGTTCTCCAACAACTTTCTAAAAAACAAAGTTGCCCTTTGGCTGGAAGGATAGGTAGCTTCGCCATCGTATGTGGCATTAGCAAAAACATCAAACGTAAGCACTTCAAGACAAGCATCGCCATCAAAGAAAATCCACCGCCACTTGCTATGGTCCTGTTGCCACATCCTCGTATTGTTAGCTGGCCAATCAAGATTGGCGGCAAAAAGCTCAAGCACATAATAGTCTATGAAATTGGAGATATCAATATGTGCTTCGGCGTAAGTATATTGTTCTTCATCAGAGAGGTCAGCTTGCTGCATCCAGGCAAAAAAGAAGTTGTAATTACAGGCATCGCCACATTCAAGTTCACACCAATTGCCAATAATGGTCACTTCTTCAGGGTCAATGCCAAAATGATCCTCCAAAAAACGTTCATCAGTTTTTTCGGCAATGTAATAAATGCCCCAATACTCACCATTAAGGAACAACACTATAGGTCTGGAGGCCTGAAACTCCAAGTTGATGTCCTGGGCCATACGGCTGCAAATGTAATCTTTGCAACCAGATCCATTCCATGCAGCGCCGTATGGTTTCAGGCATAGATGCTTGAAATTGTTTAAAGGCAAGGTCTCGAAAAACTTATGCTTTAACCGCTTTTTTCCATACTCCTCACGAGCGTAGATTTTCATTCCCTTTTGGCTACGCCACCGTGATTGATCCCCATGTGTCCTCAGGCCAACTTGTTGGTTTACACCGCTGTTGTCGAACTCATAAAACTCGAAGTTGCTCAAGCGTTCCCATTCGCGACCTTTCATGAAATAATTGCCCGTGAAATAGGGATTCAGTGAGTCAAAAAAGATGCCTGGCACAAAGATACCCGTCTCATAGTCAAACAAATCCAGCGAGTCGGCGCAAAGCGAAACGGCAGGCAAGCCATGCGTATCGCAACCCAAAGCACGGATAAAATAACTATTGGTCTTCACCCCACTGATGCAACTATCGTTTTCGTCGAATACCGCAGCGCGAATCACGATGCAATGTTGCACCGAATCGGGGAGATAAAAATCTTGCTTGGGGCAATTAATAATGGTGTAAATATCCGATTTCGAATACAAGTTTTCATCCAACTGCAAAGCCTCTTCATACAAAGGCGACTGTGCCGTTGGTCGGTTACCGTTGGTGGTATAGCGGATGTGGTTTTGCGGTTTGATATTATATAATTCCAACTGTAAGACATCTTCATAGAATCCGCCTGAAACAGAAAAGACTACCGTATCGTTTTGTGCGTTCGCAAAAAACGCAGTAAATAAAACAAATCCTATGAGCCACAAACGTCTTTTCATTTTCATTTTATTATTCTGCAAAGATATACAATAAAAAAACAACTCAAAACGAAAAAAAGGCTTTGTCTATCCATTCAAAATAGCAAAGTGTTAAAAATCAAATTATTACAATACAGTGTTTACTGGCCTTGTCTATCATCTTCGCAAAAAAAAGAAAGGCAGAGGCCGCAAAGCCCCCGCCTTTCCACAAATAATAGACCTATGTTAGATTTTCTCTTCCTCTTCCACGCGCAGCGGCTTCGGTTCACCCTTGCGGATGTCGAGCTCGTCGATGAGGTTGGTGGCACCAGCATACTTGTCGATGATGAAGAGCACGTAACGCACATCCACGTTGATGGTGCGTTGCAGCTTGGGCTCAAAGTTGACGTCGCCGCTCATGGCTTCCCAGTTGCCGTCGAAGGCCAGACCGATGAGTTCGCCCTTGCCGTTCATGATGGGGCTACCAGAGTTACCACCCGTGATGTCGTTGGTCGACAGGAAGCAAACCACGAGTTCGCCATTGTCGTCAGCGTAGGCACCGAAATCCTTCTTCTGGATGAGTTCGATGAGGCGCTTGGGTGCGTCAAATTCATAGTCACCAGGGATGTACTTCTCAAGGATGCCGTTGGCGGTGCAGATGTAGTCGTAATGCACGGCGTCGGCGGGCATGTAGTCTTGCACCGAGCCATAGCTCATGCGCAGGGTCGAGTTGGCATCGGGATAGAGGCTCTTGCCGGGTTGGGTGGCAGCGTAATATTCACGCAGGCCTTTCACGAAGATATGGTCGTTCTCGCTGATGGTTTGCATAGCCTGACGATACTCGGGCATTTTGTCTAAGAGAACTTCATACATCGAGTAGAATGTGATGAAGGCATAGTCCTTACCGATTTTCTTCGGGTTGGGTTTGTCCAAGAAGGCCTTGATGCTCTCAGGCGTGGCAAAAATGGAGTTGGCATATACATCATCGGTGAAAGCGTCGATGTTGCCCTTGAACTTCTTGTCGATGATGCTATAGATTTCGGGCAGCTCGTCGGCCTTGAAAGCGTTCTTGTAGGTCTTCAGCATCTCGGCGAAGGTCTTCTTCTCCACTTGCGGATCGGTTTCAGCGAAGAGGTCGTCGACATTCATCTGTTGGAGTAGCGCCAACGCCAATTCTTGGCCGTCCTTGTCATTCTCCTGATAGGCATCGTAATAAGCGGCAAACTGCTCAGCAATGCCAGCAATACCGACATTGGCAATCTGGGCCGGATAATAGATGTACTTGGCCACTTCGTTCATGGTCTTGTAAGCAGCCTTCAGGTTCGGGAGGGCTTGCTTGTATTCGGTCTTGTTGTTGGCGTTCACCCACTTGGTGAAGTCGCGCTCCAAACCGACCTTGGCCTCACTGACCTTGTTCTTGCGGAGCATCTTGCACTGACCGATGAAGTTCTTCCAGGTGTTGGCCAAGCCAGCGTGATTGTCGGCATACATCAGGTTAATGTGCTCATCGACCTTCATGTATTCTTCCATCACTTCGAGTTGCTTGCCGAAGATGTCGATGATGGTGGGATAGAAGGTGTCCACATTATAGTCGATGCCGTAGCTCGACATGTAACGCTCGGTGCTGCCGGGGAAGCCCCAAATCATGGTGAAGTCGTCCTTCTGCACGCCATCGAGGCTGATGGGCAGGTGGTGCTTGGGAGTCAACGGCACATTGTCCTTGCTGTAAGCAGCAGGTTGACCGTCCTTGCCAGCATAGACGCGGAAGATCGAGAAGTCGCCTGTGTGACGGGGCCACATCCAGTTGTCGGTGTCGCCACCGAACTTACCGATCGAAGAGTTGGCCACGCCGACGAGACGCACATCGGGGAACACCTGATAGACAAACATGTAGTACTCGTTGCCTTCAAAGAAGCCCTTGATGACGGGATTGTACTTGCCGTCTTCTGAAGCAGCAGTTTCCAATTCCTTGATTTTCTTGCGGATGGCAGCTTGTTGGTCTTGATAATCCATGTCGTCGGTCACCACACCGAGGATGTCCTTGGTCACGTCTTCCATGCGGATGAGGAAGCTGGCGGTCATTTCGGGAGCGGGCAGTTCCTCGCCGTAGTTCTTGGCCCAGAAGCCGTCGCGGAGGTAGTCGTGTTGGTCGGAGCTGAGCTTTTGGATGGCACCGTAGCCGCAGTGGTGGTTGGTGAAAAGCAAACCGTGTTCGCTCACGATTTCACCTGTGC
>JAEEGH010011652.1_pt1 | contig 19895 bp, 13 predicted proteins | sample 9134181 | NCBI WGS metagenome assembly JAEEGH01 (sample SAMN16246544, study PRJNA631951) | gut metagenome | biome: gut microbiome; feature: rumen; material: DP-attached | host: Bos | place: Iran: Karaj | collected 2018-10 | reverse complement strand
GACGCAGATGACCCACAACGGCGACCCTGCCTCTGCCCTGCTCGAAGTGCTCGACCCTGAGCAGAACAACGCCTTCCACGACAACTATCTCGACGTGGACTACGACCTGTCGAAGGTGCTCTTCATCGCTACTGCGAATAACCTCAGCACCATCCCCCGTCCCCTACTCGACCGTATGGAGGTTATTGAGGTAAGTGGCTATATCACAGAGGAAAAGTACGAAATCGCGAAGCGACACTTGATACCAAGGGAGCTGGAGAATACGGGTTTGAAGACGCGCAGTCTGAAGCCGACGTTTAATAAGGCGGCTATTGAGATGATTATTGAGCGGTATACCCGTGAGAGTGGTGTCCGTCAGCTGGAGAAGCAGATTGACAAGGCGTTACGGAAGATTGCCTATAAGCGACAGTTGGAGGATGTGACCGGTTATCAGAAAATCACACCTACGGAGATTGAGGACCTGTTAGGAAAGCCACCGTTCTATCGCGATATCTATCAGGGCAACGACTATGCAGGCGTGGTGACAGGGCTGGCGTGGACGAGTGTGGGTGGAGAGATTCTCTTCATCGAGACGTCGCTCTCGAAGGGCAAGGGCTCGAAGCTGACGCTGACGGGAAACCTGGGCGACGTGATGAAGGAGAGTGCCATCCTCGCGCTGGAATATGTGAAGGCGCATGCCGAGAAACTGAAAATAGACTATCGCATCTTCGACAACTGGAACATCCATATCCACGTGCCTGAGGGAGCGACACCGAAGGACGGTCCGTCGGCAGGTATCACCATCGCCACCTCCATCGCCTCTGCCCTCACCCAGCGGAAGGTACGTAAGAACACGGCCATGACGGGTGAGATCACGCTGCGTGGCAAGGTGCTGCCCGTAGGTGGTATCAAGGAAAAGATCCTCGCTGCCAAACGGGCAGGCATCACGGACATCGTGATGTGCCGTGAGAACGAGAAGGACATCAATGAGATTCCTGACGTGTATCTGAAGGGCGTGACGTTCCACTATGTGGAGAACGTGCAGGACGTGTGGGATTTTGCCCTCACCAATGAAATCGTGGAACATCCCCTCGACTTCACCATTCCAGAGGAGGAAGAGAAAGAAAACAACAAGAAGAAATAAAACAATAGAAAGAATGGTTGTATTTGATAGATGACGTTCGAAGTACAATATAGCGACCAGACGAGTGATGCGAGGGCTGGATTGATAGAGACCGCGCACGGGAAGATAATGACGCCGATATTCATGCCCGTCGGTACGGTGGGTAGCGTGAAGGGCGTGCATTTCTCCGAACTGCGCGAACAGGTGAAGGCGCAGATTATTCTCGGCAACACCTATCATCTGTATCTGCGGCCTGGGCTTGACATCCTTCATAAGGCTGGGGGCCTGCACAGGTTCAACACCTGGGATCGTCCGATACTCACAGACTCTGGCGGCTTCCAGGTATTCTCGCTGACGGGCATCCGTAAGCTGCGTGAGGAGGGATGTGAGTTCCAGAGCCATATCGACGGTTCGCGGCATATCTTTACACCAGAGAACGTGATGGACACCCAGCGCGTGATCGGAGCCGATATCATGATGGCCTTCGACGAATGTCCGCCAGGACAGAGCGACTACCAGTATGCTGCTAAGAGTCTGGGACTTACGCAAAGATGGCTGGAGCGATGCGTGAAGCGTTTCAACGAGACAGAACCGCTCTATGGCTACAACCAGACGCTGTTCCCTATCGTGCAGGGCTGTACGTATAAGGATCTGCGTCAGGATGCCGCCAAGCATGTGTGTGATATGCTGGGGAAGTTGAACGATGGCGGTGGTGCATCCATTGGCGGTCTAGCTGTAGGAGAGCCGACGGAGGTGATGTATGAGATGATCGAGGTGGTGAATGAGATTCTGCCCAAGGACCGTCCCCGTTATCTGATGGGGGTCGGAACACCGCAGAATATCCTTGAGGCCATCGAACGCGGTGTGGACATGTTCGACTGCGTGATGCCAACCCGTAACGGGCGCAACGCCATGCTGTTCACCTACGAAGGGACGATGAACATGCGCAACAAGAAATGGGAGGATGACTTCTCGCCCATCGATCCTGAGGGCTGTGAGATAGACCGTATCCATTCGAAGGCCTACCTCCACCATCTCTTCAAGGCACAGGAACTGTTGGCCATGCAGATTGCATCAATCCATAACCTCGCTTTCTACCTGCGATTGGTGACGGATGCCCGTCAGCATATCGTAGCAGGGGATTTCGTGCAATGGAAACGGTCGGTCATTGATCAATTAGGACAGAGGAGGTGAAAGGAGCCACAGATTTCACAGATTCCCACAGAAGAAGAGATTTCCACAGATGAAAAAGAGTAAGTATATAAGAGTATGGCTGCGTAAGACGGGACGCTTCCTATGGGAGCATCTCCGTTGGGTGCGTTACCTGAATCCCTTACGTCTGCTGTCACGCCTCGACAGGTATATCGTTGCCAAGTTCATCGGCACATATATTTACTCCATCATCCTCATCATATCCATTGCCATCGTCTTCGACGTCAACGAGAACCTGTCGAAGTTCTCCACTTATGGTGCCCCGTTGAAAGCCATCGTCTTCGACTACTACGCCAACTTTGTGCCATACTTCGCCAACCTGTTCTCGCCGTTGTTCGTGTTCATCGCTGTCATTTTCTTCACGTCTAAGTTAGCGGGAAACTCCGAAATCATCGCGATGCTTGCCGCCGGTGTGAGTTTCAAGCGGCTCATGCGGCCCTATCTCCTCTCTGCTGCCCTCATCGCTCTGGTCAACTATTATCTTGGCGCCTACATCATCCCCCATGGGAATATCGTCAGACAAGACTTTGAGGCGAAATACAAGAACAATGATAAGATCACTTCTGCCAGCAACGTACAGTTGATGGTGGGACCTGGTATTATCGCCTATATCCAGCAGTACGACGACAACACGAAGACCGGCTATGGCTTTTCGCTCGACAAGTTCGAGAAGAAGAAGCTCGTCAGTCACATGACAGCCTCCGTCATCCGTTACGACACCATCAGTGATGACCGTTTCCACTGGAAGGCGCAGAACTATAAGATTAGGACGCTGAAGGGACTCCGCGAAGACATCAAGTCAGGGTCGGTCATCGACACCCTCATCCACATGGAGCCCATGGACCTGGTCTTCTCGAAGGGACAGCAGGAGACGCTGACGTCGGACGAGCTGCGGCAGTATATCTCGAAACAGACGGAACGCGGTTCGAGCAATGTGGTACAGTACGAGGTGGAGTATTACAAACGTATTGCCACATCGTTTGCCTCGTTTATCCTGACCATCATCGGGGCCAGTCTTTCCAGCAAAAAGCGCAAGGGTGGCATGGGCGTCAGTCTCGGTATCGGCCTGGGACTCTCGTTCTCCTATATCCTGTTGCAGACCATCAGTTCCACCTTTGCCATCAATGCCGACACGCCCCCGCTGCTGGCTGCGTGGATACCCAATATCCTCTATGCGATTATTGCATACTACTGTTACCGGCAGGCGCCGAATTAAAGGTAAAAAGGTAAAAAAGTAAAAAGTAAAATAGTGAAATTTGAAGAAACATATCTGAACGATAATATACTCGATGCGCTCTACGACATGCGCTTCGACGAGATGACTCCTATACAGGAACGTTGTATCCCAGAGATCCTCGACGGCTACGACCTGTTGGGTGTGGCTCAGACGGGAACGGGAAAGACTGCAGCCTATCTGTTGCCCATCCTTTCGATGCTCGATGACGGCGGCTACCCCAAGGATGCCATCAACTGCGTCATCATGTCCCCCACCCGTGAACTTGCCCAGCAGATAGACCAGGCCATGCAGGGCTTCGGCTACTATCTCGACGGTGTGTCATCTGTGGCGGTTTATGGCGGCAATGACGGAGGACGATATGAACAGGAACTGCGTGGCATGCGTCTGGGCGCTGATGTGCTCATCGCCACACCAGGTCGTCTGCTCAGTCATCTGAAAGTGGGCAACCTCGACCTCTCCCGCTGCAGCTTCTTCGTTCTTGACGAGGCAGACCGTATGCTCGACATGGGATTCATCGAGGATATCATGAAGATAGTGCAGCAGCTGCCGCAGTCGTGTCAGCGCATCATGTTCTCTGCCACGATGCCGCCGAAGATCCGTGAACTGGCCGTCACCCTGCTCCACAACCCTGTGGAGGTGAAGATCGCCGTTTCCAAGCCTGCGGAGAAGATTCACCAGAGCGCCTATGTCTGCTATGATCCGCAGAAACTGAAGATCATCAATCATATTTTCAAAAAGGGAGACCTGCAGCGCGTCATCATCTTCTCCGGCAAGAAGGAGAAGGTGAAGGAGATTGCCAGAAGTCTGAAGCAGATGCACATCAACTGCGACCAGATGCACTCTGACCTCTCCCAACAGGAACGCGACGAGGTGATGTACCGTTTCAAGGCAGGACAGACGGACGTGCTGGTGGCTACAGACATCGTGGCGCGTGGTATCGACATCGACGATATCCGCATTGTCATCAACTACGACGTGCCCCACGATGCCGAGGATTATGTGCATCGTATTGGTCGTACCGCCCGTGCAGACCGTGACGGAGAGGCCATCACCTTCATCAGCGAGGCAGACATCTACCGTTTCCAGCAGATAGAGCACTTCTTAGGTAAGGAGGTGGAGAAGTCGCCACTGCCCGAAGGTCTTGGTGAGGCACCTGTCTACACCAAACGTGAGAAGAAACGTTCCAACACCCGTCGTCATGGCCGCTGGCACTCGAAGGGTAACGGTCAGAACAATCAGGCAAAATCCAAGACCAATGGTCAAGATGGCGCTAAGAAGAAGAAACGTCATCATCGCCCTAAGAACGACGGCCAAGGTAATCCATCGTAAATCGTAAAATCGTAAATATGATAACTCATCCTATCTGCAAGATCAACCTCGGGCTTAACGTCGTTGAGCGCCGTCCCGACGGATACCACAACCTGGAGACCGTCTTCTATCCCGTCCCTATCTGCGACGCCCTTGAGGTGTTTGAGATGGACGAGCAGTTCCCTTCTGCCGTCGACTGCGACCTGAAGGTGACAAACATCGTGATCGACGGTGATGAGCAGAAGAACCTCGTGGTGCGTGCCTATAACTTGTTGAAGCAGGACTTCCCTACCCTTCCTCGCATACACGCGCATTTATATAAAGGTATACCGACTCAGGCTGGTATGGGTGGTGGCAGCAGCGACTGCGGATTTATGATTACGTTGCTCAATCAGATGTTCCAACTGGGACTCTCTGACCAGCAGATGATTGACTATGCCGCCCGCCTGGGTGCCGACTGTGCTTTCTTCGTTTTGAATAAGCCCTGTTATGCCGAAGGTATAGGCGAAAGGCTTGAGCCCATCAGTCTCTCACTACGTGGCTGGTATCTCGCCGTGGTGCGTCCTGCCATCCCTGTATCCACGAAGGAGGCCTTTTCACTCATCACCCCACAGCACCCTGACGTGAATTGCCGTGACATCGTGATGCAGCCTGTAGAGACTTGGCGTGACCATCTCACCAACGATTTTGAGAAGAGCGTCTTCGCCCTCCATCCCGAGATCGGTGCCATCAAGGACAGTCTCTATGGCATGGGAGCTGTCTATGCCGCGATGTCTGGTTCTGGTTCTTCGCTCTTCGGACTCTTCCGTGAACCCGTCTCCCTCGATTGCTTTAACGACGAAGGCACTTTCAAGACAGTGATGAAATTGTAGAAGTTAAAGGGAAGTTAAAAGGAAGTTAAAAGGACAATAGTTCTGAGGATCCAGCAAGCGCTATCAGTAATGTCCCTTTAACTTCCAAGCGGTCATAGACCGCGATAACTTCCTTTTAACTTCCCTTTAACTTCTATATTACTGTATTCCATCTTCGCGGAGTTTCTTCTGCCATTTCCATGCACTCTTCAGGACATCCTCCGTAGGTGTGTCAGCCTTCCAGCCCAAGACCTTGTTGGCTTTGTCGACATTACCCCACACCTGCTCGATGTCACCTTCACGACGGGGTGCATAGGTCCAGTTCACTTTCACGCCTGTGGCCTTCTCAAAGCCCTCTACCACCTCTAAGGTAGACAGTCCCTTGCCCGTACCGATATTGAATACCTCTACGGCATCGGTCTCTGGCTTGTCGAGCACACGCTCCATAGCCTTCACATGAGCCTTGGCCAGATCCACCACGTAGATATAGTCACGGATACAGGTCTTATCGGGGGTATTATAGTCGTGGCCGAAGATCTTCAGCTGCTCACGGATACCCATGGCTGTCTGTGTTACGAAGGGAATGAGGTTCATGGGCACGCCATTGGGCAGTTCACCGATGAGTGCAGAGGGATGTGCACCGATGGGGTTGAAATATCTGAGGATGATGCTCTTGATGGGCGCCCCCGAGTGGATATAGTCCTGGATGATCTCCTCGTTGATCTGCTTCGTGTTGCCATAAGGACTCATTGCCTTCTGGATGGGAGCATTCTCCGTCACAGGCAGGTTCTCCTGCGAGGGCTGACCATAGACGGTGCAGCTCGACGAGAAGATAATGCCCTTCACGTCGTACTTCGGCATCAGTTCCAACAGGTTGATGAGCGAAGTGAGGTTGTTACGGTAATAGAGCAACGGTTTCTCCACACTCTCGCCCACAGCCTTCGAAGCGGCGAAATGAATGATGCCCTCAATCTTCGGATACTTCTTGAACACTCCTTCAAGGGCTTCGAAATCGCAGCAGTCCACCTTCTCAAAGGCAGGACGAATGCCTGTGATCTTCTCAATGCCGTCCAATACGTTGATGTTCGAGTTTGAGAGGTTGTCGATGATTACTACCTCATAACCTGCTTCCTGCAGTTCTACGGTCGTATGGCTTCCGATGAATCCAGTACCGCCTGTTACTAAAATTGTCTGTTTCATATCTTTATGTTATTTTACTTTTTTACCTTTTTACCTTCACTCCGGGAACGGGTTCTCGCCCGGCTCCGGCACGAGACTGTTGTCCGCATTCTTCTTCTGATAGACAATCACCGTCCTCTCCAGCGAGTTATCCTCATTTCTCATGTAGATGGTGCCCGATCTGACATCACCCGTCTTATTCGGACTGGCGGTGATAGTCACTTTTCCGTTTCCCTCTCCCGAGGCCGGATCCATGAACAGCCAGTCGACTTCGGCATAAAGATGCCACTTACAGTTGGACTTGATGGCCAGAGTGCCCTCGCTATTGTCCGACAAGGTCATTTCCTCGTTGGCGGCGATATAGTCCGGCTTCTTGGTGGTTTCTGCATCATCATCGTCGCCACAGGCCACAAGGGCTGCCATCATCAGCAGCAATATCGTTGTTTTCTTCATCATTTCCATCATATCTGTCTCCTTTCCTATTTAATGATCATTTTCTTTCCCTGTACCACATAGATGCCCGGCTTCAGACTCTTGGCTCCTGACTCCTTGCTCCTGACAAGCACGCCGCGCATGTCATACACCTTGGCATCCTTGATATCGCTGGGAGCTGCAATATCCCTGATTCCTGTCGTCATACCGTCCAGCACGCCGATGGAACGGGTGCCGGAAGTGGTGGTCATATAGGCCTCGAAGGGATACGCAGCACGGAGTCCTTTCACGAACTTGCTGCCCATGTCTGCCTCCGAATATGCCACGACAGCATTATTCACGTTGAGGGGCAGGATGGCATCGTCACTCTTGTTGACGAAATTGGGTACTAACGTCCTATCATTATAACGAACGCTATGCAGGTCATCGGATTTCTTGACTTCGACATTCTCCGACTCGAAGGTCACGTCACCGATGATCCGATAGTCTGTCAGATAGAGGCTGTTGTTCGGCATACTTATTATATATGGTGTATTGGCCTTAATGGCTTCGGCCTCCTGATAGCCGTTAGCTGTCAGCTCATAGAGCCAGAACGGTTTCTGGTCACTTTCCGTCGTCCACTTCCTAAAGGGAACGATGATTCCAGCGGTAGCATGGCTGACGGTCTGCACGTCGAACGGCAGGGCGATGGTCTCCCATCCCCTCGGCTCCATGATACCTGTCTCCATCGAGTAGTTATGGGTGTAGGTGACCTTTTCTGCCGTGAATGAGCGCGGACAGTAGAAGTCGTTGCCTTCCTTCCCGTCGGAGAGTACGATACGGGCAGCCACACCATCTACCACGGCGTTCTGGTCTTCCCAGGCTACATACTTCGCATCGCTCACATAGAGCAGGAAGTTGGGATTGCTGACGGTCGCCCTGAACTGGGTATTCGGGTTCCAGATGGCTGCAGCGATATCCTTACAGCCGGCCAAAGCATCCTCGGCAATGCCTGTCACCTCCCACACGTTATCGCCGTATGCCACTGTAGCCGGCACCTCGAGCGTCTGCATGTTATCGACAGACGTGATGGTGACCTGCTTGTCGGCAAACGAAGACACGAGATAATGGATGCCGTCTTTCTCGAACGTCATGTCCAGAGCGGCGAACGATACGTTGACGTTGATATCTGCCCGAATACTCGAGAGTGTGTACTGGTTGTCGACGATGGCATCTGTCACGTCTGTGCCGTTCACCCTCACGTATTTGGCTGTATAGCCTTCATCTGGAATGAAAGTGAGCACTGCCGTGGTGTCTTCATTGAAGTATGCGGACCATGACCGGTCACGGATAATAGTCTCTCCATCGACGGCCACCTCGCCATTGCCGGAGACATAGACGGTGAGGATGTATTTGTTGACGGGTATCTCCTCATATTCGGCCACGAGCGTCGTGTGTTTCCTGAGGTTCTTGACGGAGTACTGGTATTTTGCCAGTTCCGACGTGATATCAAGACTGTCGAGCATGACTTGCTTGATACGCCAGTTGTCTGCCGGACTGAATGTGATGAAGACATCGGTGCCTTCCTCGATCCTGAACACGGTGGTCGTGTCTTCTACAGAGGTGCCATCGAAGTTGACGGTACCCTGGCCGATGGAGGTGATGACAAGGCGATAGTGGATACGCTCATAGGCCACGGCGACCGTATAGTCCTGATCAAGATAGGCTATGCTGTATTCGCCATACCTGGGTTTCTCGGTGGAGAGGGTGTCGGCGGCATAGATGTCTGCAAACAGACTGTCGGAGACCACCCGGTCGTTGACTGTCACGTCCATAATCTGATACCCCGTGTCGGAGAGGAATGCCACCGCACACGAGTCTCCTTCCATAAAGGTGTACTGCACGGAATCGTTGCGGACGGCCTGCGTGCTGTCGGCCAGGGCCTCATGCTGACAAACGGCCTGACCGTTGCCGACAGCTACGACGGTCACCTTATATTCACCACCCACAATCTTAGAAAACTGCTTAGCCCAGCACTCTGCCTTCATAAACGTGGCCCTCGTGCCTTTGGGCACCTTCAGGACAGACTCTGGATGAATACCCTCAAACACGATGAGGTCTATGTCGAAAGGCTGCATGAACGCCACGCTGACAAACTTCAGACTGTCGCAACCTCTGAAAGCGGCCTTCTCTATACTCTCGAGACTCTCCGGCAGATACACCGAGGGGAGCACCTTACACCCCTCGAAAGCGGACTCGCCGATCTTCTTCAGCCCATCAGACAAAGAGACGGAATCCAGCTTCTCGCAACCCCAGAAGGAGGCTGTCGCCAGTTCGGTGATACTCTCTGGCAACACGACTGTCGGCAGGCTGAGACAACCCGCAAACACCGAGTCGCCCATCTCCGTCAGTCCCTCGCCCAACTCCAGCGATTCTATCATCTCACAATTCCTAAAGGCAGAAATGCCGATCTTCTTCACCGACTTCGGGATGATAAGTTCTGTCAGATTGATACAACCTGCAAAGGCTAAAATACCGATCTCCTCGACACCTTCTTCAATCGTGAGTTTCTTCAATTCCTTACAACCCTTGAACGCCCCGTCCTTGACTATCTTCATCGAACCGGGAATAGTCACTTCCTCCAGACTGCTGCCGTCAAAGACCGACTCACCGATATCTTTTACAGAGGCGGGGATGGAGACCACCTTCAGTTCTCCGCAACCTTCAAAGGCTGAATTACCGATCTCTTCGACACCCTCTTCAATATTGACGGTCTTCAAGCTGGTACAGTCCTTAAAGGCTTTCTCGCCCACCTTCTTCACCGTGCTGGGAATGGTGAGCTCTTCAATACTCGTACAACCTTCGAAAGCCGATTCACCAATCTCTTCCACGCCTGTCTCTATCACAAGATCCTTCAGACTGGTACAATCCTTGAAGGTCGTCTTCTCAATCACTTTCAGGCTGCCGGGGACGGTGATGGCCTTCAGGCTGGTACAGCCCTCGAAGGCAGACTCGCCAATCACGTTCACATTCTTATTCTCGCCGAATTCGAACGTCTCAAGCCCAGTGCAGTCCTTAAAGGCATTCTTGCCTATCTCCTCGATGTCACCGCCGAGTTTGACGGACTTCAGCTTCTGGTTGCCTTCAAACACCGATTCGGCCACCGTTTTGATGTTACCCTTGATTTCAATCTCCTCCAGACTGGTGCAGCCCTTGAAGAGATCCTGATCAACGGTCTCCACATCGCAGTCAATCTCGACAGCAGTCAGGCTGGTACAGTCCTCAAAGAGCCCTTTGCCCAGTTCCGTCACAGATTCCGGAATGACCAGAGTCTCCAGTTTCGAACAGCCTGCGAAGGCAGATTCACCAATCACTTCGATACCTTCGCCCAGTTCGATTGTCGTCAGGCCGGAACATTCTTTAAAGGTCTCCTTGGGAATCTCTTTTACGCTGCCTGCTATGCTGACTGAGGTCAGTGACTTATTCCCGGAGAACGCATTCTCTACAATCGCCGTTACCTGGTATGTGGTCTCTTCATAGGTGACTTCCTCTGGAATGACGATGCTGGTGGCGCCTTCTTCCACGCCTTCCACTTCGACCACGCCCTCTTCCGTCACGTGATACATGACACCCTCGACGGTGAATCTCTCAACAGGCTCCACTTCCTCTTCGCCTTCGCCTTCACCTTCCCCTTCGCCCACGGTATCAGTACCTTCGACGGTTTCCGTATCGTCATCGGCAAAGGGGTTTGCATCATACGACAAGCCGACACCAAACGAGAATGCCGACAGTGCCATGATGAACACAAGTACAAATAAAGATGATCTTCTCATTATTGTATGACTTTAATTTTCACAACTTCAAGTTGCAAAGATAGGAAGATTATTTGAACTTTGCAAATATTTGGGGCAGAAATTGTAAATATCTGTTATTTATTTGGTGATATGGCGAAAAATACCTAACTTTGCACACAACAAAAAGACTATTAGATGAATCATTACAGACAATGGCTGTGCGCTGCCCTGCTCTTCTGCGGCATCAGCATCGCCAACGCCCAGCAAAAGCTCGTGTTCACGCCGCAATGGACGGCCCAGGCGCAGTTCGTGGGATTCTATGTCGCCAGCAGCATGGGCTTCTACCAAGAGGCCGGTCTTGACGTGGTGATCAGGCATCCTGCCGCTTCAAAACCCAGTATCAACTATCTTACCGAAGGCGAGAGCCAGTTTATCACGCTCAATCTGGTGACGGCTATGACCTTCATCGACAATGGCATCCCTTTGGTCAACGTCCTGCAGATGTCACAGCAGAACAACCTGATGATTGTCTCCCACACGCCGTTGAATGGCGTGGAGAGCCTCCGTGGCAAGAAGGTGGGACACTGGAAGTCCGGCTTCAGCGAACTGCCAATGGCAATGGACAAGAAATATGGTCTCGGTATCCAGTGGATACCATTCATCTCGAACGTCAACCTCTATATCTCTGGGGCCATCGACGCCGCCCTGGCGATGAGCTACAATGAGTTCTTCCAGCTGAAGATGGCCGGACAGCGCATCAAGACGGAGCAACTATTATATATGCGTGACATCGGCTACAACGTACCGGAAGACGGTGTCTATGTGACGGCTGACTTCTATCTCAAGCACAAGGATCTCGCGATAAAGTTTGCCGAGGCCACCCGTAAGGGTTGGGAATGGGCAGTAGAGCATCCCGAAGAGGCACTCGACATCGTCATGCTCACCATGCGGCAGAGTGGTATCCCCGGCAACATGATTGCGCAGGATTGGATGCTGAAACAGATTCTGAGCCAGCTGGCCGACAAGGATACCAGCAAGCGCTCCTACAAGCTGGAACCCAAAGCCGTGGAGCTGGCCAACCGCATCCTCCTGGAGAGCGGCGTCATTAAAAAAGAAATCACCTATCATCAGATCACACAACTATGATCCAGTTAAAAAAAGCGAAAGGATTCCATTCGTTGCATTCCAGGCTGACGCTATGGGTTATGCTGACGGTGTTGGCCGTCTTCGTCCTCATCACCATCATCATCACCAACGTCATCCGCAAAGCATTGCTAAGCAGTTCCGAGGAGAATGCGAAAAGCCGTATCGAGATTGCCAACCAGCACATCAACAGTATACTTGTGGGAGTGGAAGTGGCTGTGGACAACGTGATACCGGAGGTTATGGAAAAACTGGACACCCCCGACCAGTTCTATCCGATGGTTCAAAAGATTCTGGAGCTTAATCCTCCCATCATCGGCTCTGCCATTGCCTTTGAGCCCAACTATTTCCCCCAGAAGGGTGAGCACTTCTCCCCTTACGCCTATCGCACGGTCAACGGCACCATCGAGACTAAACAGCTGGGCTCGTCGGAATATGAGTACCACTATATGGACTGGTATCAGATTCCCAAACTGCTGAAGAAGAACTACTGGAGCGAGCCATATTATGACACTGGCGGCGGTGAGCAGATGATGACCACCTACTCGCATCCTATTTATGACAAGGATGGCAACCTGATAGCGGTACTCACTGCTGACGTGTCGTTGAACTGGCTGACGGAGCTGGTGGCGAAGAGCGACATCGAACTGAATGACAGACTTCAGGGTACACAGACAGATACAACAGGATTCAAGATCACCGATACATTCCTCTATACGCATGCTTATTCATTCATTATCGGACGTGGCGCCACCTATATCACCCACCCTATGAGCGAACGAATCCTGAACGACACCTACTTCGTTTACTCCATGGAGACGAACGACTCCATCGATGCACAGATTGGTTACGATATGGTGGACGGTCTCTCCGGTATGCGTGAAATCATCCGCGACGGCGTGAAATTCCTCATCTGCTATGCGCCTATCGAGCGCACAGGATGGTCGATGGCTACGGTCATTCCAGCTAAGATCATTTATGGCAGTTCGCAGTTGCTCAGTTACCTTGTCCTGCTCATTATGTTTATAGGGTTGGTCGTGCTCTTCCTCATCTGTAACTCGGTGGTCATGCGCATCACCCGTCCGTTGGCACGCTTTGCCGACTCTGCCGACGAGGTTGCTAAAGGAAATCTGGATGCGACGCTGCCCGACATCAAGACCAAGGACGAGATGGCTCGTCTGAGCCAGTCGTTCTCACTCATGCAGACCTCTCTGAAGCAGCAGATGGAGGAACTGCGTCGTTCCACCGCCTCGAAGGCAGCCATCGAGAGTGAGCTCAAGGTAGCCAGCGACATTCAGATGTCCATGCTGCCGAAGATCTTCCCCGCCTATCCCGATCGCGACGATATCGATATCTTCGGACAGCTGACACCGGCGAAGGCCGTCGGTGGCGATCTCTTCGACTTCTTCATCCGCGACGAGAAGCTCTTCTTCTGCATCGGCGACGTCTCTGGTAAGGGTGTGCCCGCCGCCCTGGTGATGGCCGTCACCCGTGCCCAGTTCCGTACAGTCTCAGCCCATGAGTCAATGCCGGAACGTATCATCACCCGTCTGAATGATACGATGAGTGAGGGCAACGACTCCAACATGTTCGTCACGCTCTTCGTGGGTGTGCTCGACCTGCCGACGGGACGTCTGCGTTATTGCAATGCCGGTCATGATGCACCGATGCTCATTGGATCCAACATCGGCATGCTGCCTTGCGACTCCAACCTGCCTGTCGGTGTGATGGGCGACTGGAAGTTCACGATGCAGGAAACGCAGATAGATCCCGGCACCACCATTTTCCTTTATACCGACGGACTCACCGAGGCTGAGAACATCAAGCATGACCAGTTCACCGAGGAGCGTATCTTGAAGGTGGCAGAAACATCCCTGGCTACAAACAATCACGACCCTCATCGGCTCGTGGAGAATATGACTACGGCTGTCAAGGAATTCGTCAATGGCGCAGAACAGAGTGACGACCTCACCATGCTGGCCATCCAATACACGAAGCAGCAGCTCGACGTGCGCTATCAGCGAAGCATCACCCTGACCAACGACATCCAGCAGGTGCCACAGTTGGCCGAATTCATGGATCATGTCTGCGAGGCGATGGGCTTCGACGACCTGACCACCATGCAGATGAACCTCGCCATCGAAGAGGCCGTAGTGAATGTGATGAACTATGCCTATCCAGAGGGAACCACGGGTAGTGTCAATGTGGAAGTCCAAGCGAATGACGTCAGGCTGAAGTTCGTCATCTCCGACAGTGGCAAGCATTTCGATCCCACGAGTGTGGCTGCGGCCGACACGACGCTCTCGGCAGAAGACCGTTCCATCGGCGGCCTCGGTATCTATCTCGTTCGTCAGCTGATGGACAGTGTGAACTACGAGCGCATCGGCGGTTTCAACGTCCTCACCCTCCGCAAGAAACTCAACAAGCAATAGTAATTACGACCACTAATTTCACTAATTACACTAATTGTTGCGCTTGACAAAAAATTAGTTTAATTAGTGAAATTCGTGGTCGTTAAATTCTTGTGAAGTTTATTGAGGTCCGTGAGGACCCTTATGACCTTTCTCGTGACGCTGCTGCATGTCGGCTTTGTACTTTTCATACTGCTCTGTCGTCATGATCTTCTGCAGTTCTGCATCGTAGGCCTTCATCGTCTCTGCCATTTCCTTCCGGCGATCCTGACGGTCACCCTTTGGCGGTTCCGGACGTTCACCGTTCATGTCGCCCTTTGGAGGTTCAGGCCGTTGTCCTCGCATGCCGTGAGGTCCGTGGTGTCCATGAGGTCCGTGGTGGGGCGGACGCATCTTGTCGGCATACGCCGTGTTCAGCGCCAGCAGTTTCTTGGCCTGCTTGTCGTTCAACTGGTAGTCTTCAACCATCTTGTCCGTGCGGTGTTTCACCATCTCCTGCTTGCGGTTGTTGTCCTCTGACGGCTTGTTGCTGTCCTTGTCCTGTGCGACGGCTGCCATGCTAACCATAACGGCGGCCAAGGCTGCGATTAAGCGAACACCAAACGAGCTCGTTCGTTTGGCCGAGTGTGAGCAGGCTCGACCGTAGGTCAAAGTCATTATCATCTGTTTCATCATCTTTTTGTTGTTTAATTGTGATACATTTTTGTGAATTATCTCTTGCGTTGCAACTGTCTCTTTGACTCTCCGTCGCCCGCAAAGTTTAATCCACTCCCCCGCCCTTTCAGCCAACTGCCCGATTTTTTCAACGAATCCAACGGATGGTATTGTCAATGTTCAATGGGCCGTATGGAGCTCGCCCAACGTTATTTTCCCTACATCCAACCACGCTCAGCCTGGCTAAAACTCAAATCTATGCTGAGTGAAGATCCGGATCTCGCGCACCTTACAAAACTCAAGCGCCGAACGTTTCTTCCTCTCGAAGTAAACATTATTTACCAACACTTAGGGCATCCTTAAACTGCCATTTTTCAGGCCGTTTTCGCGCCATTGACTTTCCTTAGCCCAAACTCTGACTTTGCTTTATTGAAACCTCGACTTTATAGGCACCAAACTTCGAGTTTAAATAGCCCTGTTTTAGTGACAACATTCGCACTCACTAAGATGTAAACAATTTTTTGCTGAACCGAAATCAGGAAAAGACATGTTTTTCTTGCAATCTTACAATCTTACATTCTTACACGACCTACTATTTTTGTGTATTCGTTAAATTAATGATAATATATATTATAATATATATTATCATTAAACTATCGTTTCCACATTTTACCCTACCCTGTGTAAGATTGTAAGAATGTAAGAATGTAAGATTTTGCTGGGCGAAATACTTGCTGTTTCGGGAAAAAGTTGTATCTTTGCAGCATAAAACGCACAGAAGGGACAGTCCCCATTGTGATAAGAAATCAGTATAAAATGAACTAATTACAATATTTGTATTATGACTAAAAAGTATCTAATGACACTCGTAGCCATCCTTAGCTGCGCAATGACCGTGGCGGTGCTGACCGCATGTACCAACAACATCGACAATCCTTCTGACCCGATTCATGGAGATGACAGCGGGATTGTTGGCAACTGGTTTTCTGACATATCAGGCATGACCTACGCCAAGTGGAATTATGGCAAGACGTGGCAGAACACCGAGTTCAAGGCCGACGGAACGGGCAGCACCCGTGTCTATTACACCTTGGATGACAAGGCTATCGGCTGCGAGAAGATAGACTTCAGCTACACGGCTTCTGCTGACGGCGTGCTGACTATGGCCCCAACGGACAGGGAGGCCATGCAAGCCAAGTGGCAGGTAGCGGGCGACGAACTGCGCTTAAGCGATGATATCACCAGCCAGAGTTTCAAGAAGACCACCAGCGACATGACCGCCAAGTTCGACACCTGGAGCAAGACGAAGGACATGATTGACGTGCCGCAGCCCGCCAAATACACCGTTTTCGTCTATGGCAATGCCGGTGGTAAAATGGATAATGCCATAGAAGAGGGCTTCTGGGAGAAAATACAAAAGTACCTGACCGACCACAACAACGTGCGCGTGATGTGCATGTATAAATATGGTAAGGACGAACCGGATGCAGGAAACCCCTTTAAGGGCAAATATGCAGCTCCTGGTGACATCGTATGGTTTGAACTGACCGACAAGACTGACCTCAACAAGATTAAAGAAAGTGGTCTGCAGGCTTTAGGCATGGGCGAGGAAGCCAAGCAGCTGAAGATATGCAATCCTAACACGATGCGCCTGTTCCTTGAGTTCAGTAGTCTGCATTGTCCGGCCGAGGATTACGTGATGGGCATCTGGGGGCATGGTTCTGGCTTTGATGCTATGAACGATGTGCCAGGCAAGTATGAAATCAAGAATCTCTCACGTGGTGTGATGACCGACGAGTGGGTAGATGGCGAATGGATGGATATGTACCAAATGAATGATGCCATGAAGGCTGCAGGCATCGACCATTTTAACACGCTCATGTTCCACAACTGCTATATGGGCAATATAGAGACACTGACACAGGCATATAAGTTTGCCGACTATATCTTTGCCTCGGCCCACGTGCTTAGCAGTAACGGCGAGCTGATGACGGAATTTGTGCGCGGACTCGTGGAGACTGGCGATCCTGTGCAGGCTGGAGGGCTGATGTTCGAACGCTGTACACCTGTATGGCAAAACAGTTATGTAGATGAAAAAGAAGGAATATGCTGGAATGGCGACTATAAGATGATTCGCACAGACAAGTTCGAAGCTATCATCGATGCCGCCAAGCAGCTGTGCGACCGCCTCCTGGAACTTTATCCCACAGAGAAGGAGGCCATCGACCGTGCCACCAAGAGCGTGTATCGCGTCGAACCTATCGATGAGTATAAAAACGAATTCCTCACCCCCTTCTTCGACATTGCTAACTATGCCCAGCTGTTGGCCAAAGAGACCGACGATGTCGAGCTGAAAAACATCTCTGCCACGCTGGACAACGCCTTCAAGGAGGCTTTCGTACACTATCGCGACGTGAATAACAGCAAGGAGCATCTGGATCACTACACGCTGAGTGTATGTCTGTTGAGGCAACTCTTCTACACCTTCGACTACAAGACGAATGCTCCACAGTTAAAAACGCTGAACAATTACAATGAGGGCTACGAGAAGTGCGACTTCCACAAGCTGACGGGCTGGGGCAAGTGGCTCAACACCAACGAGCAAGCACTCGACAGCAACCCACAGAAAGGCGGCGGCGGTAGGTTGGATAAATAAGATACGTCTGGTCTGCTGCCATGTTGGAGAAAATCAGAACATTCAATAAAATACACTAATGTAAAGACTTTGTCATGCACAAAAATGCACTGGCAATGCACGTAGATGAGTATGACTCCCTAAAACAGGGACCCACTACCAAAGCACCCTCGCGAATCGCGATGGTGCTTTTGGTTAGATGGCCGTACGAAACATACGGTCATAAACCATGGGGTAACGATTCGTGACGCCATCGGTCGCCAGCAAAACGTGACCACCATTAACGAGAGCGGTCTCTACTCCCTGATTCGACTACGATGAACTGGAGGCCATAAAGCACCGCGACTGGTCAGACTTCCATCATTCCAATAATTCCAATTCCAATTAGGAAAATAAGGGTGCCAACTCGCTCTATAGATTATATAACTAATTGATATATAGATAGTTATATATATAGTAAGCAGAATTGGTGTGTCAAAAATACAAACTGGAATTGGAATAACTGGAATACTTGGTTATCAGTGATTCATCTAAACGGCTGATAATCAATTAAATACGACATTAGCAAACCCTCTTTCCCTAAGATGCCAAGCCTTGGAAAAGGGACAGAAAGTATAAAATTCTGCTCTCACAGGCCTCAAAAGACATCTACGAGCCCCTCATTCCAATGCTTTTTCCCTTTCTTGGCGAACACATCAGCGGCGCGGAATTTCAGTATTCTGACAACAGTTGGAAGCATTAATGTGGCATAATGGCTATCATCGTAGTCGATTCGAGCTGATACATGTACAAATCTCATAATAGGGACTATCCCTACTGTGCGATGTTCGGACTCTCTTTGAGTATAGTAGAAGTAGTACTTCATTTGGTGCGTTTAACAAACTATAAAGGAAGAATAAAAGCTGTAAAAAGTTATTTTTGTATTTTTGCAAACAAAATAAGATAATAACTTATTAAATTTAAAATTATATGAAGAAAAGATTACTAACCATGCTCGTCCTGCTCATAGGGTGTAGAGCCCCAGACCGCCATTCTGCTCTATACTGACGGAGTGAACGAGGCGGTAAAAAAGAATGTGGAGGATGGCAGCAAGGAACTGTTTGGCGACCAACGCATCCTCGACGTGGCGAATGTTGCCATTCAGGAAGGTCAACTTTCTCCGAAGGCTATCATAGAGAACATAACACAGGCCGTCCATGACTTTGTCGGCGACACCGAACAAAGCGACGACCTCACCATACTTTGCATCAGACTCATTTAACAAATTGGAACAACGTGTAAAAGAGAGCCCGAACGCACAGTAGCATTCGGGCTCTCTTTGAATATAGTAGAAGTAGCTTGTCAGTTCTGGGCACCGCCTGCGATGTCGAGCAACTCGGTGGTGATGGCCTGCTGGCGCCCCTTGTTGTACTGGAGGTTCAGTTCACGGAGCAACTCATCGGCATTGTCCGTCGCGGTCTGCATGGCCACCATACGGGCGGCGTGCTCAGAGGCCACGGAGTCGAGCAGTGCCGTGTAGAGCATCAGATGCGCCATCTTCGGCAGGAGCTGCGAGAGGACGGTGTTCATGTCGGGCTCGACGATGAAGTTATCGTTGAGCGGCTTGACTTCCTCCTCTACCCTCTCCGTCTGTCGCTCTCCACGTTTCTTCAGATACTCCTGCGACTCCTTCGTGGCGATGACACTGGTGAGGTCGCGCTCGTGGTCGGCCTTCAGCTCCGATTCGATGTCGATGGGGAGGAAGGTCTTCCGGGTGAGTATCTGCGAGCCTGCGCTCTTGAAGTGATGATAGATGAGTTCGACCTTATCTATCTGACCGTCAGCGAATTTCGTGCCAAGTTCCATGGCGATGTCGATGCACTGCGCGACGTTGGGTTTGTCGGCCAGTGCAGAGAATTCGCCTTGCACATTCAACCCCAACTTCTGCGCCTTCTCATAGACCTTGCGGCCGAGGGGAT
>JAEEGH010011649.1_pt1 | contig 19896 bp, 19 predicted proteins | sample 9134181 | NCBI WGS metagenome assembly JAEEGH01 (sample SAMN16246544, study PRJNA631951) | gut metagenome | biome: gut microbiome; feature: rumen; material: DP-attached | host: Bos | place: Iran: Karaj | collected 2018-10 | reverse complement strand
GGGAACACCTCACGATGGACGAGGTGGCTCTGCTCCAAACGTTTCAACGTCTGCGAGAGCATCTTTTGGGAACAGTCCGTCATCAGACGGCGGATCTCATTGAAACGCAATACACCCGTCTCGCTCCTGTGGAGCATGAAGAGCACCAACATCGACCACTTGTCGCCGAAGCGACTCACCACTTGCCTGATGGGACAGGCCAAATACTCTGCCTTGATATCTGCCATAACCTTTGATTTTTCCACAAAAGTAACCAAAAGAAACCAACTAACGGTTTTATACTTTGTTAATCTTCGTTAAAGTCGTTTTCTGCCAAGTCCGATGCCTTCACAATTCCTACTTTTTGGTAACTATCCCACCAAAAAGTGCCTTCTTGCAAAGTCGGTTTTTCCATATTAACTTTGCATCGTAAAAACAAACAAACAACATTTAAAACCATAAAATCATGAGACAGATTGAGACAATTGCAACAGGCAAGAATTATAGCGCAGTGAGCGTGGGTAAGATGAACGAGATTATCGAGCATGTGCTGCCGATGGGTCCCGAAGTGACCATCCAGGGCAAGGTGTTCGCAGGACAGGCCGTGGGCGCAACGGGTAGCGAACTGTCGTTCCAGACACTAGTTCCCGGTCAGGACAGCGGTTTCCTGCACACCCACAAGACTCACGAAGAACTGTATATCATCCTCAAAGGTGAGGGACAGTACCAGGTGGACGGCGAAATCTTCCCCGTCAGCGAGGGCACCATCGTCCGCGTGGCTCCCGACGGCAAACGTGCGCTGAAGAACACGGGCACCGAGAACCTGACGATGCTCTGCATCCAGTACAAGGCCAACGCCTTCACCGAGGCTGACAGCCCCATGACAGACGGCACAATCCTTCAGGAAGAACTGAAATGGTAACGGACCGGCTGGAGAATCTCAAGGAAATCATTCAGTATCTGATGGCTGATTTGGATATCAGTCATCAGATTCCCCATACGTTGGAAGAGCGGCAAAGGATGATGCGGGCGTTGATGAACGTATGGGTTCCCAAGCCCATCGATATGGCTTTCTTATCGGCACAGGATGCCGAGTTACAGATGCAACGGGAGGAAAAAGGTGTGGCGACTCCTACCGGCGAGGGTTTGCTGCTTTGGCAAGGTGACATCACCCGACTGAAAGTGGATGCCATCGTGAACGCCGCCAACGCACAGGCATTGGGCTGCTGGTCGCCACTGCACAACTGCATCGACAACTGCATCCACTCTGCTGCGGGTATCCAACTGCGCAAGGAGTGCGCCGACATTATGCGGGGCGGTCTTTTGGAAACGGGCGATGCCATCATCACACAGGGCTATAACCTGCCCGCCAAGCACGTTATCCACACCGTCGGACCGATTATCGAGAGCGGACAGCCAACCGAAAAGCAGAAGGAGCAACTGGCCCAATGCTACCGCAGTTGTCTTGACCTGGCTGAGAGGCACCAACTGCAAAGCATCGCTTTCTGCTGCATCTCGACGGGCGTGTTCCATTTCCCCAATGAACTTGCGGCAGAGATTGCCGTCAAAACCGTGAAAGAATATCCCCTTCATTCACTCAAAACCATCGTATTCAATGTTTTCCTCGACAAAGACCGTGACATCTACCAGCGACTGGTCTGAACGCATAGCCAAAACCCGCCAACTGATTGCCGAAGCTGACCACATCATCATCGGGGCGGGGGCAGGACTCTCGGCTGCCGCAGGACTGGAGTATTCAGGAGAGGCGTTCGAACATGAGTTCCGTGAATGGATTCTCCGATACGGCATCACCGATCTCTACAGTTCGTCGTTCTATCCCTTCGAGACCGAGGAAGAGCGCTGGGCATATTGGGCCAAGCACATCTGGTTTGCCCGCTATAAGCCGGAGGCGATGCCGCTCTACAGACAACTGCTGTCGCTTGTCAAGGACAAGGATTACTTCGTCATCACCACCAACGTGGACGGACAATTTGAGAAGGCGGGGGTCGACCCTCAGCGCATCTTCGCCACACAGGGCGACTATGCCTTTTTCCAACCCGCTGACGGCTCGCCCAAAGAACTGTATCCCAACCGGCAATGGGTGGAACAGGCTCTGTCGGCCATCCAAGACTGCCGCATCCCCACAGAACTGATACCGCATACGCCCGACGGCAAGCCCGTCGCCATGAACCTCCGATGTGATGACACTTTCGTGGAGGATGAGCATTGGCATGAGCAGGCCGACCGCTACAGCCAGTTTATCGAGAAGTCATACGACAAACGGCTGCTGCTTCTGGAGTTCGGAGTGGGTTTCAACACGCCCGTCATCATCCGCTTCCCCTTCGAGCGCATGGCAGCACAGTTCCCCCACACCTCGCTGGTACGCTTCAACCGCGACTATCCGCAGTTGATGACGGCTGCCGCCGCCAACCAATTCACGGCGTTCACGGAAGATGTGACGACAATTCTCCACGACATCCAATCTGAAAAACAAAAATGATACTGAACACGGGGGGACGGACAGACACCGTCCAGTATTACAGCGAATGGCTGCTGAACAGGTTCCGTGAGGGCTATGTGCTCTCACGAAATCCCTTGTTCCCGAACCTGGTGAACCGCATCGAACTGAATCCCGACAGCATCGACGTGGTGGTGTTCTGCTCCAAGGACTACAGCCCCATCCTCGGCAGGCTGCACAAAATCAGCGACCGCTTCAACTGCTACTACCACTACACCATCACGGCTTACGGAACAGACATCGAGCCGCGTGTCCCGTCCATCAGGCAGAGTATCGACACGCTGAGACAGCTGGCCGCCCAGGTGGGCAGAGAGAAGATCGCATGGCGCTACGACCCTGTGCTGCTGACGGAGAAGTACACCGTCCAGCGCCACATGGACACCTTTGAGTTCATGGTACGGGAACTGGCTCCATACGTCGACCGATGCATATTCAGCTTCGTGGAGATGTACAAGAAACTGGAAACGAACATGCCGGAACTGCGTCCCGTCAGTGAGGAGGACAAGCTGCGACTGGCGGAAGGTCTGGGGGCTATTGCCCGGCAATACGGACTGTTACTCCAGACATGTGCCTCGACCGACAAATACGAGCAATATGGCATCCGGCGCAGCGGATGCATGACTGCCGGGATATTCAGCCAGGCCTTGGGCATCAACTTCAAGAAAGCCGCACATAAAGGCAACCGGAAAGGATGTGCCTGCATGGAGAGCCGCGGACTGGGGGACTACAACTCCTGCCCGAACGGATGCCGCTACTGCTACGCCAACAAAGACCACCGCAAGGCGCTGGAGAACTACCGCCGGCACGACCCGTCCTCTCCCCTGCTGCTCGGCAACATCCTGCCCACGGACATCATCAAACCCGCCAAGCAGACAAGCCTGCTCGACAAGGAACCCAAATTGTTTTAGACTCATCCTTGTCTTCCTCATCACCTCTCCTCAAATAATTCCAGTAATCTGCCACAAAGACATGATATTTTACAGAAACGGCAAAATATAATATACTTTATTCTGCCGTTTCTAGGATTTGCTTATAAACGGCAGGTTTTGAAATAATTGCTCGCATTATCATTGTGACCTGACCATCAGTTTTCCGACCTTAAGTGAAAAGCGAAGACTTGATTTGAATACTTTTCGCAGCGTTTTGAAAAATCATTTCGTACCTTTGCAAGCACAATATATATAGTCATGATAATAAGAAGAGAAATAAAAGTACTATTAACGTTATTGATTCCTGTTCTAATGTCATGCAATGGGAGTCAGGACAAGAATATACTAATATATACGGATACCTTACTTGTTGAGGATCCTAAGCAGGCGTTGTCAATATTGGATTCTCTTGATAATGCCGGCACTTTAAATGAGAAAAACCGCATGCATCTGGTATGGAACCGGGCAATGGCACATCAAGCATTGGGAATGTCCCTGGCAGAAGATGATCAGTTGACGGAAGCGATAGCCTATTACAGGGCACAGAAAGAGAAACTGGCAGACAGCTATCTGCTTGAAGCGTCGTATCTTAGTTGGATGGACAAACCAGGGGATGCCATAAGAACCATAGACAAGGGCATGACAGAGATAGCAGACTCCACCAAACTGGCACAACTACTTGAGGCAAAAGTTAGAATCTGTGAGCGTCAAAGGAATTACAATCAGGCCGTAGAAATCCTTAAAGAACTGTTGAAGTATGAATTGGCCAAGCGCAATGAGGCCATACTTAACTATCAGATAGGTCTGAACCTTTCGCTGTCTGGTGACCGTCAGGCGGAACAATTCTATGACAAGGGCATCCGACTGGCTATTGAAAACACCGATACGGCGATGGCATGCGAATTTCTGCGCAACTATGCTGACTATCTGGCCAACAACGGCCAGTACCGCCGTTCAAACGATATGTTCCACCAGATAAGCCAGATGATGCCACAGGTAGCAGAAATGTCGGCGATACAGGCGGCAATGGCGGGCAACTACATCAACCAGCATCGGCTGGACTCTGCCCGCATCTGCAATGACAAGGCCATCAAGAGTGAAAAGGAACTGAATGCACAAGGCTTTACTGACATCGCCCGCAAGGCAGTGATAGAGCAAGAGCGTTACTTGTTGGATTATTCAAGCGGCAAGCCAGCATCCTTTACAGATTTTTCCCGATATTGTGACTCTATCACGGCTGACATGCAAGCGAAGGAAAACACATTGACTCAACGGTTGGAAACGAAGCAACGCCTGCAATCTGCGAACTATGAACTGAAACTCGGCCAGCAACGAATGGGCTGGCTGCTGTCTGTAGCAGCGCTGTTGTTGACAGGCGGCTGTATAGGCGGCTACATACATAATAGGAACAGGGTTCGACGACTGGCAGAGGCAGAGGACAGGATTGAGACCTTGAAGCGCATGCTGGCAGAAGCAGAGAAAGCAACAGAAGAAAATACGGTCAACGAGCAGACAAAGACGGAAGATGATGCTTTCTTCAAAAAAATCCTGTTGCAGCAGTTGGGCATTATCCGACTGGTGGCTGGCACCCCAACCAACCAGAATCAGGCTCTACTGAAACGTATATCAGGCATCAGTGGTGGCGAAATCCCCACGGACAGTTTGCTTGTGTGGTCAGACCTCTATCCTGTCATCGACCGTCTCTATGACAATTTTCATACCCGACTGATCAATCAATACGGTGACACACTCACAGAAAAGGAGGTGCAGATCTGCTGCCTCTTGTGTGCGGGATTCTCTACAAAGGAAATAGGTGTTATCACTGGACAGTCTGACGCAACGATTTATGTGCGCAAGACTTCCATCCGGAAAAAGATTGGAGCCGCCGAAGGACAGGATATTGTCGTTTGTGTCAATTCCGTTAAGGGGTGATTAAGACTCCGCAAGGTCTGATTTAGATTTTTGAGAAACGCAACCGTTGATTATCAATAGGTTACGTTTCTCTTATTAAGACTTTTTATTTGGTGATTTAGTCGTTTTAAGGTGCATTTTCCTCGTAATTTTGCATCGTAGAAAGTTTTAAAATCATCAAATAAAAGGATATGAAAAAGAGTAAGTTTTTAATTGGTTGCATCGTTTCAGTGGTGCTGGTATCGTATTGTAAAAATGCCCATATCCACCTGCCAGGTCATGGTAATTGGGAAGAAAAGAACCTCAAGGAGGTCGTCGTGAATCATGTTTCCAACACGCTGACCGACGGAGAGACGGTGGAGTTTCGCGGCAAGTATAACTGTGAGGACTACAAGGAAAACGGTGATGTGCGTTTTTCCGCCAACGTCATCTATGATGTGATTTCCAATGACGGTACGAAGGAGAGACGTACTGCGCATGTCATTTGTAATGAGGACAAGGACATAATTATAGAGTGGAGGGATGAAAAATGAAAAAGTCATTGATTGTTCTGCTGTCGGTTATCAGTATGGGTGCGCAGGCTCAGACAAATATGAATGATACTATCTTTAATTTGAGTGAGGTCACAGTAAAGGGGCGTAGCATTATCCAAAAGGTGGATCGTATGCTGATTATCCCGACAAGAGATGCCAGGAAGAATGCCTATAATCCCTACGACCTCATGTTCAATATGGCCATCCCCCGCTTGAATGTGAACGTCATTGGCAAGGAACTCACCGCCAACGGTGATGCCGTACAGACGCGCATTAACGGCATCAAGGCATCTCAAGCAGAAGTGGAAGCACTACTGCCCAAGGATATTGTGCGCATCGAGTTTATCGAGAATCCCGGGAAACGCTACGGCGACGGGGAACTCGGAGCTGTCATAGACATTATAGTCCGCAAACGTGAGGAAGGCGGGCTAATTAATGTGCAAACCACCAATTCTCCACACGTTTTGTTTGGCGAGAACAATCTTACAGCGAAATACAACCGAGGCAAGTCACAATGGGGCTTGAACTATGCGCTCAGTTATCGGGGCGTAAAGAAAGACCATACGGACAAGACGGAGGATTTCCTGCTGGTAGGCGGGAACATCCACCGGGTACAGGAGGGCGTGAACGACCAGAAAAAGTGGGCTATACACAACATCGACCTGTCATATAACTATGCAGAGCCGGGAAAATATACGTTCAATGCCGTCTTTCGCAATAATATCAAGCGTGTGCCCCATCAAGACGAGACAAACATGATCAACCATACGCTGACTGCCAGGCAGCGTATGCAGGACAATAGTTATAGCCCTGCACTCGATTTGTATTTCCAGCGCGTGCTTCCCAATGAGCAAACGATAACCCTCAACCTGACGGGAACGTTGATCAACAGCAGTCTGATGCGTACCTATGCAGAAGCTGACAATGGCGTTACGCTTGCCCATTACCTGATGGACGTGGATGGAAGCAAGCGCAGCATCATCGGCGAGGCTATCTATGACAAGCGTTTCAAAACCGCCATGCTCAGCGCAGGAGTGCGCCACTACCAGATGCACGACCGAAACGAGTATAATGGCACATCACCCGTCACGTCGGAAATGAACCAGATGCGCTCGTCTGCTTTCGTCGATGTGCAAGGTGCATGGAGAAAACTGAACTACAGCGTGAGTGCAGGAATGACACGTTCATATTTCGAGGAGTCGGACAAGTCGCACACCTATTACACGGTTACACCAACGCTCCGGGTTAGTTTTGCCCCACACAAGAATGGCTATCTGAACTATCGCTTCTCCACCGACCCGCAGATTCCGTCTCTTTCGGCCTTGACAGATGTAGAACAGGCTATCGACACCATTCAGATTTCGCGAGGCAATCCCAACCTGTTGACCTATAATATTTATAACAACACATTTAACTATTCCTACAGCAAAGGCAAGGTGGTTGCAATGCTCAATGCCAACTATTCATACTATGACAACTGCATCATGGAGAGTGTGTCTGCCGAGGGGCGTCACCTAATCATAGGACAGGACAACCAGAAATCCTACCAGACGCTACAAGTAGGTCCAATGCTTGTGCTCCGAGGACTGGATTTCGGAAAACTGAAGAACTTCCTCACCCTGAGTCTTGAAGGCGGTTTCTCCCGTTACTGGAGTTACGGAAATAACTACACGCACACCTACAGCAACTTTTATTTTAACGCTCAATGCATGATGAGTTATAAGGAGTTCGGACTTGCAGGTCAGTTCAGCAAGAATCGAAACGTCCTCTTTGGCGAGACCATTGTCAAAGGTGAGAACCAGACAGCTATTCTGGCCACATGGACCCATAAGCGGTTGCAAATCGGTGTTGGCATGATGTTCCCCTTTACCAACAACTACAAGACGGGCCGTGAACGAGTCTCGAAGATTGCTCCTTATACCGCCTGGAACTACACGAAAGAAGTTGGCCAAATGGCCGTCATCCGTCTGAACTACAACTTTGAATATGGGAAGGCTTATCGTGCAGCCCAGAAGCGAATGAATAACAGCGATACCGAGTCAGGCATTTTGGATATGGGCGGGGGTACTACAAAATAGGGAATAACGCAGGGAAGTGGAAGCACAACGGAGACCCTATTGTACACTTCGAGAACAAAACGGGACTTGCCCAATTGTGAGCAAGTCCCATTATGCCTTCCCCCTACCGCTCCCAGACAAGGCAAGATTTTCCATCACCTCCTCCCTCTACCTCACCTCCTCTCCTCAAAGATGGAATGGTACAACCCGTAAATATAATATATGTGGCAGGTTTCAAATGAACAGGTCGTCCATCGTTACTTGTTTTTGGACAATTCCGCTATGCTTGCCGTAGGCTACCCCGTATGTGGTAACCATGGTAAGATGAACGGTTTGTTTGGAGGAAAGCGTTGACTTCAGACTTTCGATACGATTTCTCAACTTGCCTTCTTCGTCCTTGGTGATATGATAAGCGTCTCCGGCAAACTTCATCTCACAGAGATTCACAACATGGTCGTCACGAAGGATGAGCAGGTCAATCTGCACACCGTCCTTGATGCCATCGCCTGCTACGCTCCAGGCAGAGATGGTAGACTTGACTCCACCAATCTCCAAGGCTCTCTTTATTTGGGTGACATGCTGCCAGCATACTTCTTCAAAGGCTACTCCACGCCAGTGCTTCATCAAGTCAGAAGTGGTGTTGTCGGTCATAAAACTGCCATCCTCGGTATTTGGCTCCACATACTTCAACCAGAAAAGACAGAAATTGTCTATGAGCTTGTAACACTCTGTCTTGCCAGACCTTCCGTACGGCATATAGCGCATCACAAAGTCACTCTCAACCAAAGCCTTCAACGTATCGGTGAGTCCACCGCCAAGGGGAAGACCTGTTTGGGCGGCTATTTCCTCGCGTGTAAAACCACTATGGCGTGATACTAGCAAACGCACAATCTTCTTGCAATCCTCAGGATTGCCGAAAATGGCATTGAAAAGCCGGTTGAACTCATCCTTCAGCCTTGGGTTGCGACCGAAAAGCATCCTGTCGGCATTACGCTCAAAGCTAAGCCCTTTTTGAAAGTAGCTGAGGTAATACGGAATGCCGCCAAACACCATATGGCTCTGAACGATGTCGTATCGCGACAACTCGATGCCCTCATGTGTGAAATAATCCTCTACCTCTTTCAGGGTGAATGGCGACAATTTAATCTCATCGGTCAAACGCCCGTACAGACCTCCGGGACTGCGGGAGAGATTGCCCAGTATCCAAGACGTGGCACTTCCACACACGACAAGCATAAGGTTGTCCCGACCACTGCACCAATTGTTCCAGAAATGCTCAAAAGCCGGAAGAAAACCTGAACGTGGAGTGTCCATCCAGGGCAGTTCGTCGAAGAATATCACCTGACGGCCACCGTCGTCAAGTTGGATGATCAATTGTTCCAATTGGTAAAAGGCTTCCATCCAGGACTTGGGTCTATTGAAACCCTCCAGACCATGACTGAGCAAGGAATAATAAAAACTCTCAAGCTGAGTTTTCATACGGTTCTTCTCCCCCTCTTGATCGACGGGTGACACACCTGTATGCAAAAAGGTTATCCTACCTTTCAGAGCCTGCTTGACAAGAAATGTCTTTCCCACACGACGTCTTCCATAGACAGCGACAAACTCTGGCTTGTCACTATGGTAGAGTCTCTCCAACTCTTCTGTTTCATGTTTTCTTCCAATAATTGCACTCATAATTATTTATTATAATCTGCCGCAAAGATATAAAAATAGATAGAAACGGCAAAATATAATACACTATATTCTGCCGTTTCTTGGATTTTTTTATAGAAACGGCAGGTTTGAAAGCATTATTCACATGATCTATGAACTTAAACAGATTGTGACCTTAACCGAAAAACAAATAGAAAGAATGACCTTTTGCACCGATTTTACTGAAGAAATTACGGTTGCTTTAGAATTTTTGGAAATCTCCGCCGCATCATCCCGATGAAACGGAGAGAGGTGCCTATAGGTCTTTCTTGTATTTTAACCTTTATGAAATTGTTATTTGAAAAGATCCTGCTTGATGAGCCGTTGAACTTCGGTGGGTGTGTCCTTTGTCTTGCAGCGTTCGACAATGTAGCGGACCACCTTGTCCGACATCGACGGATGCTTCACCCACGAGTCGGTGCGATTCTTCCAGCGTCCACGATAATGAGTCCTGTCTGTCAGTATGACGGCATCCTTCAGGGCCGGACGGCCCATCTCCACATACCAGCCATCCTTCAGGCTATATTTGCCATACTCTTGAGGTATCACTGCTATTTTGCCATCGTTGGATAGAGCAATACCTGCGGCAGCATATTCGCCATCGGCTCCGTAATACTTGAACTGGGTGTAGCCATTGGCTTTTCCACACATAATCTTCTTCTCGCCGTCATACTGCATCCATTCGAGCGTCCATACGCCGACGATATCCTTTTCTGTCACATTCGTCCGCTGGGCTTTCATACTGGCGGTGCACATGAGTATTGCAGCCAAAGTCATTAGAATTTGTTTCATAATAGTTATTTAATTAGTGATACATAATGTGAGATATCGGTTGTGATGACAGCGCAAGCCGAAAGCAGAAAACTCGTTCTTTGCTGAAGCGCAGCCTGTCTTTATATTTTAATTGCAAAGTTACGGGCTTTGCAATGCACGGCAATGTTTTCTTGCTCGCATTTAGTTCGCATTTCGTTTGCGAACCTTTTGCGAATTCTGTTCAGGAGCCTATGGATAGGATAAAGTCATCCCATTCCTTAGCACCACCTTCGCGGTTGAACACTTTCTTGTAAAGACGCTTGCGCATAGAACTTATGGTATTCACTTCACGAGCAAGCACAGCGGCAATGTCTTTTGTGGGGATACGCAGTTTGACGAGCAGACAGGTGCGATATTCCACATCGGACATCGGGTAAAGGCTGCGCAGCTGGGTGGTGAAACCGGGATAGACGGTCTTCAGACAGTGCTCTACCTGAAGCCATTCTGCGTCTTTCATTATTTTCCCTGTAGCCATGCGTTTCTGCAGCATGGCATACTCCTCAGAGGCGAAGAAGGTGTCTTCGACCGACTTGGCGGCTTGTCGCACTGCCAGCGGACGGTTCTCCTGTACTTCCTGAATTTGTAGCAGCTGGAGTTGCATCTGCCTTCGGCGTCGCCGAGAGACGATGTAGTTGGCTACAGCGAAGAAGACGATGAGAGCGACGATTACGATGAGCCAATGGATGTAGTTGGTGAGTTGGCGTTCCTTGGCCGAGAGCATGTATTTTATGTTTTCAGCCTCAGGGTTTCCGTACTCTCTCACGATGATGTCGCGTATGTCGGCACCCCACTCGTTGTAGAGGGTGTTGTCGCGATGCCATGTATAAAGAATTCCTATGCGCTGAATAGTGATGGTGGAGTCCGTGACATGGAGCGGATGCGGATCGCCATTCTCCAAATAGAGCCACTCGCCGTTACCCTTGTCTATGAGCGTGACGGTGGACTTTGCAGTCGGTTGGATGATCAAACCTGTGGGGGTGGTCGATATGTTACACTCGTAGAGCATGTTGTTATGGTCATAGATGAGACAGGATGTACCGTCGTTGTCCATAGCATATTTTTGCTCCGTACCCGATGGGAACTTCACATGTTGCAGCACCCATGCACCTGTGAGGTCGACGCCGTCGTGAGGATGCTCCTGATAGTCGGTGCAGGACGAAAGGGTGAGAAGCAACAGAAAGCATGTGATGATGTGATAATATTTCATACAATAATATGTTTTTGATTTGCGAAAGTACTCATTTTTGACCGTAATAGAGTAGAAATATAGTTCGCATTAAGTTCGCATTTGCTTAGTAAGGACAAATATTCACCATTATTTCTCGGTTCATGGCCGCGAAGTTACTCAGAGAAGGCCTGAATAAGCCCTCTGTGAAGCAAAAATAGATGCTTTGACCTTGACAACCTTCAAATCCCTCACCCTCTCTCCTCATAGATGGAATAGAAATGCTCCCAAAAGGACAGGGTCATCTCGGTCTTGACCGTGAACACCCGGTCCCCGTACGGGAACCTGTACCTCACATACTCGATGACCCCGCGGTCCGCCTTCCTGAGAAACTTGCACACGTCATCCGGAAGATGGAGGTCCAGGGTGTCCTCAATCAACTCAAGCGACACATACTCCAACTCCTCGGGATGGTTCCAAACGTGGACGGCCGCGGTGACGTCATAGTCATGGTGCGCATGCTTCAGGAAAAACTTCCTGTCGGTCTTCGAACGGGTCATCCTCTCCGTGAAGAGCGACGGAACACGGCAGGGCCTGTAGAGCGGCATCATGTCAAGGTCGCGGACGAAACGCTTCGCGGCATTGGCCAGGATGTCTGTCGGCTTTTTCGCACGAAGCCTGTCCACACATCCCTCGATGTATGGGCAATAGTAGCAATCGTAAGGGGCATTTCGGATTGCCTCTGTCCAAGTATGTCAATTATCAGGTATTTATCTTCTAGCTCAGAGATATGTTACTTTGGGTATTCCTTTCAAACTCTTTTTCTGCTGATCATCTCTCATCATTCTACCTAAGTCAATGCTGTCTTTAATTCTTGTGTCCATACCTATCAGATTTTGCAAATAAACACCAAAGATAGATTCAACATGGCTCAAATCATGGAACATGTTTTTCCTAATTTGCAATAATCTGATACACACCTTACCAAAAGAAACTGTCACTGCTTTGTTAACGTTCACAGCGACAGGAACATACCCCCGAGACAACATCCGCTCCCCTCTCCCACCGACAACGACAAGAACTTCCGGCGTGGCTTTCCAACATCATTGTGAGGAATTGTTATAATATGACAAATATCCTTTATCCGCTTTCGGAAACCATGGATTTTTCGTACCTTTGCGACAAGGAACACGGCAAGTCCTTCACTTCTATGTGAAATGAATGGTTCCTTTCATTCCGCTCTCGGTTTCTCGTACCTTTGCATTCAGATGGAATTAAATAAAACTGGATTTTTCGAATTCACAAAAAACAACCAATATGAAAAAAACGATTTCTCTGATGGCCTGTCTGCTGTGCTGTTTGATGGCAGGTGCACAAAGCATGAAAGTGGTGCTCGACAAGAATGGCGAGGTGTTGGGCCGCTACGTACGTACGAATGCCACGACCTATACTGCCAACCTACAGGATGACTATGAAGTCCCAAAGGCAGGCAACCGTGTCGTCACCTTCAGTGCCGTCAATGGTAATGGCATAGTCTACCGGCATCCCGACCGCAACGGCAACATCAATGTGCGCAAGGGACCTTCCATAAAGAGTGCCGTGGTGGCAAAGATTCCGGATACAGGTGGTGGCATGCCCGACCCCTATGACTGTTTGGGCAAGGTGAATGGCTGGTACAAAATCAAGATTGACGGGAAAATTGGCTATGTGCGTGAGGACCTCGTCTGCTGGGATGCCATTTGCACCTTTTAGGCATTAACTGGTCCAAAGGACTTCCCTCCTCAAGGTCAACAAACTCCTCCCAACACCTTTTGCATAGAGCCTGTCCTGACGTGATGCATACAAGTTGGAGCTACACTACATCAACGCGGCCCATGCAGGTGGATTGTTAAAGCTCCGCAACACTCTCAATATTTCGCCTGAACCGTTCAGTATACAATAGATATGCTTCCTTTGCAATAAGGCGCGGCAAAAACCCCATCCCGTCGAAAAAGGAGCAGTCTTTCCAGTCCCAGCCATGGCTTTCCTTCCCTACGGCAATGTGCGGAGCCACCCCATCACGCCATCCCCGTCGAAAAAGGAACAGCCTTCCCTGTCCCGGCCATGGCTTCCCGCCCTTGCAACAAAATATGAGGACAAGGTGGTCAACAAGGCGACCAGCCACCCCGTCCCGGAAACCAAAATAAAAACGGGCATCCCCTTCACATTTCGCCCGACATTCCGTAACTTTGCCAATCAATGGCGGCAGGCTCCCCTCCCGGAACACCCAGGGCCACCTGACAAGGGACGGCCATCATGCGGGGGTCACCATCCTGCTCCCGACTTTAGAACAACTCAACATGCAGGGTGGCGGAACAGCATCGTCCATCACCTCCCTTCCGCACCTGACCTCTCCCCGGCTTCCAGGCCCCGACACTCAAAGCAACGAAAACAGAAAAAACACCGAATATGTCCTTCAAGAAAACCGATGTCAACTACGTGGTGGGAAAACAATACCCCTTCACGGTGGCGGCAGTCCACGACGACTTCTGCGAACTGCACGACGAGTCCAACTTCAGCGTCTACCTCCAGCACACCAACAGGTACAGGCTGGTGAGGGGGCAGAAGATCACGTGCAAGGTGCTCGCCAACACGCAGAAAAGGCCGAAGATAGAACTGGTCGGGACGGAGGAGACGGAGAAGGAGAAGAACTTCGACGTGAACGCCGTCGAGAAAATCATCAAGGAGACAGCCACCACATGGAACACGAGGGACTTCTCCAGGCTCCTGCTGATGATAGAGCGGGACAAGCCGTTCGAGGAGGAGTGCAGGCAGTGGATAGGAACGCTCAACAACGCGGGATGCGACCTGGCGCAGGTGAGAGGCGACTGCACGTGGTTCCTGGAACAGTCGCCCTTCCTCAGCCTGTGCAACCCGTCGCAGAGGGAGTTCTACCAGGACCGCCTGACGGTGATGATAGAACTCCTGGGATACTGCATCAAGGCCAACGAGATGCTGGACGACGGCACGGGGAACGCCTTCATCGACGACATCTTCGAGAAACTCAAGTCTTCCGGGTACGTCTTCCACCCGCAGAAGAACTTCAACATCATGTCGTGCCTGTTCCTCGCCGACCAGCAGCTCATGGAGGACAGGATGGAAAAACTCTTCGACATCATCCGGCAGTGGAAGCTGGAGATATGGGCGAAGGAGCCGTTCAACAGCACGATGACCAAGATCATCGAACTCTACGTGAGCGAGAACATCTGGTCGGTGGACCGCATCAAGAACAACGACGCGCTGGTGAGCAACCTGGCGCAGGCGCTGACCATACAGCAGATCCTCATGAAGACGGCGGGGAGAGAGGGCGAGCCGGCGTACCGGCTGTGCCTGACAAGGCTGTGCGCCATCTCCACCTACCTCTATGACTACTACTCGCCCAAGACGCTCAACCTGGCGCTCTCCAACCTGCTGAACAGCACGTGCCAGGTGCCGTCATACACCCTCAACGACACCAAGGGCAAGACGGTCCCCTTCCGGATCATCGGGATGCAGCCCAGAAGCATCGAGACGACGAACAGCTTCATCCACGGCAAGGGGAAACTCATGGTGTCAAAGGACGGCATCGCGCTCTACGCGGGACAGGAGGAGGGGAGCAAGCCGATGATACACGACTCCCTGGGACTGTGGCAGCGGCTGCAGGTCTTCGCCGACAAGAGGTCGGTGAGGGCGCTGCCGGAGAAGGCGGGCATCCTCGACTGCATGCACCTCTGGGAGGACATCGAACGGGAGCTGTTCGCCACGAAGACGGAGACGGCGAACAAGCCCAAGAACAGGAAGTCGCACAAGATCGACGACAAGGTGAACGTCATCGTCACCGAACAGGACAAGAACGACAAGAACCTCTTCCACTGCCGCATCGACGATGAGATCGGGGGAGAGGGCACCATACGCATACAGGACATCGTGCCCTACGGACTGGCGCCGGAAATCAGGCACTTCCGCTCCGAGACGGGCAAGAACCTCGTGTTCGAGGCGACCATCACCGACAAGGAGGACGACACCTTCCGCTTCTCCATGCTCGACCACGTGAAGAGCTGGGCGGAGAAATACTACGGCGACAACGAGAGGATGGTGTGCGTGATCTACGCGGACCGACCGCCCAAGGGCAAGGGGAAGATCCCGGCCATCACCAAGGAGGGCATCAGCGTGTCCCTCGGGGGCTTCGACGAGATTGAGGAGACGAACTTCAAGAGAGGGGACCTGGTCATCGCCAAGATGCACAGCGAGGGGACTGGCACCTTCCATGTAAACGGCAGGGTGCTGAAACACTTCCGGGGACCGCAGTTCTACCTCTCCACGGCCTTCCACAAGCTGATGCTGGACTTCGCGCTCTACGAGGAGGGGGAAACCACGGTGGTGGAGGAGAAGGACCTGCAGCAGAGCGACAAGATCCTGGACGCCTCGCACGTCAGGGAGATCGTCCGCATGATAGACCGCATGGCGACCATCGACGGCGAGTACGTCAACGCCTACAACTACCTGGGATTCGCAAGGGCGCTCTGCCTGATGACGGGATGGGAGGAGCAGGCGGCATACTACCAGGGACGCATGGAGCTGATGGTGCTGCTGCACGACTTCGCCATCAACGACGTGGTCAACCAAGAGAGGCTGGAGAACATGGAGCGGGTCAACGCGGACATTTTTAAAAACAACGCGACGCTGCACTCCAAGCTCCTGCAACTGCAGACGGTGAGCTACATGGGGAAGCCGGAACGGGAGGCGGAACTGTTTGAGACCTACGCCTCGCAAGGCGGACTGGTGAGGGACATCGCCTCGCTGGTCATCGCATACAACATGGTCCGACGCAACAACATGACCAACCTGTGCATCGACCTGCAGAACCGCATCAAGCAGACCCTGCGGCTCAAAGGATATGAGTCGAATCTCAAGATCTACGGGAGCGGAGTGGAGGATGCGAAGACGGAATACAAGACGTCCATCGTCTTCCCGCCCGACGAGAACATGAGGGCGAACATGCCGCGGCAGATGAGGAACATCATGCGGGTGGTCGCCTCGTTCCTCAACACCAACGGAGGAACGCTCTACATCGGCGTGAACGACTCGGGAGCGGGAGTGGGAGTGGAGGACGACCTGACATACCCTGCCTTCCACGGCGACAAGGACAAGTACCAAAGGGCCGTGACGGACGCCGTGGTCAAGGAATGGGGGAAACTGGCTGCCACGTTCGTGGACGTGGCCTTCGACCATGGAAACGAGCAAAAAGACATCCTGGTCATCTCCGTGAGGCCCTACCCGGAGGGGGTGCCCTTCGAGGGCAAGTGGCTGGTGCGCATCGGTAGCTCGAAACAGGAGATGACCAAGGAGAAGTTCGAGGAGTTCAACCGCAGCAGCAGGCTCCTGGCGACGGCTGCCGACAACAGGCAGGAGGAGAGGGAGAGACACTCCCCCACCCCGGCGCAGCCGTCCCAACTCCTGCAAAACAGCCAGGCGTCACAGACCGCGGGCAACAAGGTGATGACCGTGGCTTCCTCGCACCCTGACGAGACGATACTGACCAGCCAGGTCCGCAAGAACACTTTTGAGGAGTACGAGGAGGACTACCGCCCGCACATCGCCTGCTTCAAGTTCCTCGACAAGGGGAAGTTCACCAAGGTGACCTCCTACGACTACGACCCGTGCATGCTGACGCTCGCCGTCTACGACGAGGAGTCACGGGCATACCTCGTCCTGGGCTACGAGGACGGACGGGTGGCCAAGGTCCCTGTCGAACAGCTGCTCAAATACGACGACTACCGCGATTACTCCAGGAACACCAAGTCGAAGCTGGCCTTTGCGACCATCGCGGGCGCCGACGACGCCATCGTCAGCGTCTCCCGGGAGTCCAAGAACAAGAGCCGCCTCATGGTGCGCATGGACCGCCTCTCGGAACTGGAGGACGGCACGCTCAACAGCACCGGCGACCGCTTCTACAAGGAGGGCATCGGCGAGGTGGTGAGATACGAGGTGGTGCCCCACGACCAGCTGGAGGGCGTCGAGGTGCTCATGGACAAGGACGCCCGCTCCGTCGGCATGCCCCTCGCCACACTGTCACCAGAGGTGAAACGCCAGCTGGCCAAATGGGGAATCCAATAAGACAAGCAAGATGATCTGCCGGAAACAAAGATGTGTTCCTCCGAGCGGATTCACCGAAAAAATGTGTTACTTTTGCAAGGTATTACGACAGACAAATCGGAATTTTTCTAAAATCAGCTATTAACTACTATTGAACAATATGACAGATAATACGGATAAATGTAAGCCAATTAAGCTTGAACTGCCAAAAAATCCCGAATTGCTGGAGAAATGGTGCCTGACTATTATAGAATCCTTGGAGAGATTTTGGGCTGAAGACTTAGCAATGTGGCGAGAAATCGTTCTAAAAACCTGTGATGTGAATTGGAAACACAAATATAGACTTCAAGCACGGAAAGAATTACTTCATGACACAAATGAATGGGTAATGGAATCACTGAATCAACAGGGATTGGAATTGCTGAATCGTAAGCTTCGACAGGAATTCGGATTTGATCTGAACGATTTTTCCAATCGGAATAACAGACGCATTCAAAACATCTTGAGGAGAGGTGTTATACGCAATGAGGAGGAATACAGGCTGGTATCCGATAAGGTGGAAGAAATCTATGCCGATGACAGTCAAAAGGAACTGGTCAGCAGGCTTAATGATCTTTTGGGCGCATTTGATAACTGAAATTCACAGGAGAAGTAGAACCCGTACACATGTTTATGCCGTTGAATTCCAAGTTATATGCTACGACCATTTTTAATAATCCTGTTGTCGCTATTATCCTTTCAGGCGATTTCAGCACAGCAGCCTGAACAACGAATCGGTGAACTCATCAATACCGAAAATTGGTTTGGCCTTGATAAGGAGTACCCATTATTAAAGGATTCGATTCAAACTCCTTTCCTGAAGGTAGTGGCTGACGCTATGATTGCCCGTAACTTCAACCAAAAAGAGCTGGCGCTGGAGTGCATGAATGAATTGTTGTCCAATCACCAGTCTGATCTGGGAGCAGAAGTGTTCAATTTCATCATACTACGGGCCCAACTGCTCGAAGAAATGGGCGGTATGCCGAAGCAGCAGATTTCATAAAAATCGTTCTTGACCAATTGAAAGGGCAAGGCGTGACACAAGGGTTGGATGCCATGGAGTATTATTATCTACATGTAAATGCCCTGCGTGATTTCCCTGCGCTGGATCTGTCACGTCCCAATCATGATGTATTAGTTCCTTTCATCTTGAAGGAATTGAAACCTAAGCGGATTGAATCATGGATGAGAAAGAAAGAAGAAAGAAATCCCGATACCAAGTCGGTATTGATTACCATTCCCGTAACGCTTCATGGTGAAACCATTCCTTTTCATTTTGATACAGGGGCAGGAATGACTTTTGTCTCCGAGAAGTTCGTCAGAGAGAAGGGACTGCCACTTATTGGCGACACCGTGGTCTATACAGGAAAATCCAAAGGTCTCCGCACAGTCATCGACAGTTTGCAAATCGGCGAGATAACTGTCCGCAATATCGTAGCGGGCGTAGGGTTGGAGGAGGAGAGCGAGCTGTTTGACCTGGTAGGAATCGGACCTATATTAGGCCGTGACGTTATTGCAGCCATCGGTGAAACACAGATTTGCATGGATGACAGTATATAGCTGTTCCCCATTAAAACTTCGCCATTGCCTGCATACGGGCGAAACATGCTGTACAACTCCCATGTAAAAGCAACAGCAGGCGGCGAATGTCTCAGATTCCTCTTCGATACCGGCAACGCAAGTAATAATGCCTGCTATCTCTATGCTGCATACTGCAACTCTCATCGTGAAGTTATAGATGAAGTTGCCACAACAGACACCATCTCTGGTGGTGGATATGGAAGTGCAGGGGAAAGAGAAATGAAAGTCATTCGACCGTTCAGTCTTTCCATAGGCAACATGCCGATTCAGCTTGTCGAGGCCGTTGTTGACGAAGAAAGCGTGCTGGCTGACGAATATTGTCATGGCAATATAGGTATTGCTGCCGTTCTCCAGCACAGGAAAACCATAATCAACTTCCGCGATATGTTTGTCACGTTTGAAAAGTAAATTCCGATTGATGGCTGCGCCTTTTCTCCGCTGAACCATAATAATTGCATTTGACCTACGTTAATTAGTAGTAGTAATATTATAATTAAAGCCATGATAAGTCAGTTAAAGTATTTAGGATTTATCCTACTATTATTCTCATTGTTCTCCCTTG
>JAEEGH010011642.1_pt1 | contig 19903 bp, 16 predicted proteins | sample 9134181 | NCBI WGS metagenome assembly JAEEGH01 (sample SAMN16246544, study PRJNA631951) | gut metagenome | biome: gut microbiome; feature: rumen; material: DP-attached | host: Bos | place: Iran: Karaj | collected 2018-10 | reverse complement strand
GCTTTCCCCGACATCGACCTGCTTAAATACAAACACTACGTGTCCGAAGCCAGTATTGCCAACGACACCGCCACCTCCGACGGCTTTCTGAAAAACCTTGTGGCGCACGTGCGGGCCACATACCCACTCAACAAATTCATCCAGGATGTGATGTTCGATTTGTCGCAACAATAAACATCTACAATAAAGCTCCGAAGGGGTGAAGAAACCGCCTGTGGCTGTTTCGATAGCGAAGCGGAGAACCAAAGCACCATATAATAAAGCAACAAAACAATGTCCGAAATAAAATCACACAAACGCCCGATGTTCGAGCTCTACAGCTTCGAGCAGAAACAGCTGCTCTACTCGGCCCTCACCGAGTTCTGCACCGACAACCGCAGACAGCTGTTGGACAACAACATACAAAACCGCACGCGCCATCTCACCCTTGTGCTGGAGGATATCTACCAGTCGCAGAACGCCAGTGCCGTGCTCCGTACCGCCGACTGTTTCGGCATTCAGGACGTGCATGTGATAGAAAACCGCTACGAGTACCAGCTGAACCCCGACGTGGCGTTGGGCTCCTCGAAATGGGTGGACTACTACCGCTACAACCGTCAGGGCGAGGACAACACCCGCGCCGCTTTCGAGCGCCTGCACCAGAAAGGATACAAAATAATAGCCACCCTGCCCCACGAAAACGACGTGATGCTGGCCGACTTGGACATATCGCAGCCCACAGCCCTCGTGTTCGGCACCGAGCTTACGGGACTTTCGCAAACGGCCATCGACCTTGCCGACGGCTACGTGAAAATACCGATGTACGGATTTACTGAGAGTTTCAACATATCGGTGTCGGCGGCGCTGTGCACTTTCTACCTAACGGAGAAGATGCGCTCCACCCCCGGTTTGGACTGGCACCTCAAGCCCGACGAGCAGATGGACGTGAAACTCGGCTGGGCACGGCAGTCGATCCGCGACGCCAGCCGCCTGATGCGCAAACTGGCCGCAGACCTCGGCTTGCCAGAAATCTTGATTTAGTCGGGAGTTAGGAGTTGGAATACTCCCGCTCGTTTCACTCGCGAAATCTTTTCAATCTTGTGAATTTCCCTTCGGTCGCTATCGAAAGGTCCACTGCTTTTAGTTTATTTTGTCTTATTGTTATCAGTTTTTGACGCTTTGTAGTCTGCAAAATCATTGCAACATGCAAATATGCAATAATTTCCGCAAACAGCAAAATCTTTTTTTTCGCCAAATTCCAAACTCCGACCACTGCAACAATCGTTTCGCTTTCGCAAACGTACATCCTTTCTTTTTCACAGTTTACATCTGTAACCAAATTGTAACACTGTGTAACCATAATTTAACAGCATCAAAACCAAAGGGTAACATCAATGGGGTACTTTTGCAGTGTTTCCAATAGGATATCGCATCTGCGGAAATTACAAATTTTCAACAAGTTACAAACAACCATTCTGACAAAAATAACAAAACAGACACAGTATGACAGCTACAGAAATCATATTACTTCTATTGAAAGTTACCGGAGCCGTGGTTATATTCATCTACGGCATGAAAATGATGAGCGAAGGGCTTCAGAAAATGGCGGGCAACCGCATGCGCAACATTCTTGGACGTATGACCAACAACCCTGTAAGCGGCATACTTACCGGTGCGGCGGTAACGGCGGCGGTGCAGTCGTCGTCAGCAACCACGGTGATGGTGGTGAGTTTCGTTAATTCGGGGCTGCTGAGCCTTGCCGGAGCCATAGCCGTGGTGATGGGAGCCAACATAGGCACCACCATCACCTCGTGGATTATACTGCTGGGCATGGGAGGCTCATTGGGGAAATTCGTGCTGCCGTTGATTCTGTGTGCCGCGGCACTGCCCTTTATGCTTTCCAAACGGTCGAAAACAAAGTCGGCAAGCGAGTTTGTGATAGGTCTGGCAATTCTGCTTATCGGCTTGCAGCTGCTGCAGGACGCGATACCCGATTTCAGCAGCAACGAAGCCTTCCTTTCGGCAATGGCCCGATGGTCCGACAAGGGATTCCTCTCCATCCTGATTTTCGTAGCCATAGGGGCATTGCTCACGGCGGTGGTGCAGGCCAGCTCGGCGGTGATGGCCATAACCCTTGTAATGTGCGCCAACCAGTGGATAGGCTTCGACGTGGCCATAGCCATTGTGATGGGGCAGAACATCGGCACCACCCTCAACGCCAACATCGCTGCCATGGCGGCCAATGCCAACGGCAAGAAAGCGGCACGTGCACACCTGCTTTTCAACGTAATAGGCACTGCGATAACACTGATACTTTTCTATCCTGTAACCCACCTCATAGCCTACGTTACCGAGTCGTTCACGGGCGTGGATATCTACCTCTCGCCCAAGAGCCAAGTGGCGGCGGCATTGCCTCTGGCCATAACACTGTTCCACACTTTGTTCAATGTGGTGAACACTGTAATACTTGCCTTTTTCATACCTTTGCTGATAAAAATAGTGAACTGGATGGTGAAAACACCTGCCGATGACACGGAGCCCGACACCCGTCTGAAATTCATCACCGGCGGATACCTCAACACAGCCGAACTTAACATACAGTCGGCGCAGAAAGAGATAGAGCATTTCTCGCAGCGTGTGGTGCGCATGTACGGCTTTTTGCCAAATCTGGACAATGCCAAGGACAAAGAGTTCGACGAAATGTTTGAACGTATTAAAAAATACGAAGGCATCACCGACAGGATGGAATTGGAGATTGCCTCGTTCCTGACCAAAGTGTCGGAGGGCGAACTCAGCAACGAAAGCTCGCAGCGCATAAGCTCCATGCTACGCATCGTAGATAACCTCGAAAGCATCGGCGACTCCATTTACCAAATGGCCATCCTGAAGAAAAATCAGCGCGAGCAAGGCATCTCCCTCGACCAAGAGTGCCGCAACAACCTCAACAATATGTACCAATTGGTTGAAAAATCGCTTACGGTGATGGACAACAACCTAAACCAGCCCTACGACAAGATAAACCTTGCCGAGGCATACGCCGCAGAGCACGAGATAAACGCTTTGCGCGACAGGTTGCGCGCCAATCACCTCAACGCCCTGAAAAACCGCAGCTACACCTATCAGGCAGGAAGCACCTACAGCGGCATGTACGCCCTGTACGAAAAAACCGGCGACTACGTAATCAACGTCTCCGAAGCAATAGATATCGAAAACTCACAAAAAAACCAAGAACATAATATGAGCATGAAATAACAGACAACACCGACATAAAAAAAAGAATTTCAGCATGTAACACTCATGCTCCAGCTCGCTGCCACAGCGAGTCTGGAGTTGTTTTGCATTTTTTGTAACAAAAACGTAACAATTGCTAAACAATAGTTTAACAACATTAGCTTATTTTTGTATCGTCGCAAAAACGGCAAAGACAAACGGAATAAACTAACAATCAAAAACATAGACAGACACTCTTTTAAGAAATAACAGCAAAAATGACAGCTTTAGAGATTATTTTACTACTTTTAAAACTTACCGGCGCCCTGGTGCTTTTCCTGTACGGTATGAAACTGATGAGCGAGGGCTTGCAGAAGATTGCAGGAAAGGGCATGCGTCACCTTATGGCCAAAATCACCAACAATCCTTTCAGCGGCATTCTTGTCGGCACGTTGCTCACCTTTATGGTGCAGTCGTCGTCGGCATCCACGGTGATGATAGTGAGTTTTGTCAACGCGGGAATGCTGAACCTGTCGGGCGCCATAGCCATGATTATGGGTGCCAACATCGGAAGCACGCTCATCACATGGATTCTTAAGATTTTCGCCCTTGGCGGTACCGGCGACACTTTCCAACTCCCGATTTTCCTGTTGGCGTTTGCCATCTTCTTTATGTTCTCCAGCCGTGACAAGCTCAAATATATAGGCGAGTTTGTGATAGGTTTTGCGTTGCTGCTGCTCGGCATGGATTTCCTGCAGGCCGCAGTGCCCAATCTGGAGGATTATCCTCAGTTTTTGGCTGCCCTCGGCACCATCTCCGACCAAGGATTCCTCTCGGTGCTGCTGTTCACCGTTATCGGCATAGTGCTTACCTGTATCGTTCAGGCCTCCGCCGCCATGATGGCCATCGCACTGGCCATGTGTTTCAACGGATGGATAGGTTTCGAGGTGGCAATGGCCCTTGTTATGGGACTTAACATCGGCACCACCATCACCGCCAACATAGCGGCCACCGTGGCCAACAGCGTGGGTAAGAAGGCCGCACGTGCCCATCTGGTTTTCAACGTGATAGGAACGATAATCATGCTTATCGCCTTCCGTCCGGTGATGTTGCTGGTGGACTACGTAACCACCGCCGCCACAGGCTCGAGTCCCTACATTGAAGCCGGTCAGCCCGGATACGACCCGCAGACACTGCCGTGGGCGCTCTGCTTCTTCCACACTTTCTTCAACGTGGTGAACACCATAATCCTCGTCTGGTTCATTCCGTTGCTTATCCGCATCGTGGACTGGATGGTGAAACCCAAAAAGGAGGATGCCGAGGACGAGTACCGTCTCACTTTCATTGGCGGCTCGTGGATGAACACCGCCGAGCTTAACATACAGTCGGCCAAGGAGGAGATAGGAAATTTCTCGAAACGTGTGCTCAGGATGTATGCTTTCCTGCCCGAGCTGGACAAGACCAAAGGTAAGGAGTTCGACGAGATTCTGAAACGCACCGAGAAATACGAGGGCATCACCGACCGTATGGAGATAGAGATAGCACAGTTCCTCACCAAAGTGTCGGAGGGCGACCTCAGCAACGAGAGCTCACAGCGTATCAGCTCCATGCTCCGCATTGTGGACAACCTCGAAAGCATAGGCGACTCCATCTACCAGATGGCCATACTGAAGAAAAACCAGCGCGAGCAGGAAATAAACCTCGACCAAGAGTGTCGCAACAACCTCGACGCCATGTACCAGCTGGTGGGCAAATCCCTCGAGGTGATGGATTTCAACCTGCATCAGCCTTACGACAAGATAGACCTTACCGAGGCCTACGCCGTAGAAAAGCAGATCAACAACCTCCGCGACAAGCTGCGCAACCACCACCTCGAATCCATCAAGGCCGGCGCCTACACCTATCAGGTGGGCACCACCTACAGCGGCATGTACGCCCTCTACGAAAAGACCGGCGACTATGTTATCAACGTGTCGGAGGCCCTGCGTGTGGATCAGTCGCAGAAAGTGGTGGAACATAATATGGCACCGCAAAAATAACCTACGCCATGAGTCATTTTTTCGACAAGACGGACAGTCCGTACATCATTGCAGGACCTTGCAGCATAGAGTCGCGCACTCAGTTTTCGGAGAGCGTGGAGGCTCTGTCACAGATTGCCGAAGTGTCGATGATTCGTTGCGGCGTGTGGAAACCGCGAACCCGTCCCGGCGATTTCGAAGGCATGGGCGAGGAGGCACTGCGGTGGATTGCCGAGCTGAGACCACGTTACCCGCACCTGCGTTTCGCCGCCGAGGTGGCCAGCCCAGCACATCTGGAACTCTGTCTGAAATACGGCATCGACGCGGTGTGGATTGGCGCACGTACTTCGGGCAACCCCTTCTCGGTTAGCGAGTTATGCGAGGCCATGCGAGGCGTTTCCATCCCCGTGTTGGTGAAAAACCCGCTTATCCCCGACATCAAGCTATGGGCCGGAGCCATAGAGCGTGTGCGCAACGCCGGTATCGCCGACGTGGCGGCAGTGCATCGAGGCTTTTACCTCGACAACAACCTCGGCTACCGCAACAACCCGCTGTGGAAAATCCCCATCGAGCTGAAACGCCAGCCCCCCGACCTGCCGCTGTTCTGCGACCCTAGCCATATCTGCGGCAAGGCCGAACTCGTGGCCAAGGTGGCGCAGACGGCCATGGACCTGAGTTTCGACGGACTGATGATAGAGACCCACCCCGTCCCCGCCGATGCCCTCACCGACGCCCGTCAGCAGCTCACGCCCCTTCAGTTGTCGCAACTCATCGCCGAACTGCGTATCCCCGTGAAAGGCAACGCCCTGCCCGACGAGATGCAACTGCTCCGACACGAGATAGACACCATCGACGAGGAACTTCTGCAACTGCTGCTTCAACGCAACAGCGTGTCGCTGAAAATTGCCGAGATAAAACGTGCCAACAACCTGTCCGTGCTCCAGCTCGACCGCTGGGAGAGACTCCTGCAGAGCCATCTGGCTCAAGCCGAGGCAATGGGACTCTCGGCCGAATACGTGCGACGCATTTTCGAGGAAATCCACGCCGAAAGTGTGAGGTTGCAGAACGAGGCATTGCACAAGGAATAGCATTGCGAAAGATTCATATTTCTGTCCTCTATAATTTTATAAATAATATAAAATATTGTATATCAACTTGTAATATATTTGGTTTTTGAAGCAGACTCGCTTTTTTAATCCTTCTTCTTCTATTTCTTTTGTCTTGAAACAAAAGAAAAGAAGCAAAAGAAAAATTCAAGGCTGTGACAAAAAAACTAAAAAACGCCTGTGTTCCGCTAAAGTCGTCAAACTCGCACTTTTTTCGCAGTTCATGACAGAAAACCAAATCTCACACCTGATTTCGTCTTTCAAACGTTTACCGTTTCTATGCTCAAACACTGACGCCTTCTTAACGCTGCTCTCCGGCGTTTTTCTTCACGTTTTTTTCTCAATGCCTTGGGCTGCCGCACTTGGGTTTAGATTCGGTTTTTCTAAACCTAACGATTTTCGCAGAAAATCGAGTGCGCGGTGGGCTGAACATTTACCCGGGAAGCGTGGGCAGGTGCGCTGGATAGGGATGAAGAAAAGTCCAGTGGACTTTTCGATAGTCCGCAGGGCGGAGAACAAAATAAAGTCCAGCGGACTTTTCAATAGCCCACAAGGGCGGAGAACTTTTTCTCCGCTTCGCTATCGAAACATTCACTGAATGTTTCTTCATATCAAGACAAAAGTAGGATATAGAAAAAAAATAATAGTAAAAAAGTCACAATGGTATCTATTGGCCACTTTGCAAAATTTTTCTCTCTGCTAAGGTGTTGTTTTACAAAACAAGACCGAAAAAATTTCTGCATTCCAAAAAAATTCCGTATCTTTGCATTTCAAATGGAAAAGAACCTGTACATAATCGGAGGTTGCAACGGAGCGGGCAAGACCACGGCGTCGTTCACGGTGCTGCCCGAAGTTCTGGGTTGCCGCGAGTTTGTCAACTCCGATGAGATAGCCCACGGACTTTCGCCGTTCAACCCTTCGTCGGTGATGCAAGCCGCCGGAAGGATTATGGTGAGCCGTATACGCGAGCTGCTGGGCAAAGGCGAGACTTTCGCCATCGAGACCACCCTCTCGCGCACCTACGCCAGCCTTGTGCGGCAGGCCCACGCCAAAGGCTATATCGTTACACTGATTTTTTTCTGGCTCCGCACGCCGGAGCTCGCACTTCAACGTGTTGCCGAACGCGTCAGCAACGGAGGGCACGACATACCTGCCCCCACCACTCGCCGACGTTATGTTGCGGGAATCAACAACTTTTTCGAGCTTTACGCCGACACCGTGGACTGCTGGGTGATTTACGACAACAGCGTTAGTCCGCGCATCCTCGTGGCACGTGGCGGAAAAGACGTCCCCACAACAGTTTCGGACGACGAGTTATTCACAAAAATCAAAAGTTATGTCAGACAAAGAAATACTTGATTTCACCGAACGACTGCAGCACGGCCTCGACTTGGCCGAACGTCGAATGCTTGAAGAGAAAGCCCTGCACGGGCAAAATATAATTGTCTGCACCAGGGACGACAAGATAAAAGAGGTGTCGGCCAAGAAAGCTATCAAAGCCTTTGAGGAGTAGCGACTTACCAGCTTCCGCCCGCGCCTCCGCCGCCAAAGCTTCCTCCGCCAAATCCACCAAATCCGCCGCTTGAGCCGCCACCCCACGAGGAGCCGCCCAGACTGCCGCCCCAAAAAACAGGTCCAGAAGTGGTAGTGCCTCTACTGCTGTAGGTAGTGCCTCCTCCACTATGTTTCGATGCCCAAATAACAACAATAACAAAAACTATAAAGAAAACGACAATGACAACTATTCCTGCCGTATCGTCGTCGTAATCTTTGTACGAATATTCGCCTTTAACTATCGGGATTATAACGTCGAGAGCCGCGTTGATGCCGCCGCAGTAGTCGTTTTCCTTGAATTTCGGAATCATCTCCCTTTCCACTATGTGTTTGCAGGTGGCGTCGGGCAGAGCGCCCTCCAAGCCGTAGCCGGGAGCTATAAAAGCCTGGCCTTTGGAGAGTTGGGTCTTAATTTTCACAACAATCACCACGCCGTTGTTCTTGTCCTTATGCCCCACGCCCCATTTGCGGCCCAGCTGTGTGGCGTAGTCGGCGATGTCGTAGCCTTCGAGGTCGTTCAGCGTCACCACCACAATCTGGTTGCCGGTGCTGTCGTCGAGGTCGCGCAGACGCTTTTCCATATCCTGAAGCTGGGTGGCATTCAGCACATTGGCATAGTCGCTAACAAGGCAGTCGGGACGCTCGGGGATGTCCGCAAAAACGAAATTCGTTGCCAGAAGGCTGATTATCAGCAGTATGTAGTATTTGATTTTCATCATTACGTTCTTTTAGTTAAACAACGGTTCTTAATCCGTGGATAAGTTATTTGTTTTCAATATTTTGAGCATCTTATTTGCAGGACGACAGGTTGCCTGTAACAATGGGAATTATCGCGTCGATAGCAGCGTTGATGCCGCTGTAGTAGTCGTTTTCCTTGAAATGAGGAACCATCTCGCGGTCTATGATGTTTTGGCAAGTGGCATTGGGAATAATATCCTCGATGCCCGTTCCGATGGCTATAGCTACCTGACCGTTGGAGTCGTCGGTTTTCACTTTTACAACAATCATCACGCCATTGTTCTTATCCTTCTGACCCACACCCCACTGTTTGCCCAGTCGCGTGGCAAAGTCGAGGATGTTATCGCCTTCGAATTCGTTAACGATTGCCACGGCAATTTGGTTTCCGGTGCTGTCGTCAAGGGCTTCCAGACGGAGCTCCAATGCATCCCTCTGTTCGGCAGAAAGAATATCGGCATAGTCGTTGACAAACCCTTCGGCAGCCAGCTGAATTTCGTCCACATCCTGATTTTCAACAGCTTTTGGCTGGTTAGAACATCCAAAATTAAACGCCAGAAAACCGGCCAAAACAATGATAAAAGACTTAACTTTCATGATTCCTACAATATTTATTATTTGAACAACATATAAATAACACATTTTTTCGCTAAAAATTGCCAACAGTCAAAAATAATTGGAAAATTTTTGGTATCTTTGTGATAAGTTCTAACGTTGTATCAACGGCAGAACCATTTGAAAATAAGTATATTACAATAAATTAAACCATTAATTTTATGAGAAAAACGAGATGGATTCTTTTGGCACTGATTTGTGTGGCTATCACCGCAAACGGCCAGAAAAAGAAACAAGAACCCGACACCAAAGGCATCAACGCTGAGACTTTGGCCAAAATTCAGAAATCGTACAAGAACACCGCCGAGGACAAGGCTTTGCGCAACGCAATGGCCGGCATAGAGCTCAACAAACTGGCTCAGAACTCGGACAACAGCACCGCTTTCAACACCTATTTCTCCAACAAAGTGAACTCGCAGGCCATCACCGACCAGAAATCGTCGGGACGCTGCTGGATGTTCACCGGAATGAACGTGCTGCGTTCCAAGGCCATACGCAAACACAACCTGCCCGCCACTTTCCAGTTCTCGCAGGTTTACACCTTTTTCTGGGACCAGCTGGAGAAATCCAACCTCTTCCTGCAAGCCATCATCGACACCCGTAAGTCGGACATGACCGACAAGACCGTGGAATGGCTCTTCAAGAACCCCATCAGCGACGGCGGCCAGTTTACCGGTGTTGCCAACCTCATCACCAAATACGGCATTATGCCCGCCGACGCCATGCCCGAGACCTACAGCAGCGAACACACCTCGCAACTGTCGTCGCTCCTCGCACTGAAACTCAGAGAGTTCGGCCTTGAGCTCCGCGCCATGGACAAACAGAAAGGCATGACCGAGAAGAAACTCCAGGACCGCAAGGTGGAGATGCTGCAGACAATCTATCGTATGCTGGCTCTCAACTTCGGCGTTCCCCCGACGGAATTCACTTGGACCCGCAAGGATGCCAAAGGCAATCCCGTGGAGACCAAGACCTACACCCCGAAATCGTTCTACGAAGAGTTTGTTGACGAAGACTTCAGCCAATACTATATGATAATGAACGACCCCACACGCGAATACTACAAAGTTTATGAGATTGAATACGACCGCCACGTGTACGACGGACAGAACTGGCGTTACCTCAACCTTCCTATGGACGAGATTGCCGATATGGCCATCGCCTCCATCAAGGACAGCACCATGATGTATTTCAGCTGCGACGTGGCCAAATTCCTCGACCGCGGCAAAGGCTTTATGGACATCAACAACTACGACTACGCTTCGCTGATGGGCACCACCTTCAACATGGACAAAAAACAGCGCGTCTCCACCTTCGCCAGCGGCTCGAGCCACGCCATGACTCTCTGCGCCGTGGACCTCGACAAAAACGGCAAACCCATCAAATGGATGGTGGAAAACAGCTGGGGCAACAAATACGGCTACAACGGTTTCCTGATAATGACCAATGAATGGTTCAACGAGTATATGTTCCGCCTTGTGATCGAGGACAAATATATGCCCGCCAAAACCAAAACCCTGCTCAACCAGAAACCCGTTATGCTTCCCGCCTGGGATCCCATGTTCCTGCCCGAAGAATAATTGCAACACATTGAATATCACCAAATCAGTATAATAATAAAAACACAATACAAATGAAAAAAGCACTTCTAATCCTTTGTTGCGCAGCCCTTTGCGGCAGCGTTTTTGCCCAAAACGAGGCAAAAAAAGACGAACAGAAAGACAGCGGTTACGTGTTCACCACAGTGAAGGAAATCCCCATCACCCCTGTCAAGAACCAATACAAAGCAGGCACTTGCTGGTGCTATAGCGGACTTGGCTTTATCGAAGCCGAACTCCTCCGCATGGGCAAAGGCGAATACGACCTTTCGGAAATGTACATCGTTTCCAACACCTACATCGACCGCGCCAAAGCTGCTGTACGTACCCACGGCGACGTATCCTTCTCGCAGGGCGGCTCGTTCTACGACGTTATCTACGGCATGAAAACCTTCGGTCTCGTTCCTGAAGAAGAGATGCGTCCCGGCCAGGAATACGGCGACACCCTCTCCGACCACAGCGAACTCTCAGCCTTCGCCGACGCCGTTGTTGGCATCGTGGCCAAAGGCAAACTGAAAAAAATGCAGGTAGGCAAAGACGGTATGTTGCTTTGGGAGAAAGTTCTCCGCGACATCCACGACATCTACCTCGGCAAATGCCCCACCGAATTCACCTACAAAGGCAAGAAATACACTCCCAAGTCGTTCTACGAAAGCCTTGGCCTCAACGCCGACGACTACATCTCCATCACATCCTACACTCACCACCCCTTCTACGAAAAATTCGTCCTCGAAATCCAGGACAACTGGCGCTGGAGCCAGTGCTACAACGTGCCTCTGGATGAGTTTATGGACATCTTCGACTACGCCATCGACAACGGCTACACCATCGCTTGGGGCAGCGACGTCAGCGAAGAGGGCTTCCGCATGGGCCGCAAGAGCGGTGCCTGCGTGCTCCCCGACCTCGAAGCAAAGAGCGCCAACCTTGGCAGCGACATGGCTCACTGGACAGGCCTGAAACCCTCCGAACGTAAGAGCGAAGCCGAGAAACACCCCACCCCCCAACGCTGGGTAACCCAAGAAGAACGCCAGCAGGCTTACGACAACTGGGAAACCACCGACGACCACGGCATGCTGATATACGGCAAAGCCACCGACCAGATGGGCAACGAATACTACATGGTGAAAAACAGCTGGGGCGACTATGGTACTTACCACGGCATGTTCTACGCCAGCAAAGCTTTCGTGCGCTACAAAACCATGAACATCGTTGTGCACAAAGATGCCATCCCCGACGCTATCAAAGCTAAACTGGGACTGCCCACCAGCAACAAAAACGCCAAAAAAGGCAAAAAGAAATAAGTAAGGGTTTCTCCCCTCGAAAAACGCCGCGGCAAAAATGCTGCGGCGTTTTTTTGCTGCTTTGAATTTTTTTTGTATCTTTGCAGGGTAAAAACAAATACCATAATAGCAAATGGAAAAAGCATCTAACACCAATTCCAAAGCGTCGTTCGCCACACACTTCGTGCAAAAAATCATCATTGTGGCCTTGCTGCTTTTGGCTGTGCATACAACGCTACTGGCTCAGTTGCCCGAACGCCTTATTCCACTTAACGTTACCGCTTTGGAAGCTGTTGATGTGACCAAACTTCCCAAAAGCGACAACCCTTGGGATCATTGGGATAAACCCGACACCACAATACGTTTCACCGCCTGCAAGGGCGACACTTCGGTGATAGGCTATGTCTTGGAGGATAATATCGGAATACCTTTCCTTCTACACTTTGTACATTCTGATTCCGCCAAGTCTTATCATCCCACATTGAAAGATGTACAACGTGCCGAAGTACTGTTTGCCGAAGTACTGAATTTTCGTACCGACTCCGCAAATCAGGTGCCGCGGGTGTTCCTTGCACCATATTTTTACCAATATATCCGTCAGTACATATTCTACCTTAACAAGCAGAACGACACCTGCGTGTATATCAATCTCGTCCAATTTCAAAGAGCAAAAGAATATGGCGTTGACCGTAGCTTCTTACTAGTCCATGACGGTGGCGACCACTACTGGCATGCAAAAATAAACCTCACCAAACGTCAACTGCTCGACTACAACATTAACGGCCCGTTAGTACATGTGTATAACGGACGGAACAGCGAGCCTATAGGTCTGTATTATAAAACGTTGAACTGCGGAGATCGCTACAAATATTACTCCGTAGAACGATTCAATTACCGTGAATACCCCAAAGCAGTAGAGCGGCAGCTACCGCCACACCACGACAATCGCGGTGTTTCTTGCGTGTACCACATCAAAAAAGGACTACGGAAATACTACTCAGTAAAATTCGGCGACGGTGTTACTCTTACATATCGCTCAAACGGCAAGTTAATCTCCGTTGCCACCGACGACGATGTCGCAGGTCTTTCCAACGAAGATTTGTCGCTTTTCCCCGGCGCGGACACTCTCGTCAATGCCATAGAGAGGGATATGCGCGCCATCGGTCGCGATTTCCGCAAATACGGCACCATAATGTGGATTGAAAAAATCAAAGGCTGTTATGTGATAGCTGCAGGTTACGAGTCCCCCACTCCTATATACGGAATGGTTGCCTATTACACTTTCGACCGCAAAGGCCAAATCTCTGGCGTTTTACGTCGATGGGGCAGATATTAAAAACAGACTGCGGCTGGGCTTACGCCCAGCCGCAGTTGCAAAAAATTCTTTCTTTATGGAGTCCTAAAATTTAAAACCTATTGTAGTGGTGAAAACATTTCTGTAGTTGGTGTAATGTATCATCTCGCTGTCGTACACGGCAAAAGCGTCCATATCTTTGCTAGTAGTGTGTGCGTAGGCGAAATCCCAGAAGAAATATTTTGTCTGGTATCCGAAACCGCAAGCCAGCGACAAAGCTTCGGCATTTTTGAACTCGGCATTCTCAAACTCCTTGTAAGGATTGCTGAAATAAGCCAGACCGCCTCTCAAAGCCCAGTGGCGTACATTGAGCTGGGCGCCGGCGCGCAAGGTGTGGCCGCCGCGGAAAGCGTTGTCAATCTGGAGATTCATCTGGTTGCGCCAGTTGTCGTATTCAATGGTGCTGTACTCCATCTGCGACGAGGTGAAAGTCATGCCGGAGTAGTTGGAATATTCGTAGTCCACATCGATGCTTCCTGCCACCGACGACGACTGGTTGCCGAACGATGCGGCGACACTTGCTATAAGTTTCATCGGGGTGCAGAAATTGTAACCTCCCTCGCTCTCCACCGACGACGAACGAATGCCGTTCTCGCTATTGTAGATGCTGGTGTAGTACAAATCCTTAATCTCATAGATGGTGGGGGTGTGAATTGCCAGACCTATGCGCAGCATCTCCACGGGACGGTAGATGGCACCAAATTTGAAATTGATACCCGAGCCCGACACCTCATATTCTTCGGTGTAGTCGTAGGAATAGCCGGTGTTTTCGGCTGTCTCACGATAGATGGAGGTGCTTTTGTACGAAAGGATGGGGATGCCTATCGTGGCACCGACATACAGCTTGTCGCCGTAGTTGCCGGAGAACGAGATGGGTATCTCGCTTATACCTCCTCTTGTGGTGAAATGGCGTTCCTGAGTCTGACCGTTCTCGTAACCGGAGAAATTGTTGAAAAACCTATATCCGCCGGCCAAGGTGTCCAACAGGTAGGCGTTGTATGCCTGTTGGGATGTAAAGGTTTCCAAACCATTGTAATTGGCGTCGTCGCACCAAGCGTCGAGCAAGGAATTATCAACCACACCGCCACGTACGTACGAACGTCCGTTGAAGCTTTTCAGGCGGTTCATACCGATGCCGAACTGGAACGAATGCCATCCCGACTCGCTGGCGGAGCCTGTTGGCACAGCCAGAAGCAACTCAAAACTACCCACTTTAAAGGTTGTGCGGGCAGCGTTGGTCTTATAACCCATATAGTTGCTCTGGGTTGGAGCGTATTCCAACATAGGAGTGAACGAAATGCGCGAGGAATAGAAGAATCCCAAGCCGGCAGGGTTGTAGCTTGCCGCCGTAAAATCGCCGCCCAAAGCGCCAATGGCACCGGCACGACCCACGTACGAAGCCGTTCCGTTCAAACCCAGGTTACTAAAATTAAATCCATCCAATACGGGAGAGTCCAAAGAGATCTCTTCCTGGGCGTTAACTCCTGCGGACATCAGCAGAGCTGCGGCCACAATCAAAAATCTACGTTTCATATTATCAATGTTTTTTCTAAGTCAATTATTTCTACTTTAATTTATCTGCGTCCACCGCCGCGGCTTGCACCGCCCGACGAATGCGAGGAGCCTCCGCGCGACGAGCCTCCGCTGTAGGAACCGCCGCCACGACTCGAACTCGACGAGGATCCGCTGCTGCGATACGACGATCCGCTAGAGCTGTGCGAAGGCGAGCTGCTACGGTACGACGATCCGCTGCTCGAAGGCGAACTGCTACGCGACGAGCTGCTGCTACGATACGACGAGTTGTTGGAACTGCTCGAAGGTGTGCTCAAACGGGTGGAGCTGTTGCGACTCGACGAAGACGAGGTGCTGGGAGTGGAGCTGCTACGATAGTTCGAAGAACTGCTGCTGCCGGTGTTCACCCTTGTCGAAGTGCTCGACTCGGAACGTGTAGGTGTTGTGTACTGGCTGTTGCGTGTGCTGGTGGCTTCGCTGGGACGAGAGTATCTCGATGAGCCCGACACTGTGGAGCTTTCGCGGGTTGTAGTGCCGCCGTTGTAGCGTGTGCTGGTGTTATTGTTGGTAGTGGTGCTTGTACCAAGTCTGTTAGTTGTCGATGTTGTGCCGTCGCTGTAACGCGAGTTGCCGGTGGTGGCAGTGCCACGGCTGTTGGTAGTGGTGGATGCGCCGCTGTTGTAGCGCGAGTTGCCGTTGTTGGTATTTGTTGTGGCAGCAGTGCCACGGGCGTTGGTGGTAGTTGTAGTGTTACTGTTTCCACGTGCGTTGGTGGTCTGTCCGCCACGGTTGTTGGTGTTTGTGTAGCGGCTGTTGGTGTTCTGGTTGGTGCGGGTGTTCACATCCACGCCATAGCGGCGCGACGATGTGGTGGTACCGCGGGTGTTGGTAGCCGAGGTGCGCGATGCCGAGAACGAGTTGCTGCCTGTACGTGCAAGGTTAGATGTGTATCTTGCCGAGCTGTTGCGGTTCTGAGCTTCGTATTTCATTCCGAAGTTATTATTATTACGGGCGTTGCTTTGCGGTGCCACACGTCCCATGGTGCGGTTGGTGCTGCGACCAGTGCCGATGTAGCGTGCCGAGCCGTAGTTGCGGTTGCCGTAGTAGAACGAGCCGCGGTCGTAGCTGTTGTAGTAGTGGTGGCTGTTCCAAGCATAGTGGTGGTGGTTGAAACCGCCATAGTAGGGATGATGGTGGTGGTGGTGGGCATAGTGGTGATGGTGGTGGTGCGGATACCAGTAGTGGTGGTGGTAGTAGTGAGGACGATACCAGTACCAGTCGTAGTACGGGTCGTAGCCCCAGCCCCATGCTATACCGTAGCCGCCGTAGTAGTACGGACGGTAGTAATATGTGGGATACCACCAAGTATAGCCCAGATAGATGCTAACTCCCCAATAGTCGGGATTGTAGGTGTACCAATACATATTGGTGTAGTAGTCGTCGTAATATCCTGCTCCGACCATAGGTCTGTAGAAACGACGCAGACGTGCGGTGTAAGCGTAGTCGTAATAGTCTTCGTCGCTGTAAACAACGGTGGTGACAACACGCTTGGGAGTGGCCTGTTCGGGTTCTTCGCCTCTAAGGACAACTGTTACGTTTTCCTCTTTCAAAGAATCGTCGACAGCCACAGACTGCTGTTGCACACCTGTGTAGTTGGAACTGTTTTTTTGTCCATTTTTGGTGGGAGAATAGTAAGTTTCGTCGTAAACTTGTGCCGTGGCAGATGCCGCAAAGGCAAAAAGCGCCACAAAAGTTACAACATTCAACATGCTGAATAACAGCGTTCTTACATTAGTTTTCATCGTTTATTCCTCCATTAAGTTTAATTTATTTGCAATATTTTTGTAACTTTGCAATTGCAAAACTTTCGGCAAAAATACAAAATATTTTTGAATTAGAAGGAATTATTTGAAACAAATTTGATTATTTAACAAAGTTTATAATGGCAAAAGATTTCGTAAAACGCTCCGAGAATTATTCGGAATGGTACAATGAGCTGGTTACCCGCGCCGACTTAGCCGAGACTTCGGCAGTGCGCGGATGTATGGTTATCAAACCTTATGGTTACGCAATTTGGGAGAAGATGCACGACGCTCTGGACAAGATGTTCAAGGATACCGGACATGTGAACGCCTATTTCCCCCTGTTTATACCCAAGTCATTCATGTGCCGCGAGGCCGAGCACGTGGAGGGTTTCGCCAAGGAGTGCGCCGTGGTTACGCACTACCGCCTTAAAAACGACCCCGACGGCAACGGCGTGGTTGTGGACCCCGACGCCCGACTGGAAGAGGAACTGATTGTCCGCCCCACCTCGGAGACTATCATCTGGAACACCTACCGCAACTGGATTAAGTCGTACCGCGACCTGCCTATCCTGTGCAACCAATGGGCCAACGTGGTACGCTGGGAGATGCGCACACGTATGTTCCTACGCACAGCAGAATTTCTTTGGCAGGAAGGCCATACAGCACACGCCACCAAAGAGGAGGCCGTGGAAGAGGCCAAACGTATGCTCGAAGTATATGCCGACTTTGCCGAAAACTGGATGGCAATGCCCGTTACCAAAGGCGTGAAATCGCCCAACGAACGCTTCGCCGGCGCGCTGGACACCTACTGCATAGAGGCTATGATGCAGGACGGCAAAGCCCTTCAGGCAGGCACCTCGCATTTCCTCGGACAGAATTTCGCCAAGGCTTTCGACGTTAAGTTCCTGAGCAACGAAAACCAGCTGGAATACGTGTGGGCCACCTCGTGGGGCGTGTCCACCCGACTGATGGGCGCCCTTATCATGACCCACTCCGACGACAACGGCCTTGTGCTGCCGCCGAAGCTGGCTCCCACCCAGGTAGTCATCATACCCATCTACAAAACCCCCGACCAGCTGCCCACCATCTCCGAAAAGGCTCTGGAGATAAAACGCAAGCTGGAGGCCATGGGCATCAGCGTGAAATACGACGACCGCGACTCCTTCAAACCGGGCTGGAAATTCAACGAATACGAGTTCAAGGGCGTGCCCGTGCGCATAGCCATCGGTCCCCGCGACCTTGAGCAAGGCACCGCCGAAATCTGTCGCCGCGACACCCTCGAAAAAGCATCCTGTCCGCTCGACGGCATCGAAAACCGCGTGAAAGACCTTCTGGACGAGATACAGAAAAACCTTTTCCAGAAAGCCGCCGACTACCGTGCCGCCAACACCCGCAAGGCCGACACTTGGGAAGAGTTCAAAGAAATCCTCGACAGCAAGGGCGGTTTCATCCTCGCCCACTGGGACGGCACCACCGAGACCGAGGAACGTATCAAGGAAGAGACCAAGGCCACCATACGCTGCATCCCCTTCGACGCTGTGGAGGAGGAGGGCAAGTGCATCTACTCCGGCAAGCCCAGCCACCGCAGGGTGATATTTGCAAGAGCATACTAGTTCGGAGTTCGGAATGCGGAGTTCGGAACTATTGGTCAAAGGTCGAAAGTCGAAGGTCGAAGGTCAAAAGTCAAAGGACCAATGAATAATGAACAATGAACAATTTTTGTGCAAACCGAACACAGCAGCCAAATTTATTTGGATGATGTAGAGGTGCAGCCAAAAATCACGCATAAGCGAAGCGGTTGCGTAATTGACAATGAACAATTGACAATACATTTCTCCGCCTGCGGCTATCGAATCATTCACTGAATGATTCTTCATCCCCGTAGGGGATGCCTCTTAATAGGATATAAAAAACAAGACCAAAACGATACCCCGTAGGGGTTCTCTTATAACAATTACGGATTGTGCGGATGATATGGGTTTTCGGGTGATAACAAATGTAGAGACGTGATTTTTGCGTCTCTTTTTTTTGCTATTTTTTCTTGAAACGAATAAACTCATGTTTCGGACGCACCATCTCTACCACTCTCTCCTCTGTCTCATCGTCGTAATATAGAAACCACGCCGTGTCCATCTGTGAAATAAAACGTGCATTGCCATATCCCCTATGTTCAAGGACAAATGTGCCGTCGGAATAAGTGAGATACCAAAAAACCACATCTTTGTGATTGTGATTGGTGGTGTCAAAATACTCACGGCCGAAACCCGACTCATCAAAGCCAAACTGCACTAAACTTTTGGGCGGTTGTCCGTTTGCCAAGCGGTATTCCTCTATCTGTGGTGCAGCACGCAGGCACATGTCTTTAAAAAGCTTTACATGGCAACTAAATTCATAGCCAATACACCAGATGTCCATCCAAAACTCAAGCACTATTAAAATCATCAGCGGTGCAAAAACGAGCATGCTCCCCAGCAACGACTGCCGGTGCAAACGTTTGTAAGCACTGCTGTGCGTGATATTTTCAAACTTTCTTTTCACCCTGCAAAGATACGATTTTTTTAGGATTTGGCAAAACAGTGAGTAAAAAACAAACACCTCCGAGTTCCGCCCTCCGAACTACTCAAAAATCTCGAAAATCGAGCCTTGGGGCACGTCGGCGACGAAACTCATAGGCTCCTTGAGCACGGGATGCACAAACTCCACACGGCGGGCGTGCAGACTTATCGAAGCGTCGGGGTTGGAACGGGGAAAGCCGTATTTCAAGTCGCCTTTGATGGGGCACCCCATGCCCGCCAGCTGCGCACGAATCTGATGGTGTCGGCCTGTCTGCAGGTCCACCTCCAGCAGGTAATATCCCCCGCTGCTCTGCGCCAACGTGCGGTAATGCAGTATCGCCTCCTTGGCTCCGCTAGTGCCGGCTTTCACCACATACGACTTGTTCTGCTTTTCATTACGCAGAAGGTAGTCGGTGAGGGTGTCCTCGGGCTTGGGCGGGGCGTTTTTTACCACAGCCCAGTAGGTCTTGCGTATCTCGTGATGTTTTATCTGCTCGTTGAGGCGCGACAGGGCTTTGCTCGTCTTGGCGAAAATCACCAGTCCGCTCACAGGCCTGTCCAGCCGGTGCACCACGCCGCAGA
>JAEEGH010011641.1_pt1 | contig 19905 bp, 18 predicted proteins | sample 9134181 | NCBI WGS metagenome assembly JAEEGH01 (sample SAMN16246544, study PRJNA631951) | gut metagenome | biome: gut microbiome; feature: rumen; material: DP-attached | host: Bos | place: Iran: Karaj | collected 2018-10 | reverse complement strand
TGCCGAGGAAGTTATCTTCAACACAGTTACAACAGGTGCTGAGAACGATATCGAGAAGGCAACATCAATGGCTCGCAGCATGATCACAATGTTTGGTATGAGCGAGAGATTTGGTCTCATGCAGCTTGAGTCTATTCAGAACAGATATCTTGATGGCAACAGAGTTCTCAACTGCAGTGATGAGACAGCAACTCTTGTTGATGCAGAAGTTCAGAAGCTCCTTGCAGAATGCTATGAGAAAGCTAAGCAGATTATCAGAGAACACCTTGATGCAATGGACAAGATCGCACAGTTCCTTATAGAGAAAGAGACTATCACGGGTAAGGAATTCATGAAGATATATCGTGAGGTTGAGAATCTCCCTGAACCTACAGAAGAGGAGATGGAAGCAGCTAAGCGCGGTCGTATCTATGCTACAAGAGCTGAGTCAGCACTCGTTGGTGAGAACGTTCCTGTTAAGGAGCCCAAGGAGAAAAAGGATCCTGAACCAGAGAGTCAGCTTGAACAGTTCCAGAGCATCTTTGATGCAGAGGTTACAGACGCGGGAATTCAGAGCAATTCCGCACCTGCAAGCGAACCTGAGGATAAGAGCGATGATCAGTCAGAAACTGGAAGCGAGAATCGCGGAAGATTTTCAAATGTACCAAATGATTTTGACAAATAATTAGATACTAATTCTAATAACTGAGCCCTGTTCACATTATCGTGAGCAGGGCTTATGTGATATTATTGTATAGATGAGTAATTTCGATATAAAAGAAGAACTTAAAAAGCTCCCAAACAAGCCGGGAGTCTATATCATGCGTGATGAGAACGACACCATCATGTATGTCGGAAAAGCCATTAACCTGCACAACCGTGTCAGGTCTTATTTTCGTGCCAACATTGGCCGTGGTCCTCAGATCGACCAGATGGTCAAACTCATAGCAAGATTCGAATACATTGTTACTGACTCAGAGCTTGAGGCTCTGGTTTTAGAGAACAATCTGATAAAAGAAAATTCGCCTAGATACAACACTCTTTTAAAAGATGACAAGACCTACCCCTATATCAAGGTCACAGTATCTGAGGATTATCCGAGAGTTCTTTTCTCAAGACTCATGAAAAAAGATAAATCCAGATACTTTGGCCCCTTTACAAGCGCAGCAGCAGTCAAGGATACCATAGACCTCATCAATAAAATATATGGGATCAGAACCTGTAACAGAGTACTGCCAAGAGATATCGGACTTGAGAGACCATGCCTTAATTACCACATGAAGCAGTGCTGTGGTCCATGTACCGGCGCAGTTTCCAAAGAGGAATACAGGAAAAGAATAGACGGAGCGCTGGACTTCTTGAATGGTAACTACGCTGTTATCATCAAGGAGCTACAGGAGAAGATGGAAGCTGCTTCAGAGGAGCTTGATTTTGAGTCGGCTGCTAAATACAGGGATCTTTTATCAAGTGTTAAAGTCGTAGCCCAGAAGCAGAAGATGACTGACTCCTCCATGGAGGATAAAGATATAGTAGCTATAGCATCAGACGATAAAGATGCGGTGGTTCAGGTTTTCTTTGTAAGAGACGGTAGACTCATTGGAAGAGAACACTTCTACATGACACACGTATCAGAAAATCCTCAGGCCGAGATACTCCTTAACTTCGTTAAGCAGTTTTATGCCGGAACACCTTTTATTCCTAGAGAACTGATGCTTCCAGAAGCCATCGAGGATATGGAGATAATTGAGAAGTGGCTCACTCAGCGCAAGGGCAGCAGGGTTTATATCACTGTTCCAGAAAGAGGACAGAAAGAAAAGCTTATGGAACTGGCCAAGCAGAATGCGGAGCTGGTTCTTTCCAAGGATAAAGAGCGCATCAAGAGAGAAGAAGGAAGAACAATTGGTGCGGTAAAAGAAATAGAAAATCTTCTTGGCATCAAGGGCCTTAACAGAATGGAGGCTTATGATATCTCCAATATAAGCGGCTTTGCAAACGTAGGCTCAATGGTTGTTTACGAAAAAGGAAAGCCTAAAAAGAGCGACTATAGAAAGTTCCGTATTAAATCAGTGGCGGGACCAGATGACTATGCCTGCATGCATGAGGTCCTTACAAGGCGTCTCCTTCATGGAATCGAGGAGAGACATGATCTTGAAGTAAGAGATATTGATGCGCAGTATGGAAGCTTTACCAAGTTCCCAGATCTGATTCTTATGGATGGTGGACGTGGACAGGTCAATATCTGTCTGCAGGTACTTGAAGAGCTTGGAATCAACATCCCTGTATGTGGAATGGTCAAGGATGACAACCACAGAACAAGAGGTTTGTATTTCAATAATGTTGAGCTTCCTATAGATACAAGATCTGAGGGCTTTAAGCTTATCACAAGGATTCAGGATGAAGCCCACAGATTTGCCATTGAGTATCACAGATCACTTCGTTCCAAGTCGCAGGTAAAGAGCTCACTTGATGAGATACCCGGAGTTGGTCCATCCAGGAGAAAAGCCCTTATGAGGAGCTTTAAATCAATTGAAGATATCAAGAATGCCAGCGTAGAAGAATTGTCACAGGTTCCAGAAATCCCTGAGAGCACAGCAAGACAGATCTACGACTTTTTCCACCAGGAACAATAGTGGAAAAGCAAGCCTATGCAACAGAATATAGGCTATCAGTTGTTTATTAATCAAACAACTTCTTTATTAAATGGGGATTTGGGGAAACAAAGAGTAAATGAAAAGAACGTTAATAAGCCTTATTTTGGCGACCACATTGGCAACTACAATTCTTACAGGATGCGAACCACTTGTAGTAGATCCTTTAGATAAGAGGTATGAAGTTGACGGTGTAGCAACAACAGCAAGGCAGTTATTTGAAGCAGGCAAAGAGGATTTTGATTATTCAAAATACATATTATGTGATGGCAGTTATCATTACTATGATAAGAGCAAGCGTGTTTCAAATGATGGATCAGTTACATATTATGATCACTACGATTTAAAGAACGGAACCTTCACCTATAGCAGATACTACGTGGACGATGACAATAAGCTTTCAATATATTCAGGAGAGTTCAAGGATGAATTGAACTTTAATTTAGCTCCCAGTGTTTCGAAAGACAAAAGAAAAAAGGACAGTGTTAAGGTTTCGCTGTACAAGAAAACACAAGACGGTGAGGAAACTCAGTTCTATCAGTATGATGGCAACAAGAATGATGAAACCTTTATAGATGTTGAGGCAATATTTCCAGAGAACTTTGATGGAATAAACACTATAGTCAGCAGATCCATAGAAAAAGGAAAGAACATGCTGGATGTGACATTGTCTGGAGATGTTAGTTTTCTCAGACACGTATTTGGCAGTGGATGCTATGGTTATCAATATGCCAAGAATGTCAGATACTCTTTTTGCCTGGATGATAATAAGTTAAAAGAAATAGTGGTTTTCGGAGACAAATTCCAGGATAAAAAAGTTTCTTCTGGCGGAGTGGAGAGTAGAGCTAGTGAAGTTAACATCACTATTAAGTTCTCAGAGATGTCCAATGAGCCAGTTGAGATTCCAGAGCCTCCGACAATTATGTCTGAAAACGATGATATAAACAGAATCCTTACAGGGGATGAAGAGTTCATCGTATCAGAGGGAATCGAGAATCCAGCAAACTGCAGAGATGATTTCTGCAAAGATGCAGTGCACATTTGGGAAGAGCTGATGGCACTTCCGGAGGAAGACAGAAATACACTCACCAAGATTTCTGATCAGCTTGCTGACATAGCCATAACACATGAATATTATGACTATACATGTACATATGCTCTTTTGGAAAAAGATATATGTGTTGTTAGGTTTTCTTTCTTTGATTATGTAGGCAAACCAATGGGATATATTTTTGTCCCGTTCCAATGCAAGATTGATAATGATAAAAAGGACCAGACGATAGTTGGCAGTGCCTTTTGTGCATCTGGTGCGGACACTATAGAAATAGGTTCCGAAGGCGGCTTTTCTTTTGACCATAAAGATGATTATGAGAAGAAGCATCATTACAAATACTGGCTGGATAAATATATGAATCTTGAGATTGGATACAGAGCCTACAAGCTGGAGAGACTTTCACTTCTTAAAAAGGATGAAGAGCTTGAGGAGTTTGTCGAAGAAAGCAGATCTGAGCTTAAGAGACTTGGAGAAGAATATCGCCTTCCAGTCCTTTCTGATATCACAGAATATTATTTGAACAAGTATGATGAAACATACTACGTAGTTAATATTCACATGGACGAAGAATACACCATAGGCATCATGAGAGATTATGATCTTAACATAGTGTATGAGGATGAGATGAAGAGCAAACTGGCTTATTTGGACAGGAAAGAAACTGAAGTTTCATGGGTGCAAATTTCCGATGAATAATATATAATATCTCACAGATTGTTGAGAGGAATTTTTTTAGATTATTACAATGCTTAATCCTGAGATCAAGTTATTGCAAAAGAAAATAGCAGATTATCCAGAGCAGATCGACAGAATGCAGAAAAGATACGCACTTGTCATGGCTCCCAAGTCTACAGAAATAGGCTCAGCCATCAAAGGACTTAGTGCTTATATGCTGCAGCTCAAGGTTAACAGAGGCTCTTTTGCCAAGCTGTATCAGGAGATTGCATCGGATTGTTCAAGGCTGGAGCAGTTGACTGAAAAAGAGGCAGCTTCTGGCGAGGATCTGACAGAGTCCATTCAGCTTAGTCACGTTCAGATACAGCATGCACAGGCTACCGTAGAGACATATCTTAAGTCGATAGATGCGCAGCTAGACGGAGCAGTGACTGCACAGGAGAAGCTCAAACTAGCCCAGAAGCAGAAAAAGACATTTGATGTAGTTAATCTCTTGGCAATGATAGAAAAGGGAGACGGATATATTTTATGAAAAAAAAGAATACACTGCCTGGTATTATTATTCTTGCGATAGGCGCAGTAATTGCAGCTATCGTTGGTATTAATGGGGCAGACATTATAATTTCTATAGGAATTGGTTTATTTAGACTCCTGATGATAGCAGGAATCGCAGTATTCGGAGCAGGAGCGTTTACAACACTTATACCTCTTATCAGTAATCTCAAAAGCGCCAAAGCGGCCAAGGAAGCTGCTGAAGCTCAGAAGGCTCAGGAGGAAGAAGAGGCTCGCAAGAGAAAAGAGGACGTAAGAGGACTTGTTAAACAGCTCATGGATGAGGAAGTCGATTTCGTTCCAGTTGGTAATATCCTGTTAAAAGAGATGGATGATATGGATGAGTTTGTTGAAAGAAATGACAAGCTCTTCTTATATAACGACATGACAGAGTTCGAGAGCATGAAGGAGATTATTTCTCAGGCTAGAAATGCTCTTTATCACAACTGCCGTGGTGTAGTTAATCTCTATGTTGCACTTGAATCATCAGGGGAGTTTACAACTGAGGCAGATAAGATCATTCAGAGCAACAACGAGCTTCTTAATAATGCCAAGGATTTTCTTTTGGAGCTTGCAAGATACACTAACGAGCAGAATGAAGATACCGATGCTGTAACAATGATTCAGGATTATGCTGATGCTATCGGCCAGTCACTGAGACATACATACGATTAATAAATAAGAATATAATCAGATAATATTTGATATTGGGAGGAGATATTGAGTATGAGAAAATCAAGATTTTTAAAAGGGGTGCTTGCTGCAGTGCTGGCACTGTCAATGACTGCATGCAGCAACAATGTAACAAACAATTCAACATTAGACAGCGCACTCAGCTATGATGATGCTGTAGCAGAGCTCGGAACATTCTACAGGAAGATCAATCCATCTACAGTTCCAGCAAGACTTGATGTAGATATGTCAGATTCTTCAATCGCAGATTCACTTGCTGATATCGATACATTCGACATGATGCTCACAGGAAAAGGTTCTATCAACCTTGAGATAGCTGCTCCATCTGAGTTCAGTGGCAAGTCATATCCAGATGAGTGGCTCGTAGCTGTTGGTCAGAAGTTCAACAAGGCTGGCTACACAGTAAATGGTAAGAGCGTATCAGTTTCTATCAGAAAGATTTCTTCTGGTGAGACACTTACATATATTACAGAAGGTGGCTATCAGCCAGACCTCTATATCCCATCTAATGAGATGTGGGGAGAGATGCTTGTAGCTAACGGTATCAAAGCTACTAAGCTTACAGATAGAATTGCAGGAAATACAGCAGGTATCCTGATGTCCAAGGCTGTATATGATTCATACACAGAGAAGTACGGCGAAGTTACTATGGATGGTGTTCTCAAAGCTGCAATTGCTGGAGATATGGTATTTGCTTATACAAACCCATATACATCAGCTACAGGTATGAACATCCTTTGCTCAATGCTTTATGCTTTTGATAACACTAATCCACTTTCAGATAGTGCTGTTGATCAGCTTGTTCAGTATCAGAACAACGCTCCTACTGCAGCTTACACAACATCAATCCTTAAAGAGTCTGCTGCTAAAGGTATCATCGATGCAATGGTAATGGAAGAGCAGACATACATTAACACACCAGAGCTCAAGAACTACGTATACACACCAGCAGGTGTTCGTCATGATCATCCTGTATATGCGTTCCCTTGGACAGATGATGAAGAGATGGAAATTGCCAAGATGTTTGTTGATTTCTGTCTCACATCAGAGAACCAGACAATGGCAACAGAAAGAGGCTTCAACCTCCACGAGGATTATGTTTCTGAGAACTATGGAATGACAGGTAGTGACTACCTTTCAGCTCAGAAGGTATGGAAGACTAACAAGAACGGTACACGTCCTACTATCGCAGTATTTGTAACAGATATTTCTGGTTCTATGAATGGCACAAGAATCAAGTCACTCAAGAACTCACTTCTTAATACAATGCAGTACATCGATTCCAGCAGCTACATTGGACTTGTAAGCTACAGTGATAAGGTTTACATCAACCTTCCTATCGCTCAGTTCGACAACAAGCAGAGAGCATACTTTAGTGGTGCGGTTAAAGACCTTGATGTTGGCGGACAGACAGCTACCTATGATGCAGTACTTGTAGGAATGCAGATGCTCATCGAGAAGAGTAAAGAGGTTCCAGATGCCAATATGATGCTCTTTGTTCTGTCTGACGGAGCACAGAATGCTGGTTATGAACTCAAAAGAATTACTCCTATAGTTGGTGGTCTTGGAATTTCGGTATATACTATAGGTTATGAGATGAATGATTCAGATAAGGCAGATCTTAAATCTCTTTCTGAAATCAACGAAGCTGTATGTATCGACGCAGATACAGAAGATATCGTTAATGAACTTCGTAACTTATTCAATGTAAACATGTAAAACCAATCCAGGAGGAATGTATGGCAAGCGTAAGTCTTAAAACTATCATTGAAAAAATGAAGCTTGAGAATCTGACACCTGAGCTTGATATCAAGAAGATCAGGATCAGTCAGCCAGATATCAACAGACCAGCTCTTCAGCTGGCTGGATACTTTGAGCACTTCGAGGCGACAAGACTTCAGGTAATCGGATTTGTAGAATATACCTATATGGAATCTTTTCCTGATGACAAGAAGGAGGACATGTACAGAGAATTCCTTTCCTTCGACATCCCTGGTGTAGTATTCTGTAGAGAGCTTACACCAGATCCTCTTTTCATCAAGATTGCTATTGAAGAAAAGGTTCCTGTACTTATTACCAAGAAATCAACTTCTGCATTCATGGCAGAGATCATCAGATGGCTCAATGTTAAGCTTGCACCATGCATTTCCATCCATGGCGTTTTAGTAGATATCTATGGTGTCGGCGTTCTCATCACTGGTGAGAGCGGAATTGGTAAGTCTGAGACAGCTATCGAGCTTATCAAAAGAGGACACCGTCTCGTATCCGATGACGTTGTAGAACTTAGAAGAGTAAGTGAAGAGACACTTATCGGTACAGCTCCTGATATCACCAAGCACTTCATCGAGATGAGAGGCGTAGGTATTATCGATGTTAAAACACTTTACGGTGTATCAAGCGTAAGGGAGACTCAGACAATCGACCTTGTTATCAAGCTTGAAGACTGGGATAAAGACAAAGAGTATGACAGACTCGGACTTGAAGAGGAGTACACAGAATACCTTGGCAACAAGATAGTCTGCCACCGTATTCCAATTCGTCCAGGTAGAAACCTTGCGGTTATCTGCGAGTCTGCAGCTGTTAACCACAGACAGAAAGCTATGGGCTACAATGCAGCTCAGGAGCTTTACAATAGAGTTCAGAATTCACTTGCTCGCAGAAGAAGTGATGATGACGATGAAGATTAATTAAAAGAAATTTATTAGAGGAGAAAGAAATGGCAAGATACGTATTCGGCATCGACTTAGGGGGAACAACTGCAAAGATCGGATTACTTACTGAGGGTGGAGAAAAAGTAGATTTCTGGGAAGTACCAACCAGAACCGAGAACAATGGAGAACTCATTCTTTCAGATTTAGCTGTTGCTATCAGAGATAAGATGAAGGAAAGAGGCATCGAGGATTCAGAAGTTATTGGAGCAGGAATCGGTGTTCCTGGTGCCGTAAATGTAGATGGCCTTTGCTATCAGGCTGTTAACCTTGGATGGGAGAACCTCAATGTTGTTAACGAACTCCATTCCAAGCTTAAACTTCCTGTAAAAGCTGGTAATGACGCTAACGTAGCTGCTCTTGGAGAAGCCTGGAAGGGCGGCGGACAGGGCTACAAGAACATGCTTCTTGTAACACTTGGAACAGGAGTTGGTGGTGGTATCATCAACGAAGGCAAGATCCTTGCTGGTTCTAAGGGATCAGGCGGAGAGATCGGACACATTCACCTTGAGGATGATGAGCCAGATGCATGTGGATGTGGTAATCATGGCTGCTTTGAGCAGTATGCAAGCGCAACAGGCGCTGTAAGACTTGCTAAGAGAATTCTTGCAGCTACTGATGAAGACAGTGCACTAAGACACATCGACAACTTCCAGTGTAAGGATGTATTTGATGAAGCCAAGAAGGGCGATAAGGTTGCTATTCAGATAGCTGAGAGATACGGCTATTACCTTGGAAAAGGTATTGCTGCAACAGCAAGCGTTGTTAACCCTGAGATCATCGTTCTGGGCGGCGGCGTTTCAAGAGCAGGCGAAATGCTCTTTGATCTTCTTAAGCCAAGCTTTGAGAAGTATGTATTCCCAGGCTGTAAGGATGCTAAGTTTGCACTTGCCAAGCTGGGTAATGACGCAGGAGTTTATGGCGCAGCCAAAATGCTTCTTTATTAATGGAGATAAGATTTTTGAATAAAGATGTAATAACAGCAATAAGACAGATCTCACCTGATCTGGATGTTAATACTAATGAGATGATGAGCAGGCACACCACGTTTAAAACTGGTGGGCCTGCAAGCTTGTTTATAAGGCCATCTGACCTTGGTCAGTTAAAGAGTGTAGTAGCACTTCTTAGAAGAGCTGAAACACCTTTCTTTGTACTTGGAAATGGCAGTAACCTTCTGGTGTCTGATAAAGGCTATGATGGAGCTATTATTTCTACAGAAAAGCTAATAGATATCAGATTACAGGACGATACACATATATATGCGGAAGCCGGAGCGATGAATTCCAGAATAGCTGCTTTTGCAAGGGATAACTCTCTTACAGGTTTTGAGTTTGCAGCTGGAATTCCTGGAACCATCGGAGGAGCAATGATCATGAATGCCGGAGCCTATGATGGTGAGATGAAGCTTGTCACCAAGGAAGTCAGAGCTCTTTCCCCTCAGGGAGAAATAATCAGACTTGATAACCAGGCTCTTAGATTCGACTATAGATCAAGCGCTCTTAAAGGCAAGGACTTCATTGTTGTTTCCGCTCTTTTGGAACTTGAGAAGGGCGATAAGGATCAGATCACTGACAGAATGCAGGAGCTGGCCCTTAAGAGAAAAGAAAAACAGCCACTTGAATTCCCAAGTGCAGGCTCTACATTTAAGAGACCGGAAGGACATTTTGCCGGCAAACTTATTGAAGATGCAGGACTTCGCGGATATACTGTGGGTGGAGCAATGGTTTCAGACAAGCATTGCGGCTTTGTGGTTAACAAGGGCGAGGCTACATCACAGGACATTTACAAGCTCATATGTGATGTTCAGAAAAAAGTTGATGACGAATTTGGGGTTAAGCTTGAGCCGGAAGTAATCATGCTGGGTAAGTTCTAAATTAGTTACAAAGTGTATAAAAAAGTAGTTTGTTATAAGAAGGGTCGTAGAATATGAGATTTGTCATTGTTACAGGAATGAGCGGTGGTGGTAAGTCCACAGCCATTCATATGCTTGAGGATGCAGGTTACTACTGCGTAGATAATCTGCCAGTATCTCTTATAGAGAAGTTTGCCGAGCTTATTACAATGCCAGACAATGAGATCAGCAAGGTAGTTCTTGGTATCGATGCAAGAGCCGGTCAGGCTTTCGAAGAAGTAGCAGGAATGATCGACGCCATGAAAGAGAAGGGAATTCCTACAGAAGTTCTTTTCATGGATTGCAGTGATCAGGTCCTTATAAAAAGATATAAAGAGACCAGACGAGTTCATCCTATGAACGTCAATGACGTGGGCAACAGAATTGAAGTAGGAATTGCCAAGGAAAGAGCAGTTCTTGCTGAGGTTAAGAAAAGAGCCGATTACGTTATAGATTCTTCAAACCTTCTCACCAGAGAACTCAAGGAAGAGCTGGACAGAATCTTTGTTAAAAACGAGAGCTACAATTCTCTCATGGTTACAATCCTGTCCTTTGGATTTAAGTATGGAATTCCTTCAGATGCAGACCTTGTATTTGATGTAAGATTCCTTCCAAATCCTTTCTATATTGATGAGTACAAGCATCAGACAGGTAATGACAAGGGAGTCCAGGACTACGTTAAGAGCTTCCCTGCCTGCGGAGAATTCCTGGATAAGCTGACAGATATGCTACAGTTCCTGATACCTGGATATGTTCAGGAAGGCAAGTATCAGCTGGTGGTAGGAATTGGCTGTACCGGCGGACAGCACAGAAGTGTAACAATAGCAAACGAGTTATATGACAGATTGAAAGCTTCTGAAGGAAACTTTGGACTTAAGCTTCTGCACAGAGACGTTAAACAGGCTAAGTAATATAGAGCATATGGAGTTGTGACATATGTCGTTTTCTCTTGAAGTAAAAGAGGAACTGGCTAAACACATTGGTTCATCAAGGCATTGCCAGCTGGCAGAGATAGCAGCCATCATTGATGGAGCTGGCATTATAAAAGCCAATGAATGCGGAGAAATGGCGCTTTATTTGCAGGATGACAATCCGCTAGTGGTTAGAAAGTTCTTTACATTATTAAAAAAAGCATTTAATATAGGAACTAGCATTTTCGAGGATATCCCTAATGTTAAGGAAAATGGCCGCATTTATAGGCCTGTGATAGCTTCTGGCAAGGATTTACACTCTGTTCTGGGAGCAATCAGAATGATCGATCCTCAAGGATCAGTCAGGGACATTAATGAAGGGATCAGTCCACAGGTTACCAGGAATTCATGCTGTAAAAGAGCATTCCTGAGGGACTCATTTATGTGTCTGGGATCCATCAGTGATCCTAATAAAGGCTATCATCTCGAATATGTCTGTGACCGTGAGGAGCAGGCTGAGAGACTTCGAGAAATGATAGAGTCTTTTGACATAAAGGCCATGATAGTTCGCAGGAAGAAGTATTTTGTTCTATATATTAAGGAAGGAGCAGGAATCGTAGACCTTCTTAATATAATGGAAGCTCCTGTTAGTCTCATGAATTTGGAGAACCTTCGAATTGTCAAGGAAATGCGCAACTCCATTAACCGAAGAGTTAATTGTGAGGTTGCCAACATCACCAAAACTGTCAACGCTGCAACCAAGCAGATTGAGGATATCACCTTCTTGAGAGACCATTATGGTTTTGAGAATCTTCCGGTGAACCTCAGAGAAATGGCAGAAGTCAGGCTTGAACATCCTGATTCAACACTTTTAGAACTGGGAAGATTCCTGGATCCAGTTGTTGGAAAATCAGGAGTTAATCATAGGCTTAGGAAACTAAGTGAACTCGCAGATAAGATAAAGGGAAAGTAAAGGATTAGATTCAGGAGGGGAATTATGATCACAAAATCTATCGAAATAAAGCTGCCTAGAGGACTTGAAGCTAGACCAGTAGCTGAGCTTGTTCAGCTTGCCAGCAAATATGAGAGTACTGTTCATATTGAGGCTCAGTCCAAGAAGGTTAATGCTAAGAGCATCATGGGTATGATGACTCTGACACTGAACTCTGGAGAGACTGTAACTGTTATAGCTGATGGATCTGATGAAGAGTCTGCTGTTGCAGATATGGAGAATTTCCTTCAGGGGAACATCAAGTAATTTTAGACATAAAAAAAGCCCTATAAAAGGGAGGATGCCAGGTAAGCTTCCTTACCTGGCATATTATGAAAAAGTTTTTTAAAATTGGTATTGTCTTAACTCATCTGACAATATTATATTAACAAGAGGATATGTCTAAAAGATGATTCTGAGTAACCATTCTTTTAATTAATTGTAAACAAATTATGAACGATGCTGAGAAGAGATTTTGGCATCGTTCTTTTTTTTATAAAATTGTGTTGATAATTTTATCGGAATACTACATAATGTAGATTATGCGTTTGTTTATGAATTATTAATAAATGATTTGATAATAAGTGTATGCAAACCACGACATAAAGTATAAAATATCGGTAGCGGATATATTATTATTTGTATATTATTATTTTATATTTCATACAGGTAATATCTTTTTTGTTCATAATTTTGAGTTGCGAGGGTGCAAGTATGAAGGATATAGATGATCATAGTATTTTAAATCCATCCAATAGATTAAAAGAAACCTTCGTAGTCAAGATTGAACATTGCCAGAATAATACCTGGCAGGGCAAGGTTGTTTGGGCAGATGAGAACAAGAAGGTAACCTTCAGGAGTGCTTTGGAGCTTATGAACCTGATGAATGAAGCTATGGCACATGCTCAGAATCAGGGAGAGAGGACTGCAGAGCATTCAGTTTCATGATTTTGTATTGAATATTGTGAGAGGTCGACAAACCGGAGTTCTTCGGGATGTCGGCCTTTTTTCTGCGATACGCGTGTAATATAATAAAAGTGAAAATAGAATCGATAAATAACAGGGGTAAAAATTTGCTCAAAAACATCATTTTTTCTTTAAATCGATCAGCAATTGAAAATAAAACAGTACTGCAGCAGGTGGTAAGTAGCGGCCAATACCTTGAAAACAGTGGATATAGAGTTAAGCTCCTGGAAGCGAGCGATGCTTCATATCCCAAGATCAAGGCAGCAGGCAAAAAGAACACACTTATCATTTGCGACAGCAATGCCTATGCCAAAGAGCTTACAGATAAGGGCTATTACTGTATCGGCGCTATTTACAGCACCAATCAGGGCGAGAAGTTCGAAGGACTTAAGTATGTTTTCGAAGATATCAATGATGTTGACGAGGACTCTTTTGTTAAGGCTTATCAGAGATATTCAGGAGAACCTTGGGAAGTAATCCGCACAGACCGACTTCTTATCCGAGAAACTACTATCGATGACATTGATGAATTCTACCGCTTATACAAAGATCCTGAGATGACACGGTATATGGAGGGACTCTTTGAAAACCCCGAAGATGAAAAACGTTATCAGAAGGATTATATAGAGAAAGTCTATGGACTCATGGGCTTTGGCGTGTGGACTTTGGTAAGGGCTGAGGACGGAGTGGTTATTGGCAGGGCTGGTTATTCCATCAGAAACGGCTTTGACAATATAGAGCTGGGCTTTCTTATTGGAAAAGAGTATCAGAGACAGGGCTACGCCTACGAAGCCTGCAGCGCGATACTTGAGTATGGCAAAAAGGTTCTGTGCCTTGAACAGGTGCAGGCCCTTGTAAAAAAAGAAAACGAAGTATCAATAAGATTATGCAAAAGACTTGGCTTTAACGAAGACGAAGTTGTCAAAGTTGAAGAAAATATATATGGACACAGTTATAATGGTGAAGCGGATTCATCGGACATCAGGCTTAATCAGGCCAAATACGGAGAATATCTTAAATTCGTTAAGGAGTTATGATTAGAAAAATAAAATTGTTTTGAATCAAATTTTATGGCAATTTTTAGGTTAATACTGTAATATATTAGCTGTAACAGTAGAAAAAATATTGATGAATAGGCATAGAGAGGGAGTTCCTCTCAGGGGAGAGTGTCTATATGGAGGTAAAATGAGTTCATTAGAAATGTTCAGCCTGGTTGCGGGGTTAGTAGGTGGTCTTGCCATGTTCCTTTATGGAATGAATGTCATGAGCGGCGGACTTACCAAGATGGCCGGAGGCAAGCTTGAAAGTGTTCTTGCCAAAGTTACCAAACACGCAGTAATCGCATATTTATTCGGAGTGGGAGTAACCGCTCTGGTTCAGTCTTCATCAGCATCAACCGTAATGGTTGTTGGTCTTGTTAATTCAGGAATCATGACTCTTAAGCAGGCAGTCAGCGTTATCCTTGGTGCTAACCTTGGTACAACATTTACGGCCTGGCTCTTGTCTTTAAATGCAATCAGTAGTGATAACTTCATAATAAACCTGCTCAAGCCAGCATCATTCACACCATTTCTGGCTCTTATCGGTATTGCCCTTTACATGTTTGGCAAGACTGAGAAAAAGAAAAATGTAGGAACCATCCTTCTTGGCTTCTCAGTTCTTATGTTTGGTATGAGTTCTATGTCCAGCGCAGTGTCACCCCTTAAGGACGTAGATTCATTCAAGGCAATCCTTACAACCTTCAGTAATCCTATTATTGGATTTCTTGTAGGTATTCTTTTCACAATGATCATTCAGAGTTCAGCCGGAACAATCGGTGTTCTGCAGGCTTTGTCTCTTTCTGTTAAAGTCAAGTACAGCATGGCTATTCCTGTAGTCATCGGTGCTGAGGTTGGTACCTGTATCACAGCTATTCTTTCATCTCTTGGAGCAAACAAGAACGGTAAGAGAACTGCCCTTATGCATTTGTACTTCAACGTCATCAAGGCATCTCTATTTATGATCATATTCTATGCACTTAATGCCATAGTTCACTTTGATTTCATGGACGATAAGATTGGTATGGTTGGAATTGCCGGAATACATACTCTTGTAAACCTCGTGGCTACACCACTTATGCTTCCGTTTGCACAGCTCCTTGTCAACCTTGCACTTAAGACTATTCCTATCGATGAAAAAGAGAAAAAGGAACAGGAAGAACAGCAGGGAATCCGTACACTGGACCCAAGATTCCTTTCAAACCCTCCATTTGCTCTTGAACAGGCTCGTCTGGCTGCTATCACAATGGCTAATATGTCTCAGGATGCCCTTAATAAGGCAATAGACCTGATCACAGATTATAATCAGGAAGTTGCTGATGAAGTTGAGCACTTGGAGCGTAAGATTGACAGCTATGAAGATCAGCTTGGAACTTATCTTATGAAGATCAACTCTCACCACCTTGGTGAATCAGATAGCCACACACTTTCTCTTTTGCTCCACTGTATTACAGACTATGAGCGAATCAGTGACCATGCTCTTAATATCTCAGAGAAGGCTAAGGGAATGAGCGCCGAGAAGAGATCATTTTCTCCTAAGGCTCAGACCGAGATGGATATATTCGCTTCTGCGGTAAAAGAGATCATGGATCTCGCTATCAGGGCTTTTGCTGAGCAGGACGTTAACCTTGCCAAGTCTATCGAGCCTCTTGAAGAGACAATCGATGGCATCAACATGGAGGTTAAGCGCCGTCATGTCAGAAGACTTCGTAAGGGCAAATGTACTATTGAACAGGGCTTTGATCTGTCGGATATCGGAACAGATTTTGAACGTATAGCAGACCACTGCAGTAATATCGCAGTTGGTATCATCGAGGTTGATGAGGATCTCTATGATGCTCATGAATATCTCGAAACTCTCAAGAGAGAGAAGAGTGATGGCTTTGAACAGGCTGTGGACTTCTACGAGAGGAAGTACATGCTGCCATCAGTTAAGTACTAATTAAGAGGGATAAGTTGTTATGAATATAAGAAAGCTTGGCCGATTGGACAACCTGATCGAGAGCCAGCGCGAAAAAGGTAAATTACAGGGCGCCACAATTCTCGTTGAACACAATGGTAAAAGAGTTTACGAGAATCACTACGAGCCCGACAGAGAAGATAGTATCTACAAGATTTTCAGCATGACCAAGCCAATTACGGCTGTGGCAGCAATGATCCTTTTTGAGAGAGGTGAGCTGGATCTTATGAGTAAGGTTTCAGACTACCTTCCAGCTTTTGCAGAGTGTAAGATAGCTACTCCAGAAGGAATTACTAAGGCGGCTAATCCTATAACAGTCAAAGATCTTTTGAACATGACTTCAGGAATTGTGTATTCTGGAGATTTTGGTGAATCAGAAAGATCGATGACTAAGATCTACAAGGAAGCTAAGACACAGAGACTGTCAGGAATTCTAAAGAGCAACGTGGATGTCTGCAACAAGCTTGCAGAAGGTTACCTCGCATTTGAGCCAGGAAGCGGTTTTAGATACGGACATTCAGCAGATATCATGGCTGGTGTCATAGAAGTTATTACAGGCAAAAAATATTCAGAGTTCCTCAAAAAAGAAATCTTTACTCCACTTAACATGGAAGATACAGATTTCAGAATAGATGAGAGCAAGGCCTTCAGACAGGCTGTTCTCTATAGAAGAGATAAGACAGGAAGAGTTGTACGCGCTGAAGATGACGTTAAGCGCCGCATGGAGATGGAGAATCCTACTGCTATTCCATGGTTCGAAATGGGCGGTTCAGGTCTTTATTCTACAGCCAATGATTACGCGCATTTTGCACAGATGCTTCTCAATAAAGGCTCTTACCACGGCAAAGAACTGATCGGTAAGAAGACACTTTCCTTTATGACTACTCCACAGCTTGAGAAGGCAGTTCAGGAGCAGTTCTGGGACATGAATGGATGCCTTGGCTACAACTATGGTAACTATTTCAGAATCCTTACAGATCCAGCTATGGCAGCATCTAATGGCAGTATCGGAGAATATGGCTGGGACGGAAAAGCTGGCACATATTTCTTTATCGATCCAAGCGAGGAGCTGTCAGTGATCTACATGCAGCAGATTGAAGGCGGCTGTGACTACAGCTTTATCCGTGGAATCAGACAGATTGTTTATGGAGCCATTTGATCATGAAATTTGAGTATTTGGAAAAGAAGGAGCAGGGCAAATTCATAACCAGATATGACCTGCACTATAGAACAGAAGATAATCAGGAAAAGACCTATGAGATCATCAGTAGGAACCCTGATCTCAAGGGCTATGAAGATATACATAACAAAAAAGTTGATGCAGTAGTTCTAATCATGCACGATGAAACAGGTGAGAAGATACTTATCAATAAAGAATTTAGAATGGCGCCTGGCGCATGGGTTTACAATTTCCCAGCAGGTCTTATAGATCCAGGCGAGGAGCCAGAAGAGAGCGCAAGACGTGAGCTCAAGGAAGAAACAGGCCTTGACCTTATTGCAATAGATGACTGGATTGGAGAGAGCTATAGCGCTGTGGGATTCTCCAATGAAAAGAATGTGTGCTGCGTGGGAAGAGCCGGTGGTTCTTTTGCCAAGAGCTCATCAACACTAGAGGAGATAGAGCCAGGCTGGTATACCAAGGAACAGGTAAGAGAGCTTCTCAAGACAGAGCCTTTTGCAGCCAGAACACAGGCGTATTGCTATCTTTGGTCAAGACAGTAATTAGTGGTAATTGTGATATGAGAGAAAAAGTACAGGACGAACAAAATCTCATACAGAACAAGAATCTGGGAGTATATCAGAGTCAGAGTAGGGCCGAGGAACTGAAACGAGGAATCATCGGTCTTAATATTTGCGAAGAATGCGGTGGATTCTGCACAGAAAGTGTCCCTCTTATGGAAGGACTTCCTGTAAATGCGCAGGTGAGTCTGATGGAACACTCCAAGCACGAAACACTTAAGAAAGGCAGTTATCTTTTCAGAGAGGGCGAGACTGTTGACTCCATCTGTATTATCAGGAAGGGCAGGATCAAACTCTGTAGGTATGATTCACTTGGAAGAGAGCAGATCATAACGATTCTGGCTGACCACGATATCATCTGGGAAGGAATGTTCCTTGATGGCAGTATTTATCCATATTCTGCAGTGTGCCTTACTAATGCGTCTATCTGTCAGATTCACAGAGACGATTTCATCAAGGTTGTGGATAACCCTACTGCGGCGATGAATATAATCATTTTGCTCAGTAAAAAACTTCACGATGCCAATGAGAGAAACATGCTCCTTTCTACAAAGGACCCAATGGCACGTCTGGCGGGCTTTTTAATGTATAGGGTAGACAGAAGCCCATCTGATGATATAGTATTGAAACTCGATGATATTGCAGCGAGTGTTAACCTTAGAATGGAAACAGTCAGCCGCAAGCTCAGAGAACTAGAGAAAATGGGCCTTATCGAGCGAAGAGGCCATGCCAAGATCAAGGTGATTGACAGAGATGCTCTTAGAGAAATCTATGTGTCCCAGTAATTATCAGGATTCTTGGGAATTTAGGAAGGATATATATGATAAAGGGAGCAATTCATTCCATAGAAACCTTTGGTTCAGTAGATGGACCTGGAATCAGATTTATTGTTTTTTTGAAGGGATGCAATCTCAGATGTAAGTACTGCCACAATGCAGATACCTGGAATCCACAGTCAGAGGATATGAGAACTCCAGAGGAGCTTCTTGATTTTGCTGAGAGATATCGCGGATACTGGGGAGAAGATGGTGGTATTACAGTTAGCGGTGGTGAGCCACTTCTTCAGATTGATTTCCTCATCGAATTCTTTAAAATGGCAAAGGAAAGAGGAATCAATACATGTATTGATACAGCGCTTCAGCCATTTAATGAGGATAGAAACAGCGAGTTCTTTGGCAAGTTTCAGGAACTTATGAAATATACAGATCTTTTGCTGGTAGATATCAAGCATATTGACAGGGAAGAACATGTGAAGCTTACAGGGCTTCCTAACGAGAATATCATCGCTGGTATGGAATATTTATCAGAGATAGGTAAACCAATCTGGATCCGTCACGTACTGGTTCCAGGAATCACAGACAATGATGATTATCTTCGTCAGACCAGAAGCTTTATTGAGAAACTTTCTAATGTTCAGAAGATAGAAGTGCTTCCATACCACTCAATGGGACAACACAAATTCGAAGCACTTGGAATCCCTTACCAGCTGGAAGGTGTAGAATCTCCAACAGCTGAGCGTGTTGCGAATGCTACAGCGATACTCAGAGGCGAGAAATAAAACAGACAGGACGCCATAAACGGCGTTCTGTCTGTTTTTTGTGACGAAATTGTGAATTAATTACCAAATTTGATTACAATCAAAGTTTGGTATATGCTATTTTGCTAATATACTCTTCGGTAAATACAAGTGACAATATTTTAACAATGGATGTTACATGTTTGAGAGGAGTTTTATTATGAACGAAGCATGGAGAGGTTTTAAAGGAACCCACTGGCTGGATGATGTAAACGTAAGAGATTTCATCCAGAACAACTACACACCATATGATGGAGATGAGAGCTTCCTTGCTGATGCTACAGATGCTACTAACAAGCTCTGGGGCAGATTACAGGAGCTTCAGAAAGAGGAGCGTGAAAAGGGCGGTGTCCTTGAGTGCGAGACAGAAGTTGTTTCTAGTCTTACAGCTTACGGTCCTGGATATATCGATGAGTCTATGAAGGATCTTGAGACAGTAGTAGGTCTTCAGACAGACAAGCCTCTTAAGAGAGCATTCATGCCTTACGGCGGAATCAAGATGGCTGAGGAAGCTGCTGAGACAT
>JAEEGH010011639.1_pt1 | contig 19906 bp, 16 predicted proteins | sample 9134181 | NCBI WGS metagenome assembly JAEEGH01 (sample SAMN16246544, study PRJNA631951) | gut metagenome | biome: gut microbiome; feature: rumen; material: DP-attached | host: Bos | place: Iran: Karaj | collected 2018-10 | reverse complement strand
CTCCTCATCGGCGACGACGAGCACGGCTGGGACAACAAGGGCGTGTTCAACTTCGAAGGCGGCTGCTACGCCAAGGTCATCAAGCTCGACAAAGAGTCCGAACCCGATATCTACAACGCTATCCGTCGTGACGCCCTCCTCGAGAACGTTACCGTCGATAAGAACGGCAAGATCGACTTCAACGACAAGTCCGTCACCGAGAACACCCGCGTAAGCTATCCTATCTACCACATCGAGAAGATCGTACGTCCTGACAGCCACGGCCCCGCCGCAAAGCAGGTCATCTTCCTCAGCGCAGATGCATTCGGAGTTCTTCCTCCGGTTTCCATCCTCACCCCTGAGCAGACCAAGTACTACTTCCTCAGCGGCTTCACCGCAAAACTCGCAGGTACCGAGCGTGGTATCACCGAGCCTACTCCTACCTTCTCCGCCTGCTTCGGCCAGGCATTCCTCGAGCTGCATCCTACCAAGTATGCCGAGGAGCTCGTGAAGAAGATGAAGAAGAGCGGCGCAAAGGCTTACCTCGTGAACACCGGCTGGAACGGAACCGGCAAGCGTATCTCCATCAAGGATACCCGCGGAATCATCGACGCCATCCTCAACGGCAGCATCGACAAGGCTCCTACCAAGCAGATCCCTTACTTCGACTTCCAGGTTCCTACCAAGCTCGAAGGTGTGGATACCGGTATTCTCGATCCTCGCGACACCTACAAGAATGCCGCCGAGTGGGAAGAGAAAGCCAAGGATCTTGCATCCCGCTTCATCAAGAACTTCCACAAGTACGAGAGCAACCGTGCCGGCAAGGCCCTTGTAAAGGCTGGTCCGAAACTCTAGTACCCTTGCTGTAATAATTAATAACGGGTGGCCTTTGACGGCCACCCGTTATTGTATATAGCGACAGCGTTGTTACTGTTTCTTGAATTTGAACACCTCGGCAGGGCCCATTATGTTGCAGTCGGCGGTGGTCGAAGATGTCAGCTTGAAGGTGAATTTGGCGTAATTGACCTTATACTCTTCAACAAGATCAGACCTGTTCTCTTCAAGCCCGTACCAGCTATATCCCTCACTGGGCTCCAGTGTCGTCGCATTCAGGCTTCCCATTCCACCAGAATAGGCGATAATATGATGTTGTTCATCGTATTCGACACCGGTAAGGCTCTGTTTGATCGAACTGATGTTGTAGGTGATCTCATTATTGGAATAAGTGTATGTACCGGAGCAACGCCAACCATATGCAATCACATAAAGGTCGAGAGTGTTGCCTTTGAAGACAAAGCTGTATGCGATGTCACTGGGGTTATCTTCAAAGCGGGGAGCATTCCAACGGCCTTCGAGGGATGCAGTGTCGCCGGGCGTGTCGTTACCGCCGCTCTTGTCGCAGGATACCAGGGCGAACATGGCGGCGAGGGCAATGATAAAGAGTTTTTTCATGACTTGTTATTGATTGATTATTAATGGTTTCGTCAACCGCAAAAATAACATATTATTTTAATATTCGTCTGCTCTGCCGGTTTTTTCTGTATATTTGTAGATATGTCGGCGCTTAATTCGGAAATACAGTACCTTAGCGGGGTGGGGCCCAAGAGGGCCGCTCTCCTCAAGGCCGAACTCGGCATCGAGACATTCGGAGACCTCCTCCACATATATCCCTTCCGCTACATCGACCGCACATCCATCACCCCCATACGCGATGTCCGGGGGGACCTGGCATATGTCCAGGTGCAAGGAACGATCGTCAGCAGCACGCTGGTATCCAAACACCTGAGCGTAATAGTGGACGACGGCACCGGCCAGATGGAAATGGTCTTTTTCAAGATCACGAAGTGGAATGTGGAGCGGCTCAAGCCAGGCAGCGCCTTCCTATTCTTCGGCAAGCCCTCGGAATTCAACGGCCGCCTGAACATGGTGCATCCCGAAGTGGATAGTCCCGTGGTCGGCGGTGCCGACAGCAAAGGCACGCTCACGGGAGTATATCCCAGCACTGAGAAACTTAAGAACGGCGGAATCACCGGCAAGGTGATGTGCAAGCTTCAGTCCGCCGCGCTGGCAATGTGCCTGCCCGAAATCAAGGAAACCCTCCCGGACTACATACTCAAGGAAAACGCCCTGGTGCCGCTGGCCTACGCCATACGCAACATACACTTCCCCGCCGACAGCTACGCCCTCCAGAAATCGGTACGCCGCCTGAAGTTCGAGGAACTCTTCTTCCTGCAGCTGTCGCTCCTGAAGCAGAAATACATCCAGTCCCGCAACTCCGTAGGCCTGCCCGTAAACAAGGTCGGCACCGCATTCAACGACTGTTTCAACGCACTGCCCTACGAACTGACCGGTGCCCAGAAGAGGGTCATCAAAGAGATTCGGGAGGATATGCGCAGCGGGCATCAGATGAACCGCCTGCTGCAGGGGGACGTGGGTTCCGGCAAGACGATGGTGGCCGTGCTGAGTGCGCTTCTGGCGGTAGATAACGGATTCCAGGCGTGCATAATGGCGCCCACCGAGGTGCTCGCCCAGCAGCACTACGCCAACATCTGCAAGTATCTCTCCCCCACCAGCGTGCGATGTGCGCTCCTGACCGGCAGCAGCACGGCGAAGGAGAGGAGGGAGATCCACGCCGGCCTGGAAGATGGCAGCATTGGGATGATAGTGGGCACGCACGCGCTGCTGGAAGATAATGTACTCTTCCGTTCCCTTGGCCTGGCGATAATCGACGAACAGCACCGTTTCGGTGTGGACCAGCGCGCCAAGCTATGGTCCAAAGGCCCGGGCGGGATTCCCCCGCACGTGCTGGTAATGACGGCAACCCCTATCCCCAGGACCTTGGCCATGACCCTTTACGGGGATCTGGACGTATCGGTGATAGACGAGATGCCTCCCGGTCGAAAGCCGGTGAAGACGGCTATGATATCCGACTCCAAGAAAGGAAGCGTATATAATTTCATGCGCAAGCAGATTGCGATGGGGCGCCAGGTATTCGTGGTATATCCCCTGATATTCGAAAGCGAGAAGATGGACCTCAACAACCTTGAGATGGGTTATGAGGAAATACTTAAACGCTTTCCCGACCCCGACTACAAAGTTGCGATAGTCCACGGGCAGCAGACCTCCGAAGTCAAGAACTTCAATATGGCTGCATTCGCCGCGGGAAGGGCCCAGATACTGGTTTCCACGACGGTTATCGAAGTCGGAGTGGACGTGCCCAACGCCAGCGTGATGGTAATAGAGAGCGCCCAGCGTTTCGGCCTCAGCCAGCTGCATCAGCTGCGCGGCCGCGTGGGGCGCGGCGCCGACGAAAGCTACTGCATACTGGTGCACGATTTCAAGACCAGCAAGGAGGCCCGCGCCCGTCTGGAGCTGATGTGCAACACGAACGACGGCTTCGAAATCGCGGAGGAAGATATGAAGATGCGCGGCCCCGGGGACCTGGAAGGCACCCAGCAGAGCGGCCTGCCCATAAAGCTCGGCATAGCATCGCTTGCCAAGGATGGCCTTATGCTGAACGAAGCCCGGGTCTATGCAGACAAGGTGCTCGACGCCGACCCGAAGCTGGAGCTGCCCGTCAACAAGCTGCTCGCAGAAGAGCTCCGCAAGGGGAAATACGACATAAAAGACTATAGCAAAATCAGTTAACAATATGAAAGTCAAACATCTAATCTTTACAATGATGATTGCAGCGTCCTGCGCCGGGACCGCACAGAAAGAAGCGGCCGCCCCGGAAGTCGAGATCAACGACGGGGTAATGACTCCAGAAGTACTGCTCTCTTTCGGTCGTCTTTCCAACCCTCAGCTCTCTCCGGACGGCAGCACCATACTCTATGGAGTATCTTACCAGAACATCAAAGAAAACAATTCCCTCAGGAACATCTATATCTGCAAGCCCGACGGTAGCGGAAAGCAGCAGATCAGCTTCGAGAAGAAAAGCGTGAACTGCGCCCGCTGGAGCAACGATGGCAATGCCATCTATTTCGTGCAGGGCGGGCAGCTCTACAAAGCTCCCTTCAAGGCCGGCAAGCTTGGGAAGAAGGTCAAGCTCAGCGATGTTCCCGCAGGAATCGGCGAGTTCAAGATATCGCCCGACGGAGAGCAGATAATCTACACCTCGACCATCAAGAACCCGGCAGTGGTCCAGCCCGCCGATACCGATCCGGCACTCGACAAAGCCCAGGCCTATACTACCGAGAACCTTATGTACCGCCACTGGGACCATTGGGTAACCGAAATCCCCCGCAGCTACGTGGCTACGCTGGTTAACGGAAAGATTACTTCCGAAAACTCCCTCGACATTCTCGGGACCGACAATACCTTCGAGCTCCCCACCGAGCCTTTCGGCGGCATAGAGCAGCTGGATTGGGCTCCCGACAGCAGGCACATAGCCTACAGCTGCAGGAAGAAGGTGGGCAAGGAGTACGCCTTCAGCACCAATACATCCATCTACATCTATGACGTGCTCACCGGATGCACCGTTGCAGTCACGGAGAAGGGAGGATACGACACCGATCCCGTCTGGAGCCCGGACGGCAAGCACCTCGCCTGGGTATCCATGCCGCGCGACGGCTACGAGGCCGACCAGCAGCAGCTTATGGTGGCCGACATAGAGTTCGGCGCACAGGAAGGTGACGGCCAGAATGCAGACGTGGCCATATCCAACGTCCGCCGCCTGGGAACGGAATTCGACCACGATGTGGCAGGCCCCGTCTGGCACGGAGAGCAGATCTACTTCAACGCCCTTATGGACGAGGCCGTGCAGAGCATCTTCCGCGCCAGCCTGGACGGAAAGATAGAGCGCCTTACCCCCGGTGACTGGTGGACCGACTTCTTCTCCCCCTTCGCAATCCTCGACAAGGAGGATGGCAGCGTGGAGATGCTTACCTCCTACTATTCCCTTGAGTTCCCGGTAGAACTCGTGAGCGTAGTTTCCGGCGGGCAGCCTTCCTTCAAGCAGATTACCACCGAGAACAAGCACATACTCGACCGTCTCTCCCCCATCAAGGAAGAATCCATACATCTGCAGACCGTGGATGGAAAGCAGATGCAGTGCTGGGTGGTCTATCCCCCGGCATTCGACCCTGCCAAGAAGTATCCTGCCATAGAAATAGTGCTGGGCGGCCCCCAGGGCACGAATTCCCAGGACTGGAGCTACCGTTGGTGCTATCGCCTGATGGCTCAGCAGGGCTATGTTGTCATACTCCCCAACCGCCGCGGCACCACCGCATTCGGTCAGGAGTGGAAGGAGCAGATTTCGGGAGATTATGCCGGTCTGAACATGCAGGACTACCTGGTTGCCGGCCGCTATATCAAGAGCCAGCCCTACGTGGACAAGCTCGCCTGCGTGGGTGCTTCCTACGGCGGATTCTCGGCATATATGCTGGAAGGCCTGCACGGGGACCTCTACGACTGCTTCATCGCCCACGCCGGTATCTTCGACGAGAAGCAGCTCTGGTTCTCGACCGAAGAGATGTGGTTTGCCAACTGGGATAACGGCGGCCTTACCGAATATGCCTATACTCCCGGCCAGGTGGGCCCCGCAGGCGACGGCGTGACCTTCGGCGGAATGCAGCAGGCCGGTGCGCCTTATGCTTCGACGCCTAAAGCCAAGAGGCATTATGCATCCGATCCTTCATCGATGGTGACCAAGTGGCACACGCCCATACTCTGCATCCACGGGGGAATGGACTTCCGTATCCCCTACGAGCAGGGAATGGCAGCATTCAACGCCGCCCAGATGATGGGAGTTCCCTCGAAACTGATCATCTTCCCCAACGAGAACCACTGGATACTCCAGCCGCAGAATGCCCTCTACTGGCATCGCAACTTCTACGACTGGTTGGACAAGTGGTGCAAATAAGCTATTTCTCCGGACGGAGTTTGGCGTATTTCAATAGAAGAACTTTGGAGCCGTAATTGTCGAAATCAATTACGGCTTTTAATTCGGGTGCCACTCCTGTGATTTCTTTCACCAGGCCGGCACCAAAGCGGTTGTGTTCGACGCGTTCGCCCACAAAGATTTCGGTCATAGGAACAGCTACGAAGTTGGGATCTATGACGTCGGGGGCCGCAGCGGGCTTGATTACGCGCGTGGTCATAGCAGGGGCAGGCCTGGAAGCGGGGGCGGAAGGCATACGCTTTTCCACTTTGACGGCGCCGGAACGGCCGTAGCTTCCAGGAGTTCCGAATCTGGAACCGCCGGATGCACCATAACCCGAGCCGGTACGGCTATAACCTGTAGAGCGGGAACTGGAATTCCGGAACCAGAACGGCATTCCGCTGTCGTCGTCATCATCATCTTCCACGTCAGCTGCAGGCAGAGGATTAAGCAGATATTCCGAATCGATCTCGCGGACAAAGCGGCTGGGAGCATTGCTCTCGTGCTTGCCGTTGCGCATGCGGGTAGATGCGAACGACACCGCGACGGCCTTTTTGGCACGGGTAAGCGCCACATAGAAAAGACGCCTCTCTTCCTCTACATCTGCCGGGGAGGCCATCATACCGCCGGAAGGAAAGAGGTTCTCTTCGGCTCCTGCGATATAAACATACGGAAACTCCAGGCCTTTTGCCGAGTGTACGGTCATCAGGGCCACTTTATTGTTCCCGTTTTCGTCGTCGTCGGTGGTGTCGGCGTTGCTCAGCAGGGAGGTGGTTTCCAGGAAGTCGGCCAGGGTTATAGGATGCCCGATCAGGTCGGGCATGACGGCAGCGTCATTGCCGTCGGGCACGGCGTCATTGCCGACCTGATCGGCAATCTCCATATCCGACAGGATATCGTCCAGCCGCTCCTCCTTGAAGGACTGTACCGAGTTCAACAACTCGTCCAAGTTGGAAGTGCGGGCCATTCCCTCTATCGAAGTATCCGACTTATAGAAGGCATAGAGCCCCGAATCATCATATATCTGCCTGGCCACATCGAAAGCATCTCCCGATGCGGCGGCGACCGCCAAATTGTTCACCAGCGAGCAGAACGCACGTATCTTCTGCATTGCGGCAGGGCGGAGGAAGTCCATATAATCCTCGCAGGCGGCGGCTGCGAACAAAGAAGACAGGCCGCGGGCGCGGCGGAGTTCGTTCAGGCCCGAAATGGAGGTATCTCCTATTCCGCGGGAAGGTTTCCCTATCGCACGCTTGAAGGACTCGTCGTCATTCACGTTTACGCAGAGCTTGAACCAGGCCATCATATCCTTGATTTCCGCACGGTCGAAGAAAGAATTACCCGAATAAATCATATAAGGTATGTTCTTCCTGCGGAGGGCCTCCTCGAGGGCGCGGGACTGTGAATTCGTGCGGTAGAGTATGGCGAAGTCGGAGTACTGGGCCTTCTCGCGCATCACGCGGGTGATTATCCCGCTCACTATCTGCACCGCCTCCTCCTGCTCGGTGTAGGACTTGATGAGTTCTATCTTCTCCCCTTTCTCTCCCTCGGAGTAGCATTTCTTGGGGATACGGCCTTCGTTATGGGCTATTACCGAGTTCGCGGCATCCACTATGTTCCGGGTAGAACGGTAGTTCTGTTCGAGGCGGACTATCTTTGATTCGGGGTAATCCTTCTGGAAATTCAGGATATTCTGTATCTGCGCGCCGCGGAAGGCATAGATGGACTGGCTGTCATCCCCAACCACGCAGAGGTTGCGGTGCGGAGCGGACAGTCTCTTCAGAATCAGATACTGGGAGTAATTGGTATCCTGATACTCGTCCACCATTATGAAATCGAAGCGGGATGCTATCTCGGCGCAGGCCTCCTTGTTGTCGCGGAGGAGGATGTTCATGTTCATCAGGATATCGTCGAAGTCCATGACTCCGTTGGCCTTGAGCTTCTCCTGATAGAGCTGATAGACCTTCCAGAGGAAAGGCTTCTTGCCGTGGAGGTCGGTCTGCTGGATTTCGGCGTTGGCACGGTAGGCATCTACCGTAAAGAGCCCGTTCTTCGCGAAGGAGATGCGGGCAAGGACCTCGCGGGGCTTATAGACCTTCTCGTCCAGGTTCAGTTCCTTGACGCAGGCCTTGACTGCGCTCTCGGAATCCGACCGGTCATATACCGTAAAAGTGCCGGGATAACCTATGCTGGTGGCATAGTCGCGAAGGAACCGGATGAATACGGAGTGGAAAGTACCCATAACCACACCGCGGGCAGCCTTGCGGCCGACCAGCAGCGCGATCCTCTCCTTCATCTCTTCTGCTGCCTTCTTGGTAAAAGTCAGCGCCAGGACCCTCGAAGGATCCACGCCCATAGCCAGGATATAAGCAACCCTGCTGGTAAGTACCTTGGTTTTACCCGAGCCCGCACCCGCCACGATCAGCACCGGGCCGTTCACACATTCTACCGCTTCACGCTGCCGGGGATTCAGCCCGGCAACAATCGCTTCAAGTCTTTCCTTCTTTTCCATATTCGTGGCACGAAATTACGAAAATTTTGACTATCTTCGCGCATTATTTGTTAGAGCAGAAACAAACTACTTTATAAATACCCAAATGTCCAAGAACATTGTTTTGAAAAAAGGGCTTGACATTCCCGTGAACGGGGCTGCCGAGCCTCGCCTATCCAAGACCGTGTCTCCCGACATAATTGCCGTCGAACCTACCGCCTTCAAGGGCTTCACACCCCGTCTTCTTGTGAAAGAAGGCGACCGTGTGCTCGCAGGTTCGCCCGTGATGTCCGACAAGAAGAATGCGAGCATACTTCTTGCCAGCCCCGTCAGCGGCACAGTCAAGGAGATAGTCAGAGGCGAAAAACGCAAGCTTCTGGCCGTGACCGTGCAGGCGGACGACGTACAGGAATACCTGAAATCGGAGCCCAAATGCAATGATGCGGCAGAGGTGAAGGAGACCCTCCTGAATTCCGGCCTGTGGCCATTCATCATCCAGAGGCCTTATGGCATAGTCGCCGATCCGGCAGCTGCCCCTAAGGCCATTTTCGTATCTGCATTCAGCTCAGCTCCCCTTGCAGCCGACAGCGAATACACGCTCGGAAGCCGCATCGCCGACATCCAGACTGCAGTCAACGCTCTTGCGAAGATTGCCAAGGTGTATGTAGGCATCAAGGATGCTGATTCCGTTTTCGCAAAGATCGAAAATGCCGAGGTGAACATATTCACCGGAAAGCACCCCGCAGGCAACGTGGGCGTGCAGATTGCCGCCGTGAAGCCCATCCTCAAGGGTGATGTAGTATGGACCGTTTCCCTGGCAGGACTCGCCGCCATCGGCAAGTTCTTCGCCAAGGGCATCTACGACGTGCGCCGCAAGGTTGCCGTCGCCGGCCCCGCAGCCATCGAGACCGCCTATGTGGAGACCCTTCCCGGAACACCTATGAAAACTCTCGCAGGCTTCTACGGCGGAGTCGCGGACGGAGTGCGCATCGTCAGCGGTGACATCCTCAGCGGCAAGACCGTCGGAGCAGAAGGATATCTCGGTTTCTTCGACGACACCGTGACCATCCTCCGCGAAGGAACCGACACCGAACTCTTAGGCTGGGCAAAGCCCGTGCGCTGGAGCCAGTTCAGCACCGACCACTCCTACTTCTCTTGGCTCACTCCTTGGAGAAAGTACGACATGGACACCAACCTCCACGGTGGTCCCCGTGCCTTCGTCATGAACGACGCTTACTACGCCAAGGTGCTCCCCATGGGCATCTTCCCGCTCTATCTCATCAAGGCCTGCCTTGCCGGCGACATCGACAAGATGGAAGAACTCGGCATCTATCAGGTCCTTCCCGAAGACTTTGCACTCTGCGAGTACATCGATCCTTCAAAGAATTACATCCAGGACATAATAGCTCAGGGTATCGACCTGATGCTCAAAGAAATGGCTTAAGATTATGAAGAAATTCTGGGCAGCAACAGTGGACGCCTTCTCGACCTTCCTGAAGGTTCCCGGCACGGTCACCCGCAAAGGTGCTCATGTGCGTGATGCGATCGATCTTAAGCGCATCATGATAATCGTAGTGATAGCCCTGGTTCCCGCCGCTTTGTTCGGTATGTGGAACGTTGGCTATCAGCACTCCCTCGCCATCGGCGACGGACGCCTCCAGATCCTTGCCAACTTCTGGTACGGATTCCTGAAGGTCCTTCCTCTCTATGTGGTATCTTACGGCGTCGGACTCTTCATCGAGTTCTTCTGCGCCGGTCTCAGGAATGAAGAAGTGAACGAAGGATACCTCGTATCCGGTATGCTCATCCCTCTGATTGTTCCTGTTACCATTCCTCTCTGGATGCTCGCCATCGCAGTAGCCTTCAGCGTTATCTTCGTGAAGGAATGCTTCGGCGGCACCGGTATGAACATCTGGAACCCCGCACTCGTAACCCGTGCAGTGCTCTTCTTCTCCTATCCTTCGGCAATGTCCGGCTCCCAGTGCTGGATAAGCCTCAAGGCAGGCGAGCAGGTGGTTGACGGCTTCACCGGAGCCACTCCCCTCGCCCTCGAAGGAGCTAGCGCTCAGTACGGCACCGGCGTATGGGACTACATCATCGGTACCGTTCCCGGTTCCGTGGGTGAGACCTCCGTCATCGCCATCCTGCTCGGCGCATTCATCCTTCTTTGGACAGGCGTCGCCAGCTGGAGGATAATGCTCTCTTCCGTCCTGGGTGCACTCCTGGTCGGCAGCATAGCCAATATCTTCGGCGTAGGCATACCCTTCTGGGAGCACCTCATCGTAGGCGGCTTCGCCTTCGGTACCGTCTTTATGGCCACCGACCCCGTCACCTCGGCTCAGACCGAGCGCGGCAAGGTCATCTACGGTGTGCTCGTAGGTGCGACCTGCGTGATCGTACGACTCTTCAACCCCGGCTATGCCGAGGGAATGATGCTGGCAATCCTGCTGGGCAACACCTTCGCCCCCCTCATCGACCACTACGTCGTGAGCGGAACTATGAAACGCCGTGCAAAAGCCGCAGCAAAAACCGCTTAATATATTTGAGGTATGAATACTAACAGTAATCTCTATACGGTCATCTATACGGCCATCATCGTTACGGTGGTCGCAGCGGTACTTGCCTTCGTGAGCCAGAGCCTCAAAGACAAGCAGGAAGCCAACGAAAAGGCCGAGACCATCAGCCAGATGCTCACCGCCGGCGGATTCGGCAGCAAAGCCGAGTTCCAGGCCCTGGGCAACGCCAAGGTTCTCGAGACCTACGGCAACGAAATCGGGGAAGCATTCACCGTAAACGCCGAAGGCGCCAAGGTGGCGGACCTCGACCTTGAGCACAAGGAGATCTTCTCCCGCAGCCAGCTCAAGGCCCAGAACTATAAAGTGAAGGACGGAGAAGGATACGAAATTCCCGTCTTCAAATTCAAGAACGGCATCACCGTGGTGCCCGTTTACGGCGCTGGCCTCTGGGGCCCTATCTGGGGCTACATCGCCTTCGAAGCCGACGGCAAGACAATCCACGGAGCATACTTCGACCACGAGTCCGAGACCGCTGGCCTCGGTGCCAAGATCAAGGACGACCCTGATTTCCAGGCTGAGTTCGTGGGAGAGCAGGCATTCTTCGGACAGAGCCCCGTTTTCGCGATAGTGAAGGGCGGCGCTCCCAAAGAGGAAGGCAAGTCGGTGGTTGACAACCAGGTCGACGCCATCACCGGTGCGACCATGACTTCCAACGGTCTCGACGCTGCCATCAATACCTGGCTCGGAGCCTATGCCGCTTATTTCGGAACTGTTAAAGAAGAAGTGGAGGAATAGATATGAAACTGAAAGAAACCATTTTCGACCCTATCTTCAAGAGCAACCCTATTACCGTACTGGTGCTGGGTATATGCTCCTCGCTGGCGGTCACCGTCACGATGAAGGGCGCCCTTGTAATGGCACTCTCCGTAATGGCGGTCTGCGGCATCTCCAGCTTCATCCTCTCCACGCTCCGCAACACCATTCCCGGGCGCGTACGTATCATCGTCCAGCTCGTGGTGGTGGCTATGATGGTTATCCTGGTGGACCAGATCCTGAAGAGCTTCGAGGCCACCTTCCCCATCGACAAGCAGCTCTCCGTGTACATCTCCCTCATCATCACCAACTGTATCGTGATGGGCCGCATCGAGGCATTCGCCCTCGGTAACAAACCCATTCCCTCGCTCCTCGACGGCCTTGCCAACGGAGCCGGATACGGCCTGGTGCTGCTGATAGTAGCCTTCTTCCGCGAGCTTCTCGGAAGCGGCACTCTCTTCGGTATGCAGATAATGCCTGCAAGCTATGTCACCAACAACCTGGTAATCCTGCCTCCCTTCGCCCTCATCCTCCTCGGATGCATTGTGTGGGTTCAGCGCAGCATCCAGAAAGACCTGCAGGAGAAATAACACATAACAGCTACTGAATATGGAATATATAAGCTTATTCGTAAAGTCAATCTTCGTTGACAATATGATCTTCGCCTACTTCCTGGGTATGTGCTCATACCTGGCAGTATCGAAGAACGTCAAGACAGCTTCCGGACTCGGTCTGGCCGTTATGTTCGTACTTCTGGTCACGGTGCCCGTGAACTACCTGCTGAACAAATACGTACTCGGCCCCGACGCCCTCATCGAAGGCGTGGACCTGAGCTTCCTCAGCGTCATCATCTTCATCGCCGTCATCGCGGCAATAGTGCAGATAGTGGAAATGTTCGTGGAACGTTTCGCCCCCGCACTCTATTCCGCGCTGGGTATCTTCCTCCCGCTCATCGCTGTGAACTGCGCCATACTCGGCGGAGCCCTCTTCATGCAGCAGAAGGAGTTTGCGAACGTAGGTGAATCCGCCGTGTACGCACTGGGTTCCGGTCTCGGCTGGTTCCTCGCCATCGTGGCACTCGCGGCAATACGCGAGAAGCTCAGCTACAGCAACGTTCCCGCACCTCTCAAAGGTCTTGGAATCACATTCATAACCGTCGGCCTGATGGGCATCGCCTTCATGGCCTTTATGGGCATATCACTGTAAACAAGGAGGCAAAAGACTATGACATCAACCATTTATTCTGCAGTCCTCGTAATAGTGATAGTGACGCTGCTGCTGGTAGCGCTGCTGCTCATAATCAAGGCCTGGGTCACCCCTTCCGGGACTGTCAAAATCGACATCAACAACGGCAAGAAAGTGCTCGACGTAGCCCAGGGCGGCGACGTGATGCACACCCTTGCCGACCATAAGATATTCCTCCCCTCCGCCTGCGGCGGCAAGGCCAACTGCGGCCAGTGCAAGGTGCAGGTTCTCGAGGGCGGCGGAGAGATACTCCCCACCGAGAAGGGATTCTTCAACCGCAAGCAGATCAAGGACGGTATGCGTCTGGGCTGCCAGGTGAAGGTGAAGAACGACCTCAAGATCGCCGTTCCCGACTCCACCCTCAGCGTGAAGAAGCTCGAATGCGAGGTCATCTCCAACAAGAACGTGGCTACCTTCATCAAGGAATTCACCGTGAAGCTGCCCGAGGGAGAGCATCTCGAATTCAAGTCCGGAGAATACATCCAGATCGACATCCCCGAATACGACATCGACTTCGCGGACATCGACGTGGATCCTATCTACCGTGGCGACTGGGAGAAGTACGGATTCTTCGGCATCAAGGCCAAGAACACCGTTCCCACCGTGCGCGCCTACTCCATGGCTTCCTATCCTGCCGAGAAGAACATCATCAAGCTCAACGTACGTATCGCGACTCCTCCTTTCGACCGCAGCCAGCCTAAGGGCGTATTCAAGATGCTGCCGGTTCCTCCCGGAATCTCCTCATCGTACGTCTTCACCCGCAAACCCGGCGACAAGGTCGTCATCAGCGGTCCTTTCGGCGAGTTCCTCCTCCCGGAGAACGATCCCAAGGATATGGAATACATCTTCGTCGGCGGCGGTGCCGGTATGGCTCCTCTGCGCAGCCATATAATGCACCTCTTCAAGACTCTGAAGACCGACCGCACCGTGCACTTCTTCTATGGAGCGCGCAGCCTCGTGGAAGCCTTCTATCTGGAAGATTTCGCCGAGATCGAGAAAGAGTTCCCGAACTTCAAGTTCCACCTCGCTCTCGACCGTCCGGATCCCGCGGCAGATGCCGCCGGAGTGGCCTACACTCCCGGCTTCGTGCACAACGTGATGTACGAGACCTACCTCAAGAACCACGAGACTCCCGAGGATATCAAGTACTTCATGTGCGGCCCTCCTATGATGGTCGGCGCCGTGAACGGACTCCTCGACAGCCTCGGAGTTCCTCCGGAGAGCATACTCTACGACAACTTCGGTTAGTAGGTAGAATCAGGGGGTAAAAACCCTGTTTTCCCCCTGAAACTTAAATTTTCGAAATGTTTCGCGCAATCATTTGGAAGTAAAATGGTTGCGCGATATTTTCGTCGTACCAAATGAAACGGAACCAAGCGGCAGAATCTTGAGAGGGGCGTCCGCCCCGAGGCGATCTGCCTCGCAAACCTTAACTCTTATATGCTTACCTTCACGCCGCATTGGTTCGACCATTCGCAAGGATCCCGGGTCTTGATGCCGGTCGCAGCCGTGATGGTCCTGACCGGAGCGTGCGTCAAGGCCCTCCCCTTGCAATCTACGGAAAGGGAGGCGGACAGCCTCAGCCTGCATATAGACGCTCCCCGCCCCTACGGGCATCTGGACGTATTCATCTACTCCGACACTCTCACGAAAGCCCTGGAAAGCCATTGGCGCTGCGACAGCGCCCGAACTCTCCGGCTCCCCTGCGGCAAAGGCGACAAGATAATAGTGGCCCTGGCGGACGTGCGCGGGGAATTCGGCGAGAAGCTCCCCGCAACCTACGATGCAATGGAAAACATCAGTATGGACTACGCCGGAGAAGACCCTTCCTCCCCCTTCCAAAGCGGATTCTGCTATGTCCAAGGCCCGCGCGAGGCAGATCTACGCCTAAGCCCCCTGCTGTGCAGCGTAAACATCGGCAGCATCTCCCTGCAAGGCGACGCCCCGCTGTGCGCCCCGGTGCTGAGCCTCCGGCACGTAAGCGCTGCTTTCCCCATACTCCGCCAGGACGGATTCCATCCCTCCCATACCCTTGACGGCCCAGACGGGCTGGATTTCCCCTTGATGATGCTGCGCTCTCTGCCCTTCGACATAGCATCCGTCCCCCAGCAGGCCGGCATTACGCTGTACTGCTATCCTAACGAGGACGAAGCCGGCCCGGGCGGAGGAGGCACCGAACTCGTGGTATCCGGTTATTACCTAAAAGAATTAAGAGAATTTTACATTCCATTAGGCAACATTAAGAGGGGCGGATGCATCTATATAGACGTAAAACTGGAATAATACCTATATCCTGATGACGCTAAAGGAATTCTGGCATAAAACCTATACCAAACCTCGCCGCCTGAGGCTCATCAGGCGTTACGGTCTCCCCATGATGGAGGCCTTCGACAGGGCGCTCACCGGCGCCGGCATCCCCTTCAGCCCCGTTTACGGAACTCTTCTCGGCGCAATACGCGAGAAAGGCTTCATCAAGCACGACGACGACGTGGACATGGGCGTCTGGACCGACCGTCTCCCCGGAGGCCTCGAGGCCCTTCACAAAGCCCTTGAGGCAGAAGGATTCGTGCTTAAGCGCACCCTGCTGGTGGACGGCGGAGAATTCGCCCGGGAAGAGACCTGGAAATGGAACCACGTCGGCGTGGACATTTTCTTCTTCGACCACGTGGAGGGAGATACTTGCAGAGGTTATATGTTCTATCCCTTCCGCGACTGCAAGAGCTTCGGGGAATCCGTGCAGAAGCACGGCGGACTGCGCGTAGTAGAATTCGACGTACCCTTCTCCAGCGACACCGAGCGCCTCCCCTTCGAAAGCATCACCGTGCCCGTCACCAAGACGGCCGAGGGCTTCGTGGTGGCCCGCTACGGCCTCGACTGGCGCACCCCCGACCCCACCTTCGTATATCCCCGCCCCGGAGTATCGGGCAACCGCGACCGCGACGACAAAATCTGCATTCCCGTAAAAAAGCAATAAATGGAAAGACTATCCATGGACCAGATCCACTCCGTGCTTCTGGACATTCTGGTGGACATTGACGCATTCTGCCGAAAAAACGACCTACGCTATTCGCTCGGATACGGAACCCTTCTGGGAGCCGTCCGCTACGGCGACTTCATCCCCTGGGACGACGATGCCGACATCATTATGCCCCGTGCCGACTTCGACCGCTTCGTGGAGAGCTATCCTGAAGACGGGCGCTACCGCTGCCTCCTCAACAAGGCCGGCAAGGACGGCTTCTTCGTGGCAGGATTCGCGAAAGTGCACGACCCCCGGACGAACAAGTTCATAGGCAGCAGGAAATACCTCAGCAACTACGGAGTAAGCGTGGACATCTTCCCCCTCGACCCTCTTCCCGAGGACAAAGAAGAGCAGCGCGCCCTGATAGCCAAGGCCATGCACTACGGCCGCCGGCTCAGCTGCTACGGCAAGCGCTTCTTCTCCACATCTCCCCTGCTGATGATAGAGAGCCGCCTGCGCAGCCGGGACTACTGGTTCCGCAAATGCAACGAGGTCGCACGCAGCGTAAAAGCGGAAGACAGTTCGCTCATAGGGGTGATGATGGGTGCCACCGGCTTCCACAACGTCTTCCCCAAGAACCTGCTGGAAAAGCCCGCGGAAATCGATTTCGCAGGCCACAAGTTCCTTTGTCCGGAAGATACTGACTCATATCTTACGCAGATTTACGGGCCGGACTACATCACTCCGCCCCCGGTGGAGAAACGCCGCACCCACGGCGACCCGGTCTATCGGGTATAAGACAGCTTGATTCTCAGGAAAAGCCTTTTCAGCGTCAACGGCAGGGTAAGGAAAGCATCCCGCACCTCCGGAAGACTGTCCTTGTCGTACTTCAGGAATTCGGTGGTGCAGTAGTCCAGCACAGGGCCTCGCAACCACTTAAGCTCCTCGTCGCAATCCACGAAACCATTATAGTACTTGTACATCGCAAGGAAGTTCCGGGCGGACAGGGTATGGCGCTTGGCCCTCTTCCCGCGCGTCATCGCGTCCGGATTGTCACGCCTGTAATGATAGGGTGCGATGGGATACAGCACGGCCTTCTTGGCATACGACAGTATCTGGGTAGAAAGGATCATATCCTCGTGCATGCTCAGCGTAGGATAGAAGAGGCTGTCGGTATAGAGGCTTCGGCGGATGAATTTGCTTACCAGATAGCCGTGGGCCGTGCGTTTCATTATTGCCTTGCCGAAATCTACGGGCTCCTTGAAGGCCGGATCCTTGGCAATGTGCACCTTGATAACGTCGTTCTCCTTGCAGACATAATGATAGACTATGTCCGCCCCGGTTTCCTCGGCCTTACGCACCAGGCGCTCCACCATATCGGTCTCCACCCAGTCATCCGAATCTACGTGCATCACGAAATCGCCAGTAGCCACTTTCAGGCCGCTCAGGCGGGCCTGGGGCAGGCCTCCGTTCTCTTTATGGATGATGGTGATACGGTCTTTCAGATGGGCGAAGCGTTTATCGATAAGGGCTTCCAGTATCTCCACCGACCTGTCCGGTGTGCCATCGTCCACGAAAATGAACTGAATATCGGGCCAGGTCTGGGACAACACCGACTCGGCGCAGCACTCTATGTAGCGCTCCACTCCGTATATGGGGACGATGATACTTACTTTCATAGTTCGAAACGGGATTTTTCGGGAAGTGCGTCCTCGAAGGCCGAGAGCAGTTTCCCGCGGCAATCTAGATACTTCTCGTTGCTCATGTGAACGTCGTTGATGCAGGCCAGCTTGGTCGCGGGCTTGCGGACGAAGTCGCAGATATTGTCGATGGAATGCGCCGCAAGGCTGAAATGCTTGTTGGAGATGCGCTCAGGCACCATCTTCCCGCTATAATACATATAGTCCAGGAAGAGATACTGGTTGGGATTCTCCGTAGTACGCAGGCGGGAGGCGCGGGAGAGTATCTCATCTTCCACGGCCGAAAACACGGCCTTGCAGCTGCTCAGCAGCATAGGGGAGCATATGTGCTGGGGACGCACGAAACAGAGCTTTCCGCGGCGTCCCAGGGCCTTCAGGGCCAGATCCGACGACACCTTGCACTGCTTCTTGTACATATTCCCGCTGAAGATATGGCGGGACAGCCCCATCACTCCCTTGCCGTCCCGGAAGAAATCCCTCTCCTCGCAGGGCGCTAGGGGATACATATCGTCGTTGAAGTAGATGAACTCCTCCGCCAGGCCGGGAATGCAGGGCAGGAAGGTCTCGATGGTGCAACTGTTGAATACCGGAAGGAGTTCCGAGGGGATGATATCCCCGTGCAGTACTACGTTCACGTTTTCCCTGTTCACCCACGCCGGCACCTGGCTTTCGCGGGATACCACAAGGTGGATACGGTCCACGAACGGCAGGAACTTGGCGATGCCGCGGAACTGGTATTTAAGCGTGCCCCAGTCGCGGAAACGTTTGTCCAGAATCTTCTCCCCGACAGCAGTCTCATAATCCTTCTGCCAGAGCGGGTCCAGCCCGTCCACATATGTAACTATCGCATCCATCTTCATCTGTTTTTCAAATATCGGATAAGGTCGGCGGGGATGTCCGTCTGCACTGCGCCCGCGCCGGCGTCGTCAATCAGCCAGCCTATACCCCGGGAGGGATCCTCCATCTGCACGGCATCGCAGTGCCCGCCGCAGAGGGAAGGCCATAAACTATTGTACCACAGGCGGCTGCGCCCCTCCAGACGGGCCCGGACTATGGTCAGGGCAGGATTGTCGTCGCGGGCGAAATTCAGCTCGTACATAGGCGGATCCATCCTCTGCACGAAGGCCTCCACCTTGGCGGCAGCTCCTCCGCGGTTCAGGTTTATGATAGGCATATAGATTACCTTGTCTTTCCAGGGGCCCAGCACCTTCAGGGCATCTTCCACATTCTTGCTGCTCTTGAAGATAAGCTGGCCGGTAGTGCCGGTGCGTTCGGCGATCTGGATTATCTCGTCGAAATAGCCGAAGGCCTTGTCCAGGTTGAGAAGCACCCTGCCCTTGGCGCACAGCAGGGCCTCTTCCAGCGTGGGAGAGCCCTCGGGGCGGAAGAACACCCGGCCGTGGCTGAGCACCAGCTCTCCGCCGACGGTACGCCTTATATCTATCTCCACTATGTCCACGCCCATCTCTATGGCCTTTTCTATGGATTCCAGGGAGTTTTCCGGAGCCTCGCGCCAGGCGCCTCTGTGGGCGGCCACCAGCACGCTGCGGTCGTGCCTGTCGAGAAGACGGGCGCGCAGGCTGTCAGCCCTGGTCTGGGCCAGGCAGGCAGTCCCCGCCAGACAGGCAAACATTATTGCTAGTATCCTTCTCATCTGCGCAGATATTGGGCTGTGAAACTGTTTCCGTGGGCTATCATATCCTCCGGAGTGCCCGCGAACACCACTTCTCCTCCCCTGCTGCCGGCGTCGGGGCCGAGGTCTATCAGCCAGTCGGCGCTGCGGATGACATCGGGGTTGTGCTCCACCACCACCAGCGAATGGCCGGCGTCCAGCAGGGCGTCGAAGGCCTTCAGGAGCTTTTCCACGTCGTAGAAATGCAGGCCGGTGGTAGGTTCGTCGAATATGAAGAGAATCTTCTCCTTCTTGCGGTTCTCGCTGCTCAGCGACAGGAAGTACGCCAGTTTGATGCGCTGGCTTTCTCCGCCGGACAGCGTACTGCTGCTCTGCCCGAGCTTGAGGTATCCCAGGCCCACGTCCACCAGCGGCTGGAGTTTGCGGGCGATGGATTTGGAGATATCCTCCTTTCCTTCTTCGAAGAAGGATATTGCGTCCTCTATGCTGAGGTTGAGTATGTCATCGATGTTCTTCTCGCGGTAGCGCACCTCCAGTATGTCCTGCTTGAAACGCTTTCCGCCGCACTGCTCGCAGACCATGGTCACGTCCGACATGAACTGCATGGGGATGGTGACGACGCCTTCGCCCTGGCATTCGGGGCAGCGGCCGCCTTCCTGATTGAAGGAGAAGTAGGACGGGCCGTAGCC